>Ga0208975_1000705_pt1 | contig 15460 bp, 17 predicted proteins | sample GreLakmeER78MSRF_FD_187700 | JGI IMG/M metagenome (GOLD analysis project Ga0208975, IMG submission 187700) | Freshwater lentic microbial communities from great Laurentian Lakes, MI, USA - Great Lakes metaG ER78MSRF (SPAdes) | ecosystem: Environmental > Aquatic > Freshwater > Lake | place: Great... | reverse complement strand
CGAATTGATAGCACACTTTACGCAACTGTTTAATCAAGTGCCTAAATTCACACCTAAATTTATGATAGGCGATATTGAGTTTGGCTTTATTCCTGAACTTGAAGAGATAACCTTTGGAGAGTACGTGGATTTGGATTCTCATTTGCAAAGCTGGGATAAATTTCATAAAGCAATGGCAGTTTTGTACCGCCCTATAAAAACACGAAGCGGAGATAAATACGAGATAGCAGAATACAACCCTAACAAAGATATGGAGGAGCTGATGCAGTACGCACCATTAGATGTATGTATTGCAGCATCGGTTTTTTTTTGGACTTTAGAAAGCGACTTACTGCAAGCTACTCTGAACTATTTGGAGACGGAGATGAAGAAGGAGAAGAACCTGTCGCAGACTTTAGCGAAACAACTCAATTTAGCAAACGATGGGGATGGTATCAGTCACTTTATGCACTCGCTAAAGGAGATGTCACAAAGTTTGACGACATCGCCAAGTCAAGGGTTACTAAATGTCTTACCTATCTCACATTCGAAAAGCAAAAAAACGAAATTGAACAACGGCAACTTGAAAGACAACTAAGACGATGAAAGGATTTTACGATATAACGAACAAACTTAAAACACACTTTATAGCTGACCCTATTGTAAACACAGTAACGGAAGGCGACATCTTTGAGGTGGACTTAAACAAGCAGACAATCTTTCCGCTTGTACATTTGATGATCAACAACGCATCGTTTGAAACCAATGTTGTGCGCTTTAACGTAAGCCTCATTGCGATGGACATTGTTGACATAAGCAAAACTGCAACAACTGACGTGTTTAGAGGCAACTCAAATGAGCAAGATGTACTCAACACACAATTGGAGGTCTTAAATCGAGCCTATGCGCTAATGCTACACGGAAACTTGTGGGATGATAAGTACGTTGTTGACGGCAATCCTACTTGTGAGCCGTTTACTGAACGCTTTGAAAACTTTATGGCAGGCTGGACTATGACACTTGACATCCTTATCCCTAACGAGGTAACAATCTGCTGATGCAAAACACGGAGGTTCAAAAGGAATTAGAACGCTTTAGAGACTATGTTGTTAGTCAATCAAGGCGCAACCTTTCAAGGCTACGTAAAAACTCGTCTAAACGCTTGTATCAATCAATTCAAGGCAAAGTAAAGACGATGCCTAACTCTATATCAATTGAGTTTGAAATGGAAGACTACGGAGTGTTTCAAGATGCAGGTGTTTCAGGTAAGAAAAAGAAGTACAACACACCTTACTCCTATAAATCAAAGATGCCTCCTCCAAAGGCTTTTGACAAATGGATAGTTAAAAAGGGATTAGCACCAAGAGACAAGGGTAAGTTTAAAAGCAGAAAGAGTTTGTCATTTGCAATCGCTCGCAGTGTATTTATGAATGGTATAAAACCAAGTTTGTTTTTTACTAAACCGTTTGAGGCAGCTTACAAGCGACTACCTGAGGAGCTGGTAGAAAAATACGGACTTGATGCTCTAAAATTATTCAATGAACAAATAGACCAAATACAAAAACAAAATGGCTAACATATTTACAAGGAGTCCGCACATCGTAACTATAAACGTAGCAGGGCAAGTAGAAACCAAGATAGAACTTTACTTGTGGAACTCAGGTTCAATGCCAAGCGCACCACAATACGTTTTAAGCAAGTTAATTGCTGCGACTAATGCTCCTACAACCTATTACGATTTATCGCCTTACATCAGCGAGTTTATAGACCACAACAATCTACAAACGCAACCTGCTACAACGGCAGCTACTCCGACAAATCAGTACGTAAATTTCTTGTATAGAAAGTACAGGAGAATCGGAAGCACCTTTGCACAAACTGGTTCTGATGTTACTGGCTTAGGCTTTAACGGATTTGGATACTATGCAGAAGGAAGCAACCCTGTTTTATTTGATGTCTTTTCTGATAACACGAATTACTATTATAACCCTATCAACAACGTAGGATGGTTTACGGCTTACACAGGTGGCAATGTAGCCAAAGTTAAATACACGAATTATAGTACGGCAGCAACACAAACAATAACCCTAAGTGTAAATGCAGTAAGAGACGTTGTAAGAGTTTATGCAGGGTGGGAGTCAGTAGGCAATAAGGTTGAGTTTTTAAATTCAGCAAACGCAGTTTTATGGACTGCCAATGTTTACCCAAAAACGGAATGTAAATATACTCCAGTTCAGATTGACTTTGTAAATAAATACGGAGCTTGGCAAAGGGAGTGGTTCTTTAAAGCAAGTTACGATAGCTTGAATGTTGAAAACACGGAGTATAACCTAATGCAAAGTACGTTCCCTAACTACCTATTAACCGAAGGACAAAGAGAAGTGTTTAACGCTAACGGAAAGCAAACAATCAAAGTAAACACGGACTGGGTAGATGAAACCTTTAAGGAGAAAATTAAACAGCTAATGTTAAGCGAGAAGATTCTTGTTAATGAAACTGCAGCCAAGCTAAACACGAAGTCAATGGACTTAAAGAAATCCATAAACTCAAATCTAATTAACTACGAGATGGAGTTTGAATTTGCATACGACGTTATTAACTCAGTAATGTAATGAGCAGAGAGGTACACTTATACGTCAGTACAACACGCTACCAAAATATAACAACATCGGTAGTCAACAACTTTTTTCAAAGCGTTACTAATGCTGGAGGAGTATGCGAAAGCGGTCAATGTATGATTGACTATCTTAACTCGTTAGGCGGTTTATTTGGTAATTATGAAAACTCGGAAAGATTAGAGCTATTCAATGACGAAACAATAAACCTCACAAGTACAGTACAAAACGTTCAAGACATATCTAAAACCTTTACGGACTTTTCGCAGAGCTTTACAATTCCTGCGAGTGATCATAACAACCGAATACTTCAACATTTTTATCAGTCAGATGTCAACGCTTTATTTGATTATAACCTTAGATTAGATTCCTTTATTGAGATTGACTTGACTTTCTTTAGGAGGGGTAAGTTGCAAGTAGAAAAGTCGAACCTAAAAAACGGAAGACCTGAAAGCTACACCGTAACATTCTACGGAGATGGCAGAACCTTGAAAGATTACTTTGGAGAGGACTTGCTTTCTGATTTGGACTATACTGCTTACAATCATATATACACAGGAACTGAGGTACAAAATAGAATTACGGATGCAACAAATCAATATGATGTAAAATATCCTTTGATTAGTTCTAAGCGAATTTGGCACTATCAATCTACATATGTAAACGCTACTACACCAAATTGGTTAAACTTAGGAACATTAGGTTCAAACGATATACACGCAACAAGTGGAGCAATACATTACTACGAGCTATTCCCTGCGTTAAGAGTAAGCAAAATCTTTAAACTTATTCAAGCAAAATACGGAGTAACATTTGAGGGCACGTTCTTAACTGATGACCGATTTACTAAGCTATTCTTGTACTACAAAAACAAGAGCGAATTTGAAGTAATTGGAAAGCAAAATTTAGTTAATATTCAGTCAGTAAGTCCTCCAACAGGAACTTATGACCTATCTCCATACATAGACACAACTACTGATACAATTACATTCACGGAATTAAACGGAGTGCTTACTCATATATTGAGTATTAATATACTTTCAATTTCTACCGCTACTTCGTTTTTTGTTGACGTATTCCAAAACGGAAACTTATTAAACTCAATCGAGATTTCTACAACTGGCGTTCACACTTTGGATGTAGTGAATCAAACGTCAGGAATGAATATAGCATACCAAGTTTACATCAGACCAACAAGTGCAGTTACTGTAACTCACTCACTTGAATACTCAGTAAATTACCTAAGTGGCGCATCTTTAGTTACTGAAACGCAATCAACAACTAATGCTTCATCTGTAATGGTTATGACTCAGAGTTTAGAGTACAATGCACCTCAAATGAAGATTTCTGATTTCTTTACTGGAATCCTTAAAACGTTTAATATGGTTTGCGTAAGCTCAGGGGTTAATGTCTATGAACTTGCGCCTTTGGATGAGTGGTACGGGCAGGGAGCGATAGTTGACATTACTGAGGATACGGACATAGATTCGATTGATGTTGCTCGTATGCCACTTTACAAAAAGATTGCATTTAAGTTTACTGAAAGTGAAAGCGTGCTAAATAAGCAATTTAATCAAATGTTTTCTCGTGGTTATGGAGATATGACTTATCAATATGGATATGATGGAGGAGAATATACAATTGAACTACCTTTTGAAAACTTATTGCAGCAGAAATTTACTGGAACAAATTTACAAGTTGGTTATGCTCTTAATAATGAGTTTGCTCCATATACACCTAAGCCGATTCTATTGTATCAGTATAATAACAAAGATTGTGATTTTAAATTTAATACTGGTTCAAATGTTACAATAACAAACTACACACCATTCGGTCAGGACTTGTACTACAATAACACGGACTTAACTTTGAACTTTGCACCTGAAACATCAACGCTTTTAGAATACCCAATACAAAACACCGTCTTTGCTCAGTATTATTTTAGTTACTTATACAATCTTTACAACCTAAAACAAAGGTTAGTGACGGTAAAAACCATCTTGCCAGTAGGAGTTTTGACAAACCTAAAATTAAACGATAGGCTAATTATCAGAGACAAGCGATATATCATAAACGATATGAACACGAACCTAACTACAGGAGAAGTTCAGTTCTCGCTTTACTTAGATTTTAGACCAATGATTAACAAAGTACCGTTTATAAATATACCTGCAGGTGGTGGATCAGCAGTTACTGCAATCAACATTCCAAACGGAGGTATTACTGCTTTGCTTACTCCTTCTGCTGCTGACATTACATTAAGTCAAACAACTTTAACGTCAAGTCAAAACGTAACTATAACTACAGGACCTTTGACAAGCGGTAACGTGTACTCAATAGGTGTGGCATTTACTTACGCTAACGGAACGCAGACTAATGATAACATTTTTATAGTAATAGAATGATACAACAAATAATTGCAATGCTCCAACTTGATAGTCACTACGGCATCAGCGAAGAGATAGACATTGCCAAAGGAAAATACAAGCTGCACACGTCTATGAAGAAGGCAATCAAACAAGGTAAAAGAGAACTTATAAATAAACGAAATGGCAGAGGTTAAAACTATAAAAATAAACGTAGATACAAAGCAGGCGGTCAACGCTATGGATGACCTTGCACAAGCCACTCACGATGTATCAGCAAGTTTTGCAGACGTATATGGCGAGATACAACCGCTTACTGCTCGTATGGGCGAAGCTGAAGACCGCTTGTATGAATTAGCTGCCGCTGGTAAAACCACTACAAAGGAATATCAAGACCTCTTAAAAACCGTAGGAGATTATCGTAAGGTACAAATCCAAACGGATATGGCAGTTGATGCTGCTGCCACTAATATGGGACAAAAACTTGGTGGCGCATTAGGTGGTGTTACTGCAGGGTTTAGCTTGGCACAGGGTGCAATGGGTGCTTTTGGTGTAGAATCAGAAGCAGTAGAAAAAACCTTGCTAAAAGTTCAATCTGCTTTAGCAATACAACAAGGTTTACAAGGTATTAAAGAAGCCATACCAAGTTTTAAAGCATTAGGAACTGCTGCAAAAAATGCTCTTGCAGGAATCAAAACAGGAATAGCTGCTACTGGTATCGGTTTACTTGTTGTGGCATTAGGTACTCTTGTAGCTTATTGGGATGATATTAAAAGTGCGGTTAGTGGTGTAAGCGATGAGCAAACTAAACTTAACGAAAAGACGGATGCTAACGTACTTGCTCAACAAGCTAAATACGATACAATTTCAGGTCAAGATAATATCTTAAAGCTGCAAGGAAAGTCAGAGCAGGATATTTTAAAAATTAAAAAAGCGCAAATCAATGCCGTAATTACTGCTACGGAAGCTCAATTAGTTCAGCAAGAATCTACCAAGAAAGCTCAGGTTGCAGCAGCCAAAAGAAATAATCAAATCTTACAAGGAATCATTACTTTCCTTACTGCTCCTTTGCAATTATTATTGAAAACGGTTGATATGGTCGGTTCTGCATTAGGTAAGGACTTTGGGCTTCAAAAAGGATTTACTAAAGGTTTGGCTAATCTTGTATTTGACCCTGAAGAAACGGCAGCAGAAGCAGACAAAACAATAGAAGAAACAAAAAAGAAATTAGCTACTTTAAAAAACGAAGCGGCAGGGTTTGAAATCGCTTTACAACAACAATCAGACAAGTCATCCAAAACGGCAAAAGACAAAACTGAATCAAATAATGATTTAATTGGCAAAGCAAATGCAGAAGCTAAAAAACTTGCCTTAGAACAACAACAACAACTGGATGCTAAATTAGAAGCGATAGCTGAACAAAACTATTTAAATACACTTTCAGACCAAGAAAAAGAACTTTTAGCAGTACAAGATAAATACTTTGAATTAGAAACTTTAGCTAAAGACAATGCTGACGCACTTGCAGATTTGGAAATAGCCAAACTAAATGAGCAAAACGAGATCAACTTAAAGTATCAAAATATAGCGTATGAACAAGACAAAGCAGCTAAAGCAAAACAAAAGGAATTAGATGACAAGGCTGCAAAGGATAAAGAAGATGCAGAAAAAGCATTAGTTGAAACTCTTGCTGCAATTAGAGATGCTGATTTAAATAATATATCAGCAGGTATTGGTTTAGTTAAAAACCTATTTGAGAAAAACAAGAAGGTACAAGCAGCAGCATTAATAGCAGAAAGTGCAGTTGCCATTGCAAGAACAATCATAAGCACAAAGGCAGCAAACCAAGCAGCAAGAGCGCAAGGAACGGCAGCATCAATATTAACAGGTGGAGCATCGGTAATTGCAGCTGAGGCTTTAGTATTAAGAAACAACATAGGAGCAGGTATTTCGATAGCAGCTCAAATTGCAGCTACTGCCAAAGGTGTTTCTGCTTTAGGTGGTGGCGGTACTCCTCCAAGTAATGACAACTCTTCTGATGGTGGAGGTGGAGGTAGCTTCTCTCCTAACTTTAACGTAGTAGGTAACTCAGGTATAAATCAGTTAGCGCAACTTCAGCAACAACCAATGCAGGCTTATGTGGTAAGTGGTTCAGTAACTACTGCTCAAAGTTTAGATAGAAACCGAATTGAAAACGCAACATTGTAGCATTAAAAAGTTAAATAGATATGACCGTTATTGAATTAATCATTGACCCTAAAGACGAGCAAAGCGGAATTGATGCCGTAAGTGTCGTAGAATCTCCTGCCATTGAGGAGAACTTTGTAGCCTTATCAAAACACGAAGTAGAACTCAAAGAAGTAGACAAAGAGAAGCGTATATTAATGGGTGCAGCTCTGATCCCTAACAAAAAAATATATCGTGTAAACGCAAAGAAAGAGGAGTATTACATATACTTTTCGGAGGACACCGTACGTCAAGCAATGGAGTTGTTCTTTAAAAACGGAAACCAATCCAACGCAACTTACGAACACAAGGATGCAGTCAAAGGAATGACCGTTGTAGAATCTTGGTTAATTGAGGATAGCGAAAAAGACAAAAGCACTTTGTACGGATTCAGCTTACCGAAAGGAACGTGGATGATTTCTATGAAAGTGGATAACGATGAGGTATGGCAAGACGTCAAAGCTGGCAAGGTTAAAGGCTTTTCAATTGAGGGATACTTTGCTGATAAATTAGAAATGTCATTAGAGCAACAAAAGAAAAATGAAATTATTGAACAACTTAAAAATTTACTTAATGAGCAAATTTAAAACCCCAAGCAAAGCAAGTCCAAGAGCTGGTAGCAAAAGAGGCTGCCTATGTGAAGACGAAACATACTCAACTAAATGTTGTGATGGCAGTTTACAAGCGCAAGGCATTGGTAAAACTGCTGAAGTTAACGAACCTGCTGCTACTCAAACTGAGGTCAGCGGAGTGAGAACTATCATACGTCAAAACGGATAAAAATAAAACAAATATAAACACCATAAATTAGATAAGTATGAATACTACAAAATCAATTTACAATAAGCTCTTCAAAGAGCAAACTCAATTGGCTTCCCATAAGATTGAATTAGGTGTCGTTGAGGATATTGCATCTTCAACTGCTAAAGCTAATAAATTTGAAGCTGATATTTTAAGTTTAGTGAAGGATGCGGATACAGCAACTGCACAGTTAAAAACAATACAAGATAACCTAACTAAGCAAATAGCATCAATACAAAAACTTGCTACGGATGCTGAAAAAAATTACGATGCTCAAGATAAAATTTGGGATAAGGCAAAAATTGCAGCAGAAAATTTAGGATTGAAAAAAGAAGAAATCAAAGGTTGGAAAGAATTTGAAAATAGTAGATTGACAATTAGAAAAGCATTTGATGCCGCTAATAAATTTAGAAAATAAATAAAAATGAACGAGAAAACAATCTTAAACAAAGTCCGCACACTTCTTGGATTACAAGTGAAGTTGGAAACTATGCTCCTTTCTGACGGAGTATCAATGCTCGAAGCTGATGTATTCGAAGCAGGTCAGCCTGTATTTATCCTAACGGAAGACGAACAAAGAATTCCGCTTCCAGTAGGAGAATATGAATTAGAGGATATGCGTATCCTTGTAGTAATCGAAGAAGGTGTAATTGCCGAAGTTCGTGAAGCTGCTGAAGTAGAAGAAGAAGTAGTTGAAGAGACTCCTGCCGTAGAGGAAGAAGTTGAAGCTACTACCGAAACTGCTACACCTAAAAAAACTATTGAGTCTATTGTTAAAGAATCTTTCTTTAGCGAAATCGAATTACTTAAAAAAGAGAACGAAGAATTGAAAGCAAAACTTTCAGCACAAACTCCTGAGGTTGCAGAAGAAGTTGCACCTGTAGAATTGAGCGAAGAGCCTAAGCCTATTTCTTTCAATCCTGAAAACTCACAAGCTACCGATGTATTCAAGTTTGCTGCTAAAAGAAACGTAACAACTATGGACACGGTATTATCAAGAATTTCTAACATTAAATAATTAAATAAAATGCCTACAACAACTTCAATCACTACTACTTACGCTGGCGAGTTCGCAGGTAAGTACATTGCAGCAGCTTTATTGTCTGCTCCAACCCTTGACAAAGGCGGTATTACTATTATGCCTAACGTCAAATTTAAGCAGGTAATTAAGCGTGTCGCTACGGATGGTATCATCAAGAACGCAACGTGTGATTTTGATCCTACGTCTACTATCACTTTGACTGAGCGTATCCTTCAACCTGAGTATTTCCAAGTTAACTTACAATTGTGCAAGTCTGACTTCCGTTCAGATTGGGATGCCATTCAAATGGGTTACTCTGCATTTGACGTTCTTCCTAAATCTTTTGCTGATTTCTTAATTGCACACGCTGCTGAGAAAGTTGCTGCTGGTATGGAAACTTCAATCTGGTCAGGTGTTAACGCAACTGCTGGCGAGTTCGCAGGTATTATGACTCAGTTAACTACTGACGCATCTTTGCCTGCTGCACAAGAAGTTGCAGGTACAACTGTTGATGCTTCTAACGTTATTGCTGAATTAGGTAAAATCGTTGACGCTTGTCCTTCTGCTCTTTACGGTAAAGAAGACTTGACTCTTTATGTATCTAACAATATCTATCGTGCTTATGTACGTGCATTAGGTGGCTTTGCTGCTTCAGGTGTAGGTGCTAATGGTTACGACAACAAAGGTACAAACCAAGTTCTTGGCGACTTGTACTTTGATGGTGTTCGTGTATTTATGGCTAACGGTCTTGCTTCTAACAAAGCTCTACTTGCTCAAAAATCTAACTTGTACTTTGCTACTGGTCTTTTGAACGATATGAACGAAGTTAAAGTTTTGGATATGGGCGACATTGACGGTTCTCAGAACGTAAGAGTAATTCTCCGTTTTTCTGCTGATGCTAAATACGGTTTTGCTTCTGACGTTGTTACTTACGGAATCACAAACTCTGCTAACTAATCATTAGCTTAATTTAAAATAATCGGGGAGGGGTATACGCTCCTCCCTTTTTTATAACATTTAAAACTTAAAAATTATGTCTTGTCAATTAGCTAATGGTAGACTTGAAGTATGTAAAGATGCGGTAGGAGGCATTGATGCAGTTTACTTCATTAACTACGCAGATTACGCTTTTCCTACTGACGTTACTTATGTAGCTACTACCGATACAATTGATACGGTAGCTAACGTAGCATCGCTTTACAAATACGAACTCAAAGGAACAAACTCTTTTGAGCAAGTATATAACTCTTCTCGTGAAAACGGAACTACTTTCGCTGAACAAACTTTGACTATCACTTTAAAGAAGCAAGATGCTGCTACACACAAGTCAGTTAAATTGTTAGCTTACGGACGTCCTCACGTTGTAATTAAGAACCGCAACAACCAATTCTTTTTGGCAGGTCTTGAGCACGGAATGGAATTGACTACTGCAAATGCCTCTAATGGTACTGCAATGGGAGACCTAAACGGATACACTTTGACTTTCGTTGGAACTGAAAAAATTTATGCTAACTTGTTAGACTGCTCATCTGAGGCTACTTTAGCAGGCGCAGGTGCTGGTGCTGTATTTACATCAGCTACTATCATTACTGCCTAATCGTTTTCTTCATAGCGTGTAAGAAGGGTGGCATTAGCTGCCCTTTTTGCTTTTAAAACAAATCGGCATCAAGTCAGTTACTTTAATATGATTGTACTAACAACATCAGCATCAGCTCAGACGTTCTCGTTTATTCCAAGAGATACACCTACTACAATGGTGTTGACTGATGATCAAACAAACACTCCAGTAACCGTATCTATCACATCGCAAACTTCAGGCGATTACGTTAATACGTTGACTGCTATTTTTGCTTTATTAGAAGGTCATTTCTACGATTTGGTGCTTTACAAAAACTCAGCAATCGTTTATAAGGATAGAATCTTTTGTACTGACCAAAACATCGTAACATTCTCCGTAAACAACGGACAATATACATCTAACACCACATCAAATACGTTCATAGTTTATGAGTAACAACGTACACATACTAAACCTATCGGCATACACTACTCCCGTTATTCAAGAGAGTAAGCGTGATGCTTGGGTTGATTTTGGGGAAGACAATAACTATTACCAATTTCTATTGGATAGATACACAAACTCCACTACAAATTCTGCAATTATCAATAACATATCACGTTTAATTTATGGTCGTGGATTATCCGCAGTAGATGCTTCAAGAAAGCCTAATGAGTACGCTCAGGCAATGGCTATGTTCTCAAAGGATTGCTTACGTAAAATGGCTATTGACCGCAAGATGCTTGGTCAGTTTGCTATTCAAGTACACTACAATGACAAACACGATAGAATCTTAAAGGCTTTTCATATTCCTGTAAATTTATTACGTGCAGAGAAGTGTAATAAAGACGGAGAAATCGAAGGATACTACTATTCGGATGATTGGACTGATATAAAGAAATACCCACCTACAAGAATACCTGCATACGGATTCTCTAAAGACAAGGTTGAGATTTTATTTTGTAAGCCTTACGCAGTTGGGATGAAATATTATTCTTACGTTGACTATAATGGCGCAGTACCCTACGCACTATTGGAGGAGGAAGTAGCTGATTACTTAATCAACGAGGTTCAAAATGGATTCTCAGGCACGAAGGTGGTCAACTTTAACAACGGAGTACCAACTGAGGAGCAACAGTCTATCATTACAAACAAAGTTTTAAGTAAGTTGACTGGATCTAAAGGTCAAAAAGTCATTGTAGCGTTCAACGACAATATGGACACTAAGACTACTGTAGACGATTTACCTTTGAATGACGCACCTGAACACTACACATACTTATCTGAGGAGTGTATGCGTAAGATTATGCTTGGACACAATGTTACTTCTCCGTTACTTTTTGGTATTGCAGGAGCTAACGGATTCTCGTCTAACGCTGATGAATTGCAGAACTCATTTATCTTGTTTAACAATATGGTTATTAAGCCACTTCAGGACGAAATACTTGAAGCCTTAGACACTATCTTAGCTTACAACGGTATATCCCTCAACTTATTCTTTAAGACGCTTAAACCGCTTGAATTTACGGATTTGGAAAATGCTATGACTGAGGAGCAAGTAGCAGAGGAGACAGGCACTGAACTATCAAAACAAGAATCCTTAGATAACGAGGTTGCTCAATCACTTATAGACTTAGGAGAAGAGCCTTCTGAAAATTGGCTTCTAATAGACGAATTTCCTGTTGACTATGACTTAGACGATGCAGAGAACGAACTACTCTCTAAAGAGCTTAAAAAGGGCTTATTTTCAAAGTTAGTTGAGTTGGTAAGCACAGGAGATGCACGTCCAAACCTACGAGACAAGCAAGACAAAGTTATTGATGGTTTTAAATTCGTGACTCGCTACGTTTATGCAGGTTCTGAACCAAGAGATAAGTCAAGACCTTTTTGCAATGCAATGATGCGAGCTAAAAAGATTTATAGAAAAGAGGATATTCTTAAAATGGGCAATCAAGCAGTCAATAAAGGCTGGGGTCCAAAGGGTGCTGATACTTATTCTATTTGGCTTTACAAGGGTGGAGGCAATTGTCATCATCGTTGGAACAAACAAGTTTACGCAGCATTTGAAGGCAAGGCTTTGGACATTCCTAACGCTAAACAAATCGCACAAGCAAAAGCTGCAAAGTATGGCTATACAATAAAGAATGAGGCTTTAGTTTCTCAAAGACCTATTGATATGCCTAATCAAGGATTTTTACCTAAAAACAATTAACGATGGCAACTGCACTACTCATAACACGAGATGATTTAGTTAGGTTTACTGCCGTTAATGGCAACGTAGACACGGACAAGTTCATTCAGTTCGTCAAAATCGCTCAGGACATTCACATACAAAACTACTTAGGTACTAAGTTACTTCAGAAGATTCAAGCAGATATTGTCGCAAATACTTTAGCTGGTAACTACGCTACTTTGGTAAACACATACGTAAAGCCTATGTTGATCCATTGGGCAATGGTAGAATACTTACCTTTTGCAGCTTATACAATCGCTAATAAGGGAGTCTATAAACACTCATCTGAGAACTCTGAGAACGTAGAGAAAAACGAAGTAGACTTCTTGATTGAAAAGGAACGTCAGATTGCTCAACACTACACGGAGAGATTCATAGATTACATTGTATTTAACAACAACTTGTTTCCTGAGTACACAAATAACACTAACGGAGATATGTATCCTGATACTGCAAATAACTATGTAAATTGGTATATTTGATAAAATTTTAAATTAAAATAAATGCGTATGCAGAAAGAAGAATGGAAACCTGTATTAGGTTACGAAGAGTTGTACGAGGTGAGCAACTTAGGAAGAGTAAAAAGTAAAACAAGAGAGTTTTCAAGACCTCACCCATTTATTGATAGCGTTGTACAACAAATAACGTACAAACCTAAGTTTGTTAAGTTTCATATTACGGATAAGGGTTATTGTAGATTAGGCATTTACAAAGATGGAATCAAACGAAACCATCAAGTGCATAGATTAGTTGCAAATGCGTTTATACCGAATCCTGAAAACAAAGAGCAGGTTAATCACATAAACGGAATTAAATGCGACAATAGATTAGAGAACTTGGAATGGGTTACAAATTTGGAAAATAGAGAACACTCTTATGTACATTTAGGTAATAAGTTGCATAGAAAAAAATTATGAGAACACGAACTAAGGTAGGAACTTACAAACCAAAACAAGAAAACATTGAGAAGCTCCGTGTTTTCCTAACTAAAATAAACAAAGATGTCAAATAACATAAGCTGGGGAAAAATATACGAATCAACGTGGTGGGGAGACCAAATCAACACCGCAGATTCTTTGTATGATTACGCTACACCTACCTTTAATGCACCTTTTGACTTAGAGTTAAGAGTAGCCTCAGAGGGTGGAGTATTGGAATCTACTTTTTGTATGTCTTTAACCATTTTAAACCTTTCTCAAATATGAGCCTATTAGATACCGCTTCCTTAATAGTAACGCCAAACGGATACAAAGAGGGCAAACTTTATTCCGTTATTCCCTCCGATGGTTCGGGGGATATGTCCGTAACAAGAGCAACAACTGCTACAAGAGTTAACTCTGCGGGGTTGGTTGAGTTAGTGCCTTATAATTTGTTGACGTATTCAAATACATTTACTACAAATTGGACATTATTAAACGCTACTTTAACAAGTGGTCAAAGTGGATATAATGGTTCTACAGATGCGTGGAAACTGCAATCAACGGGAAGTAATAACTCGCAAATAGACCAACCATTTACACAAAGTGGAACGCAAACATTTAGTATTTACGCTAAAAAAGGTACTGCCAATTATTTAGTCATATCCGTTTTTAATGGTGGTTTTGGTTGGTACAATTTAAATAATGGAACGTTAGGAACAAGTGGAGGCACTTTTGTTTCTCGAGATATTATTAGCATTGGGGATGGTTGGTATCGATGCACTATTGTAACTTCCGTAGCTATTTCGGGTGCAGCAGTTTATGTAGCAGATGCAGATGGTTCTACAAATGCGGCAAATGGTAGTAATATATTTATTCAAAATTCACAACTAAACGAGGGTACACTCAAACCCTACCAAAAGACGGAAACAAGACTTAACATACCACGTCTTGACTACTCAAACGGTACTTGTCCAAGTTTGTTAGTAGAACCGCAAAGGACTAATCTACTTACATATAGTTCGTCTTTTGATAATGCGGCTTACACCAAACGAAATAGCACAATTTCAGCAAATGCAATAATATCGCCAGATGGCACAACAAATGCCGACAAAATTCAAGAAGATACGAGTAACGACCGCCACGATATTTATCAAGATTTTTCTTGCACAAATGGCGTTACTTATACTCAAACAATTTTTGCCAAACAAGGCGAAAGGCGTTATTGTTTTTTGAGTTTTGGAAGCCCAAATATTAACACGAACAATTCATTTTTTGACTTGCAAGAAGGCGTTGTAGTTTCAAGCCCAAGTGGGGTAACAAGTTCCATTGAAAATATGGGTAATGGATGGTATAGATGCGTTATTACCGCAACTGCAGTAGGCTCTGGAGTGGCTTATTTAGTAAGTGGGCCATCAAATAACGGAACTTCAATTTCATATCAAGGAGTTAGCGGTAGTGGAATATTCATTTGGGGTGCACAACTCGAACTCGGAAGCTACCCAACCTCATACATACCTACAACCTCAGCAAGTGTAACACGAAACGCAGATGTTATTTCAAAGACTGGTATTAGTTCGCTTATAGGTCAAACGGAGGGGACTTTGTTTGTTGACCTTTACAGAGAAAATTTAGCGAGTCCGTTTATTTTTATGCTTGCAAATTCAGTAGGGTCTAACGCTTACTTGAATTCTATTTATATGTTTCAGCAAGCGAATGGAACAATCGTAAGCGACGGATTCAT
>Ga0208975_1000703_pt1 | contig 15517 bp, 35 predicted proteins | sample GreLakmeER78MSRF_FD_187700 | JGI IMG/M metagenome (GOLD analysis project Ga0208975, IMG submission 187700) | Freshwater lentic microbial communities from great Laurentian Lakes, MI, USA - Great Lakes metaG ER78MSRF (SPAdes) | ecosystem: Environmental > Aquatic > Freshwater > Lake | place: Great... | reverse complement strand
TGATCAGATCGAACCCGCCGTTGGCAAGGGCTTCGCGAACCACCTTCACGCCGTCGTAGTTGATGATGACAAACTCGTAGCCCCCGGCGATCACCGCTTCGCGCTTGGCTCGAGGCCCCACTGCAAGCGCCGCCGTGCGGTGCATTACCGTTTTGAAGAGGTCAGACAGCCACGCCGTCTCCATGATGGACACTGGGCATACGATCAGAACGCGCTTGATAACGCCGATCGTCATTAGGTAGTCCGCCGCCCATGCGGCAGCGCCCGTCTTGCCCGTGCCCGGGTCTGACAGAACGAACGCTCGAGGATGCGAGGTCAGAAAGGCTGCGGTGGTGCGCTGGTGATCAAACGGGCTGAAGATGCCCGGCCACTTGTACTTTCCAAGAATGGGGCTCGGCACGTCCTTGATGCGCAGGTTGCGCAGGATCCGCGCCTCGTCGTAACCCCAGTTGACCAGCACCCTGCCAAGATCTCCCTGCCGCTCGAGGAGCTTGCTCTTGGGGATGAGCCTGACGATCTGATCAGCCTTGCGTGTGGTCAGCAGCAGGGCCTTGTTTTCGATGATTTGCATGTGCACCCATGAAGCAAAATCGCCAAGGTACGGTCCGTACCTCGGCAAAAAAGGCGCGGGGAGGGGACCCCGCGCTAAACCACTTCTGAAGGAGCCCCCGTAACCAACGTGGGCCTCCCCATCATACCGAAACCGATTACTGCGTCAAGCCTTCTTCATTGCGCCTGACGACGTTCTTGCAAAGCTGCGATTGGCAGACTTGGGCTTGACCCGCAGGTTCGACGCACCCGTGCTGCCGCCCTTGCTGAGCGGCTTCTTGTGGTCGACGTCCATGCCGTCGCCCTTCTTCACGCGCCCGGCCTTGGTCATCTCCCGGCGCGCCTTGTTCCGCATGGCTCGGTTGTGGATCTGCTCGGGCGTACCTTGGTAGTTCTCGTATTCAGATTTGTAGTTGCGCGGCATATATCACCTGTGTTCGCATACCTCTTCCGACACCGGGCAAAAATTGCAGAGCCCACTGGGCTTTGCCGGCCACGGCTGGTCGGGGTTCATACCATCGATCTGATCGGCGTAGCCCGTCCACTTGGACAGGATCTCGGGGAGCTGCTCTCGGGTGTACTCCGCCCGAATGATGTCGCCGGCCACGAGAAAAAACAGCATCCCCTTGACCTTCTTCACCTCGGGGTAGTGCACCATGATCATCGCAGCCATCAGCTCGAGCTGCGACGTGTCGGCGAAGCGGCTGCTCTTCCCGGTCTTCCAATCGGCTACCCATGCGGACGGGCCGTTGACAAGGAGGAGATCGGGGATGCCACGGAAGAAGACGTCTTTTGCGAAGAACTCACAGGGTTGAAAGTCTTTGGTGAACCCCATTTTCCGTTCGCAGTGGCGCTCTCCATCCATGTCTCGTATGTGCTGAAGAACCTCTCGGTGGCGTTCAAGATCGGCAGGGAGTCCGCCCCCAGTGAAAAAAGATTCAAACGCTTTATGGACACGTTCGCCGTACGTAGTTGCTTCCGTTGGCGCCGACTTAAATCGCTTGAGGATTCGGACTTGCTGATATCGTCGACCGCAGCCTTGGAAGTCTTTGATGGAGGAATGGGAGTGTGGCATTTTGAGTTTCGCATTTAGCAACCCCCGTATGATGCGCCTCGACCGGCCTCGCAAGCAAGCGGCAGGGTCCCTGCCCATCGCGGGCGCCACGACATGCACTCCTCCACGTAGCGCTGCGCCTCCTCGGCCTCCTCTTCCGGCGCGATGCAAGCCACCGCATCGTGCACCGTCAACACCGGCGTGTATCGCTTGGCGATGCGCAGCATCTGCTCGCCCACCACGCACCGCGCAACAGCCTGCGTGAAGTTCTCCACGCACTTCCCACCGTAGACAGCCACTATGCGTCCGCGTGACGTGTAGTGCCACCGGAGCTGCCCTTCCTCGTCTGCAAACTGTCGCAGGTCGGGGTACTGAATATGAAGCCCGCTGGGCAGGCTCAGCCCCTTGCCGGGTACCACGTGCACAAGTTGTTGGGCGTCCACTGGCATGGGCATCTGCGCAGCCAGCATGGCAAGCGCTGTGTCAGCGCGCTTCCACAACTCGGGGATGCGGTAGTACGTCCGCCGATACGTGTCGATGATCCGCTTGGCTTCTTCCTCTGACACCTCTACCTTCGCGCCCGTCTTCAGGAAGAGCCGCAGCTTGGCATGCCCGACGCCGTACCCTGCACCGAGGATCACGGTCTTGCCCACCTGCCGCTGCGTCTTGTCCACTTGGTCTGGCGCCACGCCATAGATCTGCGCAGCCATGAGCCGATAGACGTCCTGCTTGTTTGCAAACGCATCGACGAGGTCCATCTGTCCGGCCAGCCACGCGAGCGTACGCGCTTCGATCTGCGAGGAGTCGCAGTCGATGATGACGTAGCCCGGGGGTGCCTTGATCGCGCGCTTGAGCGTGTTCTTGGTCGGGTCCCGCGCCGGCAGGTTCTGGAGGTTCACCTTGTCTTGCCCGGACCAGCGGCCTGAGTGAGCGCCGTAGTACCGCAGGGGCACGGGGAACGCACCACGGTTCGACATCTGCAGGAAGCGCTCTGCGCGAGTCTCTTCGATTGTTGACTTGACCCCCAGCCGGGCGGCCACCAGCGCGTTCACGCGCGGGTCCGGGTGCTCCTCCATCAGCCGCTTGAAGTCTTCGTCGGTCTTGGCGAAGGCGTAGGTCTCCTTGCCTGTGGTGAGGCTGATCTTGGTGGGCGGCTCAACGCCGTACTCCCGCAGGAGTTCTGCAAACTGTTTGTTCGACATGAACTGAGCACGATCGACGTTCACCGCAGCGAGCAGGGCCTCTTGGGTTTCGCGGACCTCGACGACGTACTCCCGCAGGAGCGGTGCATCCAGCACGAGCTTGGGCTCGACGAACATGCGAAGCGTTGCATCGATCAGCTTCATCTCGCCGACTGGGAACTTATAGTCCGTGGCGTAGAGATCGAAAAGCTTAGTGGTTAGCTCAACGTCGTTGATGCAGTACTCGCCGTAGCGAGCGAGTTGCTCCTCTGTGAAATCCTTATGGCGTTTGCCCAGCGCGTTGATGACCTCATCGCCCTTCATACCGATGCTGTGACGCTTGGCCTGTGCAGCAAGGCCGTGGGCCTTGTCATGCGGGAACAGTGCTCGAGACATGCCTAGCGTGTCGCCCCATGCCCGGGCCTTGCGATTGAACCGCCAAGCGAGGATGGCTGCGTCGAACATCATGTTCTGTCCGATCACAAGCGAGTTCTCCCAATCGACGGTGCGCAATCCCTTCTCAATGTGCATCTGGGGGTACCACTGCGCAGGCTCGTCGTTGATCTTGATGGCAACACCGATTGCCTCGAACCGCTCGTCGCGAATGTACTCCTCTGTCGTCAGCTTGGTGAGCGAGTAGTCGCGATCGTAGTACGTCTCGAAGTCCAGTACGACTCGGTTCATGTGTTCTTTTCCTTTAGTTTTGCTTCGATAGCTTCAACAGTTAAGGCGCTAATCCAATAAAACTCATCTACTTCTTCATCAGTCAGCCCTACCCATTGGCGCGGTGCGGCGTACAGCGGCACGAAATCAGGCAGGCGCTTGGTCGGTTCGACTCGGCACATTGACGGCTCTCGCTGTGCGTGCTCTAAATTAGTGCGCGGAATCCACACCGGCTTCGCTTTCTGTCGCGCACAGACCAAGCAACCATCGCCGGGGATGATCGCCTTCCAGCCGCATTCTTTGCACAACTCCAGCGCAGTCTGGTCGTAGGGTTCTTTGCCACGTTTGCACATAGCATTGACCGCTCGGTCTACAGAGCTTTTCATTTGCTCCTGCATCCCGTCAACAAACCCGCGCTCGTAGTCTTCATTCGGCTTCTCAGCCTGCTCGATGGCGGTGCGGAGGGCGTCTTGGGCTTTCAAGACATAGTAGGGTTCGCTTAAACCCTCCAACGCCTCCAGCGCCTGCTTCATCACCTCAATGCTCATAGCCAACTCCCTTTCAATACATACCCACGTCCACCCCGCTCACGTACATCTATCTGCCGATCCTTTCGCTTCAGCCGCTTCGCGTAGTACCGCGCGCGACCAAGATACGGGGTGACGATGAAGTTGCTGTTGCCATGCGGAAGTTCTCGGAACTTGTACAGCATGACGTAGTACAGACGGTGATGCCTCATCTCCGCCTCCATAAGAACCGCAGTGTCAGCCCGTCAACGAAGTTGCGCTTGAACCGCGTCTCCGGTGCCCAGACTACATAGCCAAGCACGATGCCGACTGCGTAGCCGATGAAGAAGGCTTCGGTCATTTCTCACCCGCCGTCTTCCCCCCAGAAAACACCGCAACGCTAACCTTTGTGTCTGTCAACTTCTGAATTGCCTCTAACGCCATAGCCATCCGCTCTGCATTGGCTATTGCTTGCAGGAACTCAGGAGTGGTGAGTATTGCTTGTGCTTGTTTATATTTTTCCTTCATTTGATTTACTTCGTTCTGCACTCGCTCACTTGCGGCTTTCATACTCGATATGTCGTTCTTTACCGACGCCCGAAACTCATCAACCGTTTGTTTAAGTTTATCGATTGCCTCGTGCGCCCGCTCCGCTGATTCAACTGCTGCAATGCTGGTTTCCATACAGACCTTCCAATAGTTGAAGTAAACAATCGTGTCTTCGATCAGCCTGATATGACTAACTCGATAACCACCACCTTCACGACCGCCTTGTGCATGCACAGCAGGGCGGCTGAAAACAGATTTGATCGGGCCAATTAAACAAGCTGGAGCCATCTTGTCTAACTTGTACTCCAGCGCCTCCGTCTTACCCTCCCACCACAATTCACCGGCCCGCACTTGCAACCACCTCGCAAGAATGCGGTGACATCTTTCCGCATACCAACGTTCGTTGCTCCTGCACGTTCTCTGCCTTGTACCCGCTGAGCTTGTATGCAATCGGCATGGCGTTCTTGAGGATCCCAAGCGCCGTCAACCCGTTGTCATTGTTCTTGACCACTGCGGTATCCATCGCTTCCGCCAGTTCAGCCATAAACGAATCTGGATCCAAACACGTCGTTTGAATCACAAATTCCCCCGTACCGCTCTCATCCATGTAGATCCTGACCATTGTGTTCCTCACTTAGGTTTTAAGAGTGTCATGCCTTCAACTTCAGTACGCTACGCACTTCTTCAAGATTTGCCTCATTCACCACGATGGCGATCCCCCCTGCCTCCCTGATGCGCTCCAGCTCCAACAACTGAAGCTCAGTCGGTTTACCTCTCCCTGCCTTGCACTCAATCGCGAAGAAGTACCCCCGATAGCAGCCCACGATATCGGGGACACCCATGCGACCGTAGCCATTGGCCGGAGGCGCGAAGTGGTACGCCCCCAGCTCATCCAGCTCCTTCTTGACTTTGGCCTTTACTGCGCCCTCGGGGGTACGTGCCATCACTGCACCTCGTTCAGTTTCTGGATGTAGTGCTTCAGCTTGCCGGCATCATCAGAATCCTTACGCCCTTGACGCATGGCGTACTTGATAACGTTACCTTTGAGAAAGCCCACAAACTCCTCATGCGTCAGCAACGCCTCCATCACGGTCCAAGGCTGCACCGCCATGTCCTTGTAGTGAGTACCGCCCACCTGCCGGTCGTCTGCTTTTTGATCTGCTTCCATGATGTTGTATATCTCCAGTCGGTCTCTGATTAGGTCTGCAAGGGTTTGCGGGCCGTTACTCATGGGTTGCTATCGCTTACGCGACCTCCAGTGCCACGGGACCACAGCATGGCTACGCGAGGCGTAGCGCCCTTTAACATCAGCTCGGAGGACGAGTAGCGCGTCATGTTGTGCACGGGGTACCCCGGGCCCACGTAGATGTCCTTGTTCCGATAGTGCGGCAGGTAAGTGATGCCGCGAAGGTCGAAGACCGGCGTCTCGTGGAGATCAGCGGGCGTGTTAGTCTGGTTTGGTTGGATGGGTTTCATGTTGGTTCCTTCAAAAGGGTGCGGGTCCAAGTTCAGTCGTAAGCTCGGTCATCGTAGACCGACCACTGCCGAGAAGTGCTTGCTCGCTCGGGCGATCCGGCTTCAAAGGCCACGGTGGGAACGGCCACTGCACGGCGGTGGGTCCAGAAGCGGGTGTTGCGCCCGTTTGCGCCTTGCTTGATCTCGAAGTCCGCGAGACCGTCTTCTTTGAGCTCATTGAGCGCCCTCCGTATGGTTTTCGGGTCGAGCAGGAAGTGGATAGCTATCTGCTCTGCTGATGCTGGGGTCTTCCGGCCCTTCAGATAGCCCAGCGCCTTTGCGTACGTCGTCATTTACTTCGCCCCCCTCGACCGTTGCTTCAGCATCTCTTCGTACATCTTCAGCGACGTCAAGGTCGCCAAAGACTGAATCGATAGGCAGCACGTCATCGCCGTCTGCCAGTCTTGGGTCAAAGTAGCTTTCCACATGTCGTCGAGGTGCTTTTTGAGCGCCAAGTACCCTTCGCTGTAATCGATCATAAAATCCCTCATAGTCACTGATTGGCATAGGACGCATCGCGCCCCGTTTGGTTACGAACCACGCGTTGACCACGTTGGCGACAACGGGTACTCGCTTACCGAAAGTGTGGAAGAAGAGAGCTCGGACGTTTGCAAGGTCTTGTGGGACGGAGAATTGAGCAACAGTGCAACCTTCCAGTGCACCAACTGCCGAGCGAACTCTCTTGCGTGTATCGGGTAAGTTGGTCGTAATGTCGAAGACAAATCCATCTCCTCCGATAATTGCGTAGAGCTTCATTTCACACCGAACATCCAGAGCTTGAACCGCGCCCACAAGTTGGGCCGCTCCTCGACGACTGCCGTGGGTGTAGCGGTAGGCGCCACGTAGGTGATACCCCCCGGGGGGACGGGGGTGGGGTCGCTTAGCGTAATGATGCCGCCAGCAGGCACTGGCACTGGCGCAGTCGTGAGGGGTGCGACCACCATCGGCGCGGTGGGCTCCGGAGAAGCGATGATAGTCGTTGGCTGCGTCTGCGCAGCTTGGCGCTTCATCTGCGACTTGATGTTGTACACCGTGCTGAGCGAAGTCTGGTAACGCTCAGCGATATACGAGGGCGACAGGTTGCGGCTAAGCGCTCGGCGGATCTTGGCGGATTTACTCATCGGTCGTCTAGGCATGATCAACTCCTTCTTTTGAAATGAACTGCGTCAGGTTGTACTGCGAATCGGTAATGAACCAGAGAACGGTCATCGGGTCTCGGCGGTCAAGCACCCACTGGTGCCCGCCTACCTTACCCACGGTCACGATATCGGTTAGCCACTGCGGACGTTCGTACACCGAGCCTATGGACCGCGCCTCTACGTTTTCGTAGAAGGCGGTCAGGTGAAACTCGAGGCCGTTGTCTTGGTAGCGGAACTCAATCTCAGTGGGGCCGGCGCGGATGCGCCGGTTACCCGGCAAGGTGAGCTGCTCTGAGTACGAGCGCAGGTTCTCAAGCGGCATCGGCAAGCTCGGTGTCTTCGCCCATGCCCCACTCGTACGCGTCAAGGATTGCTTTGGCTTGGTTGTGGATCGCGGCACGTGTGTCCTCCTCGGTACGTAGTGCATCAGTCGTTACGCCTTCGATCATGTCCTCGAGCTGCTTGCGAGCACGCTCGAGCGCCGGGTCACCGTTCACGTTGAAGTGAGCGAGCAGATCGCAGAGGTCACGAGCATCGCCAATCATCGAGTCGAAGATGCGGGCACGCTTGCCTTCGCGCGGTGCGAGCTGGCGAACGAACCGACTGAGTGAGGAGTGCAAGCGGTCCCACGAGTCCTTCATCAGCACGCGCTCGCGCTCGACCATCGCATCGTCGAACTGCTTGATGAGATCGCGCTGCACTTCGTTCTCGATGTCGATACGGAAGTCGCCTGCCTTGGGCAACGGCGTGTACGTCAGGTAGAACCCGAACTTGCGACGCACCTGCTCACGGGTAGGGTACTCACTGCGATCGAAGAGCGCACCGAGCTTGAACGCAGCAGCTGCAACCAGCGTCTCGAACTTGTCGAGGAAAGCCTCGACGAGCTTCCAGAACTCACGCTCGGCGTCGTACATCAGGTCACGGTGGCGCTCGAGGAGCGAGTACGGCACGAGGCGCAGCCCGCTGTCGGACCACGGCTTGGTGAGGCGGTAGTGGTCGATGCGCAGCTTGCCTTGGAACGACGTGATGGCGTCGAGCTCGGGGCAGTCAGCGAAGAGCGACTTGTACACGCTGGCCGCGCGCTTGGACCCTGCACCCTTACGTGCAGTGACCTCGTCACGGGTGGCGCGGTCTTGGATGCGACCTGAGTACGTGCTAATCGTGAGGTCGACGAGAAGGGACGAACGGGCGATACCTGCAAGGGCGTTGGTGCTCATGGTTAGCTCCTGATGAAGTGTGGGTGTTACTGTGTTTCTAATAGTTAGATCAGTCCGACGCATTCGCGGCGAGGAACCTATACGCAGTATAGTCCTCTTCCGGCAAAATGCGCAACGTCATTGAGTCATTTATTTGCGTATCGACAAGTTCCTTGATGTAACCATCCTTCGCGCCCTCAACAGATTTGCCGACGTACTTGGTGTTGAGGCGCTCGGTATGCCGGATGATGCGAGTGAGCTGCTCGAGCTGATCGGCGGTCAGCAAGATGCCGTCCTGCAGGCTAACGATGAAGCGCGGGCCGGGGGTAAACTCAGTCATGTCAAACCTCCACGTGAACGGTTGTGCCATACGGTGCGGTCGTATCCTTGTCGGTGACCGCCCAGATCGTGGGCCATGCGCTGCGGCCCCAGTCAGAGAAGCATCCATCAGTGAACTGAACGATGGCTTGCGGGTTGATGCGCTCCTTGCGCAGCCAGTCGAACAGGCAGGCACCCTCCGTACCCCCGCCGCCTACTGGCTTCACGCCTGCCACGTCGAACGTGCCAGACTCGAACACCTGCGAGGCCACGACCTTGGTGTCCCAGTACGCAACGACGATGCGCGTGGGCTTGACCTCTGCGACGATGGACTGCAGCTCGCTCACCACGCGAGACATGTGGTCGGTGCCAAAGCACGAGCCCGAGGTGTCGAACCCGATCACAAGCTCACCCATCGCCTCGCCATCGAGCGAAGGCAGATAGACATCCTCATGCATGTAGCGTCGGTTGGGCCGGCGCCACGAGGGCTCATCGCGAGCCGTGCAGGTCTCGGTCATGAACTCGCGCAGCACCTTGCGCCAGTCAGCACGGGGGTTGAGGATGTCGCCGAACACACCCGCAGAGTTACTCGAGCCCGTGCCTGCCATGCGTTGCCGCTGATCCTTGACGATCTGACCCTGACGCACGAGCCGCTCGATCTCGTTGGCAACCTCGGCGACCTTGGCTGCATCCTCGGCACTGCCCGCACCGCTGCCTTGCTGAGGCTGCAGGTGCACATCGAACGACTTGACCCCACCGCCCCCACCCTTGCCGTTCTGCTTGAGGTCCTCGTAGATCCGTTTGACAGTCCAGCCCCGGTACTTGGGCTCGGGCGGGATGCCGATCTTGGGCATGGTGATGAAGTTCCTGCCGTTGTCGGTATCGACGAGCGCCGTGTTAACGAAGTAGTCCATCGCCACGTTGGCAAGCATCGCGTTCTCCTCGCTCAGCGCCCGCCATGTGTACATATGCTGGTAGGCAATGTGCGTCGCCTCATGCAGCACAACGAAGCGAAGCTCGGCATCGCTCAGCGTGTCGATGAACTCCGGGTTGTACAGCTTGTCCACGCCGTCGGTCGCAGCTGTGGGGATGTCATCGGTGATGGTGGTCTTGCCGAACGCGAGGAGGGGCCCGTACTCGCACCACTCGATGTTGCCCATGATGGCAACGTGCGCACGGCGTACACGGTCAAGAGCACTGATCATGATGGGTTCCTCACAAGCACAGCGGGGTAAACGAGCAGGGCCACGGGATTGCCAGAGGACATTAGAAACCGAACAGAGTCCACCGGGGCTTCGAGTAGGGCGGTCGCCTCGTCGTATGTAATGAGCGCACCCACTGCATCGGTCGCAGCGTCGATCACAGCAGCCCAGACGTACTCACCATCCTCGAGGTCCGGCGGCGGGTCCGCCGACATCAGCACATGGCACACCGATGCCCATGCCTTGCCACGCCTGCGGCCCCGTGACGAGGTCTCAGTCTCCCACCACACATCCCGAGTGCGGGCCAGAGGCGCGCCCTGCTGCTCACGCTGACCGAGGAACACATAGCGATCGTCCCATGCGTTGGCCCATGCCATCGGGTGTGTCTGCACACTGGTGAGGATCGAGTCGATCGAGGCCCGGAGGGCAGCGGGCAGCTTGCCCCAGAGGTGACCGTGTTGCTGGATGAGTTCAACGAGTTGCATGACGGCTCCGTTTGGATTTGAGTAGCGCAGTCTGGATGGTGGTTGAGTCGTACGATGTTTCGTAGTTCTTGCGAGGGGGCACCCAGAGCGAGCCGAGCCGGCCCGGATGCCAATCTTTGTGGAGGCGCACCACCGTGCGCCCATCGCTGGTACGTTCAGTCACTAGCATGACGACTCCTCAAACGTAGCGACCGAGCTTGGTCGCAAGTTCCATGAACGGGCGAGACTTGATGACAAGCCCAGCGTTGCGGGTGCGGCTCGAGACCTGAGAGGCGAAGAGGTTGCTCGCCTCGAACGAATCCCACCGCATGGCGTAGGTCGCGAACGGATCGATGGTCTTGTCGTTGGTCTGGTGTTCCATCTTGAGCGCCATCAGGAAGTACTGCGCCACACCCTCCGGCAGCTTGGCGTTCTGCGGGTCCCGTGCGATGGACGCAAGGGAGGGCAGCTTGTTACTGAGCGCGATGGACGCCTCGAGCTTGCGAGCCGCAGGCTCACCGATGGTCCCGGCCAACGCAGGCAGCAGCGCATCTCCCAGCTTGTCGCGCATCATCACGAGCGGACTTGCCTTGGCGACGGTACGGGGCGTGCAGCATGCACGGGTGTTGCCCGTGCGGGGGTTGAAGATGTACGGGTTGGATTGCTTCTCGCGCAGCTCGTCGTACCGCTGGAAGATCTCGGGCGTCTCCTTGGCAAACAGGATCACCTCAGGCGCAAGCCCCATCGGGAGCGCGTAGTTCTCGATCCACTCATCGGTCAAGGGGTTGCGCATGTCCGCCACAGTCATGCGGGTCCATGCATGGGCAGGCAGCGTATCGCCGACGCCATCGGTCATCAGGTTGCCCGTGCCGAATACGATCGACGCAGGGTGCAGCATGCGGTCGCCGAGGCGACGCTCGAGGATGACGGGCAGCAACATGTTCAGCACCGCACGTGAGGCGGGCTTGGTCAACTCGTCGAGCATCAGCAGGACTGGCTTGGTCTGCGACCGGGCAAGGCCGAACCGCACATTGGGAGCGTAGGACGTGACGCCCTCGTCACGATCAATCATGGGCATACCGAGGTCGCCGAGGTCGAGGTTGGCGCAGTCCACATAGCAGGGGTGGTAGTCGGGCATGTCTGCCGCGAGCGTTGCGAGCAGGGCGCTCTTACCGATGCCGGGCTGGCCGAGGAACATCAGAGTGTTGGTGGTGCCAACGTTGCGAAGCAGGGTCAGGGCTTGGTTGAAATTGACTTGCAGCATGGTGAACTCCAAAGGATCTAAGGATTAGAAACAACGAATCACACAACGAACTACACAACAGACTCAACTATACTACGTAAAGCTTACTCTGTCAAGGAGATGAGGGTGGGTTGGGCTGGGGGTGGCTGAGGTTGAGCGGGTTGAAGGGGGGTCAGCTTGTGGGTGAACGGGTAAGCGGTTCGGTAGTTGTGGCGTTTCCATTGGTTGTTGATATGAACGTGCCACGCGCGGCGCGTCGCATCATCAGGCCGGTCGATCACGTTCCGGAAGGAGCCGATGACAGTAGTCAGCGGGGGTTGGGTTGCTTTCGCCATGCGCGTCGTCCTATGGTGAGCACTCGGTCGAGCGAGACCTTGTGGTTTTTCAGTTCCCCTACGGGGGGCAGCTCCCGCTGGGGTGAGTAGGGCTTGCGCATGTCAACACGCCGACCGCGCACGACATTGACCCACACCTCGGCAAGCGCCAGCCATGATTGGTCTAAGACGGTCATTGTTTCCCCCGCTCCGCTTGGTACACCCTGCGCGTCGTGAACAGGTGCGTCTTGTACCGGAGCAGGGCCCGCAGGGCGGGCTTCGAGCCTATGCCCAAGCGCCGGTTCTGCACCCGCGCCCAAGCGAGCGCGTCCCCCCACGCATCCATCCGGCTCATCTCGCCTCCATCCGCAGGCTGTCGAGGTAGGTCTTGTGAGCCCTCATGTGATCGCGGATGCCCCGCAGGGTGGGGTTCCCTCGGCGCAGCCACTCGCGTGATGTGCGGACAACGTGTGCCCACGTTGCGGGATTACTCATTTCTCCCCCTTGCTCCGGAGTTGATACAGATAGGTTTTATGCACCCACAGTTCGATCCGCTCGAACGAGCGGTCGCCCACGTCGAACGATTGCAAAGTCACCCGTCGGTGCGTCCAAACTACTCTTGCCCATTGGTTCATGGCATCCTGTCCTTTCGGTATTGGTCCAGATAGCTATCGATCCGAACCTTATAAATGCTGAAGTACTGCGGGTTCCGGCACGGGTAGGCCCTGCCCTGCAGGGTCCCCCGCCACCGTTGCAGCATCGTCCGGCGGAAGTTTTCGAGGTTTCGCCTCTGCAGCTCAGCCTGCTCGGCGTTCATCTCCGTACCACTCCGTTTACCTCTTCATCGTACGCCTCGAGCACTCCCCACAGGCGCCGCTTCTGCTCGCGCAGGGGGCTGGGGCTGGGTTTTGTAGACCTGTGCATCAGCGTGCGGTTGGTCAGCAGGGTCTGCATCCGCCAGTAGGCCCGCGTTCCTCGGTGTATGCTGGGGTTCATCTCCACCCCCTCAGCCCTTGCAGGGCTATCTTTTGCGGGAACAGGTTGCGCGGTTTCTCCCCCCGCTGCATGGGGCGGGTGAACACATACTGCAGCTCCCTCTGCAGGTTGGCTCTCCCGTTCTGCACGTAGTAAATCTCCCATATCCCGCCGTACTTCAGCACGTTTCGCTCGCCTCTCATTTCCTTGACTCCAGCAGTATCCAGAGACGCCGCTTCTGATCGAGCAGGGGCTCACCCCGGCTCAGAAACCTACGGCCATTCCGCACGTACATCTCATGCCAGCTCGGTTCGGTTCTCATTTCACCTCCAGCAGCATCGTCAGCCGCACCTTGAAAAACCGCAGGTGCTTGGGACTGGGGTGCATGCGCTTGATGAGTATCACCCGCCCTCGGTGCAGGTGCGCCACGTGCCAGAAGAGGTTGGCCTTCCATTGGGTTGAGGTTCTCATTGGGCACCCCACCACCGCTCAGCATGAGCAGCCTCGGTCTGAGTCAGCTGGTCCCCCAGCTCCCGCATGAGCAGGTCGGAGAATTCCGCCGGGTCTACGTCAATGTAGTGCAAGCGCTCGGCGCAGCCGAGCAGGCTGCGTTCGGATAGCGCGTCGTCTTCCCAATCGCCCCTCATAGCACACCCCCCAAAAGGAACAGCCCGGTCCACAGGACCACAGTCAGCACCAGCACGGTCAAACCGATCAAGACTAGTTCTCTCATGATTACCCCTCAAGCAGCGTTCAGCCAGATCACGGGCGCAGCCTGCACAGCGTCCACCACAAACCCACTGCGGTCCTTCTTCGCAGGCCCTTTGGCATAAAGGGCTACAACTACCCCTGCAGGGTCATATGGACGAAGATCCGAATCGTCACCGTCGACAACCCGAACCCCCAAAAACGACGCAGGTATTTCCGCCTTGGAGCGGAACACAACTGCGACGCGCAGCCCCGCAGCGAGCGCCTGCTCGGCATAGGGGCGGAAGCCCGGCACACCCGAGTAACTGAAGGTGAGATCGTAGTTCTTGGGCAGGTTCCGCCGGTTGGGCAGCTTCGTGTAGTCGTAGAACTGCACGTCGGGGAACAGACTCATGAGATTTGGGTAGTTGACTCCGTCAATCTCCACCGGCTCGAGCTCCCAGCGATGGTCCTGCGTACCGTTCAACCGCACCACTGGGGTGAAACCCTCGGCGAGGGTCTTGCGAACGAACTCAGCGATCTCGCTGGCCAGCTGGCCCATGAAGCCTACTCTGTCGAGTAGGAAGTAAATCGTCTTATTCAGGCGGGCCGCCTGAATAGCGTTGAACTGCCCACGTCCTGCACGGTTGAGGCAGGGACCCTCGCATTGGGCGAGTTCGGACATGGCGCACATAGAGCCCTCGATTCCAAGGGCATCGAACGCAAGCCGGGCAGGGGCGAGGTAGAGCACTGCGGTTTTGACTCCGTACTTTTGACCCTTGATGGTCTTGGCGTTGGTGTCGATCGAGAACAGGGTGCGGGGGACGTAGTACATGGCAACTCCAGATGGATGCCCAAAGGGCAGAAAGGATCTAAGGATTAGAAAAGGGACAAGTCAGGCATGGTGGATAACGCCGATCGAGCAGCTGCGGGTAAAAGCCTCTCCCATAAACAACTGCCACGCCAGATAGCCGCGCTTGACACACTCAGCGGCTGCGATACGGTGCATGGCTGGAAGCGACATCCGACCATCGAGGATTACAACGGAACGATCCCCGCAGGCTTCAATCAGCTCGGTGGACCCAACGGGATAAACAGAGGCTTGGAAGAACTGAACGTAGTACATGGCAACTCCAGAAGATCTAAGGATTAGAAACGGTACAACTCGACAACAACCCCAATTATACTGCGTCAAGCTTACCGTGTCAAGGGGTTGTGGGAGGTTTACTGAGTAACGCGTTTCAATGTTGCAGAAGTGCGTCTGCGTTGCAGAAGAGATGAAACGTTCGGCCTGTTAACGAATGAGGGGGGCGTCAATCGGTGAGGAGAGGAAACGTTAGAGAAAAAAGGGTCGTTTCGGCGTTTCAGCAAAAATGGGGATTTTGAGCGCCCGCACAGGGGGGTAGGCAGCTGCCCGTTTCGGCATGCCTCTCTCTCTCTCTCTCTCTCTCTCTCTCTCTATTTATTTTTTTGTGAAACATTGAAACATGGCCCCTGCTGTGGACCGAGTCAATTGATTCTGACCCCTTTTTGAGAGGTTCTGTTAACAAACCCTGCGTTTCACAACTTTGTATTTGGCGAAAATTTTCTGCAACATTGAAACGCCTTACACAGTCAAAATCGGCCCGCTTTTCTTCTAATTATTAGAAACGTTAACAAACCCCGCGTTTCATCTTTTTGAAACGCGCTTGACTCAGTCCGTTTTTCTAATTATTAGAAACGTTAACAAACCGCGCGTTTCACAACTTTGAAACGTGATCGCCCCCGCACGATGATAGTTGGACCTGCCCGGCCTCGCTTGCGAGGCCGCTGGATTTCGTCGTTGCTCGGACTCACTTGCCGCTGCCGTGTGCAGGCTCACGGGCTCACAGACTCACCCACCGCTCGCTACTATCACAAACCCCGCGCGAGGCGCGGGGTCAGAAAACGCGGACGAAAAAAAGCCCGCCTCGCGGCGGGCTG
>Ga0208975_1000701_pt1 | contig 15549 bp, 22 predicted proteins | sample GreLakmeER78MSRF_FD_187700 | JGI IMG/M metagenome (GOLD analysis project Ga0208975, IMG submission 187700) | Freshwater lentic microbial communities from great Laurentian Lakes, MI, USA - Great Lakes metaG ER78MSRF (SPAdes) | ecosystem: Environmental > Aquatic > Freshwater > Lake | place: Great... | reverse complement strand
TCAGGGCATATCTACCCGATGAAGTCCGAGCCGATGCTGGACAGTCCTTTTACAGTCCGACCTAATCCGAGTCAATGACAACTAAGACCAAAAAGACCCAGCCGCTACGAGGGGCAACGCAACCGAGGATTCACAGCCCACTTCTTAAGGGCAAGTCCAGAGCTGGTGAAGTAATTGAAATGGTTGAGCGCTTAAAGATGGACAAGCTCATGCCATATCAGGAGCATGTCCTTAAACAGATGATGATGGTCGATAAGAAGAACCAATATCGGGTTAAGACTGCACTGTTGCTCATTTCAAGACAGAATGGCAAGTCTCACTTAGGCAGAGTGCGTGTTATCTGGGGCATGTTCTATGGCAACGAGAAGAAGCACATCATTATGTCCTCAAACCGAGCAACTGCCCTTATGACCTTTAGAGAAATCGCATGGATCATAGAATCAACCCCAGAACTCAAGGCCTTGACTAAAGCAGTGCGATATGCCAACGGTGGCGAGCGAATAGAGCTGCTCAATGGTGCAACTCTTGACTTAGTATCAGATACCAGAGACTCAGCGCGTGGTCGCACTGCTGACTTCTTATGGATTGATGAAGTGCGAGAAATATCTGAGGACGGGTACAAAGCTGCAATTCCAACCACCAGAGCCCGCGCTAACGCCCAGACATTTTTAACATCGAATGCGGGTGATGCATTCTCAACAGTCCTCAATGGCCTTGTCGAACGCGCTAAGGATTACCCTCCTGAGACCTTTGGCTATTATGAGTATTCTGCCCCACAGTATTGCAAGATAGACATTAGATCAGAAGCCTTTTGGCGAGATGCTGTAGCACCAAGTAATCCAGCACTCGGATTTACTGTCACTCGTGAGTCAATCGAGGAAGCCATTGCAACTGCTCCTATTGAGACTACTCGTACTGAGACTTTATGCCAGTGGATTGATTCACTTCAAAGTCCGTGGCCTCATGGAGTCTTAGAGGAGACTAGCGATAGCACTCTAGAACTTGCAGTTGGGGCATACACAGTCTTTGCCTTCGATGTAAGTCCGAGTAGAAGAAATTGCTCACTTGTGGCTGGCCAGATACTTCCAGACGGGCGAATCGGCATCGGAATCATGGAGACTTGGAGTTCTCAGGTCGCTGTTGATGATTTAAAGATTGCAGCTGCCATTAAAGGCTGGTGTGACCTTTACAGACCGCGATTAGTCTGCTACGACAAGTATGCAACTCAATCTATAGCCGATAGATTAAAACAAGCTGGAGTTATGACAGAGGACGTCTCAGGCCAGCAGTTCTATCAGGCCTGTGGCGATTTATTGACTGGATTGGTGACTCACAAAGTCGTTCATAATGGTCAGGCAGAACTCATCCAACAGATGAATAACTGTGCAGCTAAAGTCAATGATTCGGCTTGGAGAATCATTAAACGCAAGTCAGCAGGAGACATTTCTGCTCCTATTGGCTTGGCGATGGTAGTTAGCAAGTTAATGCTCCCAGCTCCAAAACCTCAAATTATTACTTAGACACTTACCTAGTATGTTGTCTAATTACTTGACAAATGCTACACTTTATGACTATGGGTCTATTCCGCAAAACAGAAGCAATCAATACTGATCAGCGCTCTTCGCTTTTAGCGCAATACGCCCCTCAAATTATGGGAGAAAATCTTAACTCCCTTTACAATTATGTCCTTCCACGCGTTCAACGCAATGAAGCTATGTCAGTTCCAGCGGTTGCTAAGTGCCGTAACCTTTTAAGCGGTGTCATCGGCGGTCTGCCACTTAACCTGTATCGCAAATCAACAGGTGAAGAATTAGGCAATCCAATCTGGGTAGATCAACCTGCAATCAATCAACCTCGCTCTGTCACAATGGCTTGGACTGTTGATTCATTGCTTATGTATGGTGTTGCTTATTGGCAAGTTACAGAAGTGTATGCAGAAGATGGCCGACCATCTCGCTTTAAGTGGATTCCTAATGTCAAGGTTACATTTACTACTGACCTTTACGGCATGGAAGTTACACAGTATTACATTGAAGCTGCACCAGTTCCAATGTCAGGTCTTGGGTCGCTTGTTACATTCCAAGCCTTTGATGAAGGCATTCTAGAACGCGGTTCTGAAACAATTAGAGCTGCTATCGATCTCCGCAAAGCGGCGGTATTAGCTGCATCGACTCCAATGCCTTCTGGAGTCCTTCGCAATAATGGAGCGGACCTAGACCCTAAAGAAGTTGCAGGATTATTAGCTGCATGGAAGAACGCTCGCAATAACAGAGCAACTGCTTATCTTACATCTACTCTGGAATATCAACCAACATCATTTTCACCTAAAGACATGATGTATGACGAGGCACAGCAATTCCTTGCAACAGAAATCAGTCGCTTGTGTAATGTGCCTGCTTACTTGCTATCAGCAGAAGCCAACCAAAGCATGACTTATGCCAATGTTCTTGATGAGCGCAAACAATTTTATTCTCTATCACTAGCTCCTTATGTATGTGCAATAGAAGATCGCTTGTCAATGGATGACATTACTGCTCGCGGTAACGCAGTTAAGTTCGATGTAGATTCTTCATTCCTAGCAACTGATCCAATGGAACGCTTGCTAGTAATCGAGAAGATGCTATCTCTGGGCTTGATTACAGTTGAACAAGCTATGGAGATGGAAGATTTAACACCTAACGGAAGCGAAGGAATCGCCTAATGAAAAATCAGGTAATCACTTTCTCCTCTGGACTCATTGCCAATATTGAGGAACGCTTAATCTCAGGCAAGATAGTTCCAGCGGGAACTGGAGAAGTGGGTAACACTTCTGCTGGCAAGGTTGTCTTTGAGAAGGGCGCTATCGCACTTCCAGAAGATCCAAAGTCTGTCAAGTTACTAAACCAACACGACTCACGCCAGCCTCTAGGCAAGGCAACACAATTCACAGAGCAAGAAGATGGCGTATATGCCTCATTCAAAGTTTCACGATCTAATCGTGGCACAGAAGCTTTAATCCTTGCAGAAGAAGGCTTGCAATCTGGTCTTTCTGTAGGAGTAGAAGTAATCAAGTCAAAGCAGAAAGGCAACATCATGTTCGTCTCTGCTGCTAAATTGCTAGAGGTTTCATTGGTAACTGAGCCAGCATTTAAGTCTGCTCAGGTACTCGATGTAGCGGCTGAGGAAACTCCAGAAGTCGTAGAAGAAGAAATCACACCAACAGAAAGCGAGACAGCTGTGGAGAATACTCCAGAGACAGTTGCAGCACCAGCAGTAGAAGCAGCAGCGGTTGAAGCTGCTCGCCCAACTGTAGTGACAGCAACTACATTCGTGCGCGAGCGCGTAGCACCAATCACATCAGCACAATATCTAGAAGCTAACATCAAGGCAGCACTTGGTGATGACGAGTCACGCCGCATTGTTCGCGCAGCAGATGATTCAACATCAACAAACACTGGTCTTACACTTGCTCCACACCTAAACACATTCATCACAGATACATTCACAGGCCGTCCAGCATTTGAAGCAGTAACACGCTCAGCTCTTATTGAGTCAGGTATGTCATTTACTGTTCCTCGCATGTACACCAACAATGCAACACCTAACACTGCACCAACAGTTGCAGACACTGACGAAGGTGTAGCACCATCTGAGACAGGTATGACATCATCATACGACACAGTAACTGTGAACAAGTTCTCAGGATTGCAGCGCGTATCATTCGAGCTCGTTGATCGCTCATCTCCAGCATTCATGGAATTGATGATGACTGAACTTCGCAAGGCATATGAGTCAGCAACAGATAAGGCTCTTATTGCAGCATTCACGGCATCTGGTACACAGGCAACTGGAGTTGCAGCAACAGCAGCAGGACTTCAGAGCTTCATCTCTGTAGAAGGCGCAGCAGCATACAAGGGAACTGGCGGAGACTTCGCTAACAAGCTTGTTGCATCAACTGACCAATGGGCAGCTATCGCAGGATACGCTGACTCAACAGGTCGCGCACTTTACTCAGCACAAGGCCCAACATACAACGCTTCAGGTAATGCAGTTGCAACATCTGTTCGTGGCGGAATCCTTGGTACTGATTTAATCGTAGATCACAACATCACAACTTCAGGTGTTATTGATGAGTCAGCATTCCTTGTTGCTCCAGCATCTGTTTACACATGGGAGTCACCAACAACACAACTTCGTGTTAATGTCTTGACTTCAGGCGAAATCGAAATCAACCTTTACGGATACCTAGCAATCTATGTTGCTAAGTCAGGTAAGGGCGTTCGCCGCTTTAACTACACAGCACCGTAAGCTGTAAACTAAGTCGCTCTGAGGGGTAGTAGCCCTCTACCCCTCAGAGTCTTTAGAAAGGAATCAGAATGGCATTGACCACAGTCTCAGAACTCCGCAGTACTCTCGGAGTCGGTACGCTGTACACCGATGCCGTTTTACAGGAAGTGTGTGATGCTACAGATGCAGTCCTACTTCCAATGCTCTGGACTAACACAACATATAACATTGCACATAGCAACACAGCAACAACAGGAACACTTTACTTTGAGGACAAAGTAGAGAAAGTCTTTTATGTAGGCCAGACTGTAGTTATTACGGGCAATGGCTCTAAGCACAACGGATCAAAGACTCTCACTGGAGTAGGCGATTACAACATCACCTATAACATCACTGGCAACAACAACACTCCAGCAGTAGAGCATCCAGTCCAACCTTTTGGTGTTGTATCAGCCGACACTTATGTCGATTGGACATTAGACATGGCTATTCAGCAAGCAGCTTTAATGATATCTGTTGAAATCTGGCAAGCACGCACTGCTACCCTTTCAGGCAGTAACCTTGTCGATTTCCAGCCAAGCCCTTATCGAATGAGCGCACAGCTTCTCGCTAAGGTGCGAGGATTGATAGCACACGCGCTAAGCCCTAACTCAATGGTCGGATAATGCCACCAGTTGCCATTACTACACTCAGAACCACTTTAGCGACTGCCCTAGTCAATAACGCTAAGTGGCAGACCTTTGCATTCCCGCCAGCTACAGTTCTGGCTAACTCAGTTATTGTGTCACCCGATGATCCATATTTGACACCTAACAATAACTCTCAGATTTCTATTAGCCCTATGGCTAACTTTAAGATTGTAATGACAGTGCCACTCTTTGATAATGAGGGCAACCTTAACGGCATAGAGGACACAGTAGTTAGTGTGTTCGCACTCCTTGCTGCATCATCTTTGGTCTATAATGTAAGCGCAATTAGTGCGCCTAGTGTTCTCAATGCTGCAAGTGGAGACTTGTTAAGCTGCGAGATGTCCGTATCAATCCTAACGAGTTGGAGTTAAGCATGTCCGATTACGATAAAGAGTTGGAAGCCTTCTTGATTAAAATCGGTCAGGCAGCACCAACAGCAGCACCAACACCAAAGCCAGCAACCAAGAAAGATGAGGAATAAGCCGTGGCAGTATTTCTGAATAATGGAGTAGTTCTTACTGTTAATGCGGTGGATCTCTCTGACCATGTAACATCAGTAACAATCAATCGTTCTTTTGATGAACTAGAAGTAACAGCGATGGGTGACTCAGGTCACAAGTTCGTTAAGGGTCTAGAAGCATCATCTATTACAATCGATTTCCTTAATGACACAGCTACAAGCGAAGTCCTACAGACTTTGCAAGCTGCATGGGGAACATCTACTACAGTCACAGTGAAGCAAACATCAGGTGCAACATCTGCAACTAATCCGCTATACACAATGACTTGCTTGATTAACAACACTACAGACATCAATGGATCAGTAGCAGACCTAAGCACACAATCTGTAACATGGACTGTTAATGGCACAATCACTGTAGCAGTAGCGTAATTAACTAACAAAGGGGCAACCAATGGCAAGACTAAAGATAGTTCGTACAGATGGAAGCGTAATTGAAGGCGAGATTACTCCAGCAGTGGAGTATGCGTTTGAACAGTACGCTAAAATGGGGTTTCATCGTGCTTTTCGTGAACTTGAGCAACAGAGTCATGTCTATTGGCTTGCATGGGAAATTACACGCAGATCAGGTGAATCTGTTAAGCCTTATGGGATTGAGTTTATCGAGACACTTAAGAGTGTTGAGGTTTTAGACTCAGACCCTTTAGCTTAAAGCGCGATTATCCATTCACCTACTTAATAGCTCGCTTGAGCATTAGGTTGGGAATCGCGCCTCAGCAGTTATTAGAATTAGATAAGACCATGCTAGATGCATTATTGCAAGGTCTCAAAGATGAGCAGAAAGAGGTGAGCGATGCCAGCAAGCGTCAAGGGCGGCATCGCGCTTAGAAAGTCTTTACGCGCCTTTAGTCCAGATTTAGCCAAAGCATTACCTAAAGAAGTTGCAGCAGCTTTAAAGCCAATTACTAAGTCTGCTCGCGGATACTTGCCAGATAACTCATCAGTGTTAAGCGGATGGTTGCCTAGAGAAAACTCTCAAGCTCGTTTCCCTACCTACGATGCCAGAATTGCTAGAGCTGGCATTGGCTATAAGACCACACCATCAAAGCCTAATCGCAGAGGCTTCAGATCACTTGCTCGCGTATTCAATAAGAGTGCAGCTGGAGCAATTTATGAGACTATGGGTCGCAAGACACCTAGCAGTTCTTTTGTTCAGAATCAGAATAATAAATATAACGCACCAATTAAAGGTAAAGACAAGATGGCTGGTCGTGCCTTGTTTAGAGCCTATGATGAAAACAACGGCAAAGCGAGAGAAGCAGTGTTAAAAGCAATTCAATCTGCTGCCAACAAACTAAACGCGAGAGCAAAGGTGTAACTCATGGCAAACATTATGATTGATATTGCCGCAGAGTTTGTAGGCAACAAGGCATTTAAACAGGCAGACACAGCAACAGAACGTTTGACTAAGAATGTCAAAACCCTTGCTAAAACTTTTGGAGTAGCCTTTAGCACAACAGCAGTTCTTGCTTATGGCAAGGCTTCAATTAAAGCGGCAGCGGCAGACCAGAAGGCACAGCAACAACTGGCTCTGGCTTTAAAGAATGTAGGACTTGAAAGAAACGCAGCATCGGCTGAGACATATATCCAAAGACTTCAAAGCGAGTTCGGGATTGTTGATGATCTTCTCCGCCCTGCTTATCAGAGCCTAGCGGTAGCAACCCGCGATTCTGCTGAATCACAAAGATTGCTTAATCTTGCTTTAGATATTTCAGCATCAACTGGCAAAGACTTAGGGTCAGTCACAACCGCCTTAAGTCGTGCCTTCTTGGGTAATAACACAGCTCTTACTCGTTTAGGCGTAGGAATATCTAAAGCAGACCTAAAAACTAAATCTTTTAAAGAGATTACAGATGATTTAAGTCAAACCTTTAAGGGTTCAGCTAAGGCAGCTTCAGATACTTTTTCAGGATCAATAGCGAAGTTAGGTGTAGCTGCTGCCAATGTCCAAGAAATTATAGGCACTGGCCTTATTGATTCTCTAAAAACTCTAGGCGGTAACACAACTGTTAATGACCTTGCAGACGATATGGAAAGAGCGGCAACTAACTTAGCCGATTTTCTGCGTGGCTTAGCACAGATTGGCACATTCGAGATAAGTGGCAAAACAAAGTCTTTCTTTGAATTATTGCTTACACCATTTCAGCGTTCTTTATCTGCTGGCCCACTAGGTGCAATCACAAGAATTGGCGCAACTTCCCGTAGAGCCAGTGAAGTGGGTGCGCAAAAGAACCCAATCCAATCAGGCTCATATTTAACTAATCAGACCAAAATAACTAAACTGACTATAGCCCAGACCAAAGCAGCTCAAGATCAGTTAAAACTGGCTAAGGCTAAATCAATCTTTGACCTCCAGAAGATACAGATTGAAGCTGCCCTCAAGGGTAAGATTTCAGAAGAAGATCGTATTCGTCTCAAGCTAATGCAGGCTATTGAATCTGAGAACATTAGCCAGATTGAGAAATACACAAAACTATTAGATGAAGCTCAAAAGAATACAGAGAAGTTAGTTAGCACTCTACAAGGCATTAAGCCTCTTGATGACATCTTCAAGAACTTTAACTTTATGTCTGTCAAAGAGCAGTTAGCAAGCCTTGAAACTTACTTTAAGAACTTTGCTGGCTCTGCTGCATCTGCCTTTAATTCTTTAGCCGCATCTCAGAGAGCTGCTCTAGGTGGTTATGTGCCATTCGTAGGGGCAATCAATGCATCTCTTGGCATTACTTCTAATGGTGGAGCTACTACATCTATGCCATCAACAGTAGGCTTGGGAACTAGTGGCACAGGCAATCAACTGCCAACAGGTGTGACTATTAACAACAACATAAACACAGGTGTTGGAGACCCTAACGCCATCGCAGAAGCGATTGAAATTGTTATGGTTGAAGCAATTAACCGAGGCACTATTAGAAACAATGTGTTGAACGTAATATGACATGGCTACCAGAATGGCGTGTGACAGTAGGTGATGATGTTTATACGACTGTCACCTCTGTTTCCTATGCCACTGGTCGGCTAGACATTGATCGTCAATGCACAGCAGGTTACTGCCGAGTAGAAATCATCAATAGCACTGGGGCAGATTTTACAATTAATGTCACAGAGCCTATTACTTTAGAGCTAAAGAACTCCTCTGGGACTTACATAACTGTATTCAGTGGCGAGGTCTCAGACTTCTCGATTGGTGTTAGAAGCCCAGAGGAAACTGGCTACATTACAACAGGCACAATCTTGGGCATTGGTTCACTGGCTAAACTGACTAAGGCTATCTATAACACAGCCCTAGCAGAAGGATTAGACGGCGCACAGATTGCAGCCATTTTGGGTGCAGCTTTGAGCCTTAATTGGAATGAAGTTACCCCTACTGTTACTTGGGCTACTTATCCAGCTACAACCACTTGGAATGAAGCTGAGTCTTATGTAGGCACTATTGATTCAGGCTTCTACACAATGATAAGCCAAGCGGCATCTGCTACTGCTAAAAGCCAGAGCCTAGTAGATCAGATTGCCAATAGCGCACTTGGCCAGATTTATGAATCAGCATCAGATGGCCTAGTTAATTATGATGATGCAGACCATCGCTCAGACTATCTTGCAGACAATGGCTACACCTACCTTGATGCAGCTTATGCAACTCCTAGCAGTATTACTTCCCAGACACAGATTGGTCGCATCCGCAATAGCCTTATCTATAAATACTCTACAGCCTATGGCTCAACCTACAGTGCCTCTGATAGCGACTCTATTGCCTCTTACGGCCTCTATGAGAAGTCTTTTGAGTCCAACATTAAGAACCTTGCCGACATCACTGACATTGCCACTAGAGAGCTTAATCTACGCAAAACCGCTAAAGCCTCGCTAGGAGCGATTACCTTTAGACTAGATAACCCAGACATGCCATCTGCCATGCTTGATGATCTGATTGGCATCTTTTTTGGTGAGCCTGTCCTAATTGAGAATCTGCCTTCTAACCTTTTGGGTGGCACATTCGAGGGCTTTGTGGAGAATGTAGCCCTACGCGCTACCCCTACTTTTGTGGATTTAACCCTTTACATCACAGCTACAGAGTTCTCACTCTCAACGACACAATGGGAAACAGTTTTGCCTAGCACAATTACATGGGCAACTACAAATGCTACACTTATCTGGAACAACGCGACAGGAGCACTAAACTAAATGGCAACGAGCCCAATTTATAGCTGGCCAGAGCCAGATAACACAGACCTTGTAAAAAATGGTGCGTTAGCAATTCGCACCTTAGGTGATGCTATTGACACCACTATGGGAACAATGGTTGCTAAAACCATCATTGACGCTAAGGGCGATCTAATAGCTGGTACTGCTGCTGATACTGCACAACGCCTCGCCGTGGGAAACAACGGAGAAACTCTCGTAGCAGATAGTTCCACTTCTAGCGGATTGCGCTGGCAAGCGCCAGTCAATGCCAATCCATTATTAAACTCAGCATTTCAAGTTTGGCAACGCGGTACATCTTTTACTGCAACAAGTGTCTATACTGCGGATAGATGGTATCGAGACGGAAATTCTGGCAGAACTTTTAGCCGTCAAGTAACTAACGACACAACCAATTTACCTTTTATCCAATACTGCCTTCGCGCTCAACGCGATAGCGGAAATGCCAGCACTAGCGTTGTGCAGATTGGTCAATCACTCGAATCGGTAAATTCAATTCCTTATGCTGGTAAAACAGTTACTTTTTCTTTTTACGCTCGCGCTGGTGCTAACTATTCAGCAGCAAGTGGTGCTTTGGCTTATTCTGTAAGAACTGGAACTGGAACAGACCAGAATTTATTCTCTGGTTATACAGGTCAAGCAATACCTATTAACACCAGTGCTACCTTAACGACCACTTGGCAGCGTTTTACGGCCAGTGCGACTCTAAGTGCAAGCGCAACGGAATTAGGCGTGTTATTCGAATTTACACCAGTCGGCACGGCTGGAGCAAATGATTACTTTGAAGTAACTGGCGTACAGTTAGAGGTTGGTTCAGTAGCCACACCATTTAAGACTTATGCTGGAACTATTCAAGGAGAATTAGCCGCTTGTCAGAGGTATTATTACCGAGCAGTTGCAGACACCGCTTATGGTTCTGTTGCTCCTTATGCTGTAGCAGCGAGCAGTAGTGGTTTTATTTCAATGATCCAACCACCAGTAACAATGCGAGTCTCACCAACAAGTATTGATTTCTCAACATTGGCTTTTGTTAATTATGCAGATACTTTGTATGCTGCATCATCTTTGACTTTACCTGCAAATAATAATAAGCAAGTTATTTTAGTTTCTGGTTCAATGACTGGGGCAACCGCAGGACACGCAGGACGTTTAACAGGTAACAATTCAACAGCCGCTTATCTCGGCTTTAGTGCGGAGTTATAAAAATGGAAAATGTCACTTTTATTACAGACAATCAAGGCACAGAACACGCAATTATTGACCGAGGAAACGGAGAGTTTACCTCAATGCTTAAATCAACCTATGAGGCTATCCAAGCGGAACAATCCACACCAATGGTTTCAGATGAAGCCCCGTCTATCTAAAGCTGCTATCCAGTTAAGGGAACAGTTAGATGATTCCTTCCCAGATCGTGACAGGGCATCGGATGGTTGGGTCGGTGATACCCGACACGCTGCTCGCAAGTCTGATCATAATCCAGATGAGCAGGGCTGGGTTCGTGCCATTGACATTGACGCAGACTTATTCGGTGCAGGAGTCAAACCGCATATCATGCCAGACCTTGCAGATCAACTTCGAATCAGTTGCAAGTCTAAGACAGAAAAGCGCATCTCGTACATTATATTTAACGGCAAGATTGCGTCTCCCATCCTTAACTGGAAGTGGCGCAAATACACAGGGGCTAACAAACACACTCACCACATGCATGTCAGTTTTAAGAAAGAAGCTGACTTACTGGGTGAGTTTTATTCGATACCTATGTTAGGCGGAAACTAATGAATATGAAGAACCCTTATGTGCTTACTGCTGGAGCTTTCCTATCAGCTTGGGCTGCAACTAATTTCGCAGCAGATTACCGAGCAATCCTTTGGGCAGTTCTTGCTGGTGTGTTTGGATATGCGACCCCTAAAAAGTGACACAATCCGATTTCTTCACGCTATACCTAGCAACACTGGCAATCATCGGTGGTCTGTCAGGTTATGTAATTACTCATCTGTTGTCTGAGATTAAAAGACTCAACACGCGAGTCGATGAAATCTACAACATCTTACTAGACAGGTAACATTCTGCTATGGCAAGAAAAGCAACTAAGGCTTTAGAGGATCAAGGTTACTCAGCTCTCGATGCTTATTGCATCGGAGTCTATGAGTATTTTTGCAGTCTTAAAAGGGCAGGCTTCAAAGAAGATATAGCCCTGTTTATGATTACTGAGCCTCAGTCTTATCCTGCATGGATATTGCCAGACCCAGTCGATCCAAACAGGTTCGGCGATTACGAAGATGAGGATGATGACTAGTAGCCAGAAGAAAAGGTATCTGGTCATTTCCGACCTTCAGATTCCCTTTCACCATGAGCAAGCGGTTAAAAATCTAATCAAGTTAGTCAGACGAGAGAAGTTTGACTTAGTATTAAACACGGGCGATGAGCTGGATTTACAGGGGCTCAGCCGTTGGGCAGTGGGCACGAAGCTGGAGTGGGAAGGTACCCTAGATGCTGACAGAAGCCTTGCGCAGGATATTCTCTATGAACTTGGCACAACAGATGTCACTAGAAGTAATCACACAGACCGCTTATACAGCACACTACTACGCGCACCTGGCCTCATCGGATTGCCCGAGCTTGAGTATCCCAAGTTTATGGACTTCAACGGGCTTGGAATCAGATTTCATAAAAGACCATTCGAGTTTCATAAGGGATGGGTCTTAGTCCATGGCGATGAAGGATCGATGAATAGCAATGCTGGACTCACAGCTCTAGGGCTGGCTAAGAAGTTTGGCAAATCTGTGGTTTGTGGTCACACGCACAGGGCAGGCATTAGTGCCTTCACAGAGGGCATAGGAGCCTCATACAGGACTCTTTGGGGCTTAGAGGCAGGAAATGTCATGGACAAGAAGAAAGCCTCTTATCTTAAGGCTGGGAGTGCTAACTGGCAGATGAGCGTAGCAGTCATAGAGACTCATGGAGACCGCGTTAGCCCAATGCTAGTGCCTATAAACAAGGATGGGTCATTTACCCTTTATGGACGACTTTACGCTTGATGTAGTTCGCACCATCGACACGATGATTGACGAGGCAGATTCGTTACCATATCGTTATCAAAATGTCCGCTAATTAGTCTGAACTCTATGTCACACTAACACTGTAGCCAATCGAGGGCATTGGCACAGATAGGTACAAAATGAGCAACAATGACAAGCTGCTAATTATCTGCCTTATAGGGGCAGGTATTAGCTTTATTATATGGGCGTTACAATCCTACAAAGAAGCCTATGATCGCGGACATCGCGATGGTTGGCATAAAGGCAGAGCTGTGAATCGCTCAGAGTTCTGGTCAGAATGAAATATCAGGAGATTCTACAGAGTGCAACCGACATCATTCAAGATCGTGGTCTCAACGACTACGGCCACCCAGCAGATAACATGCAACACGCAGCAATGCTCATCAGTGCATACTTACAGCACCCAGTCGAGGACTATCAAGTCTGTGCAATACTCGCGCTCATCAAGATTGCCAGAGCCAGTACAGGCACAGTCGATAAGCCAGATAATTACATCGATGGAGCAGCCTATATTGCTCTAATGGGGCAACTAGCTACAGAGGAGAATGAACTCTATGTTTAATTTAGCCGATTATGAACCAGTGGAGGTTCGACTTGAAAAGTTTATTAAGGACTATCCAGATTTTCGTATTAGCACTGAGTTGGAAGTTGTGGAAGCTAGTAGATATATCGTTAAGGCTTATCTCTTCAAGACTAGCCAAGATAGCATCGCATGGGCAACAGGGTACGCTGAAGAAACAGTTAGCACTCGCGGGGTCAATCAAACTTCTGCATTGGAGAATTGCGAGACATCGGCTATTGGCAGAGCACTTGCAAATGCGGGTTATGCTCCTAAAGGAAAGCGTCCTAGCCGCGAAGAAATGAGCAAGGTTGCACCAAACCATCCAGCTCTTAAAGTAGTCAAGCAAGAAGTAAAGCCAGCACCACAAGACATTAAAGAGGGTGACACTGATTACTGGACTACACCTATTGGTGCATCTGTCAAAACCACACTTGCTCCAGTAACACTAGATACTGCAATGGCAACAGTGACAGAGATTCTAGGTACTGCTGAAGCTATGGATGCACCTAGTTGCAATCATGGCCACATGGAATGGCGTACTGGCCATTCTGCTAAGACTGGTAAAGATTGGGCTGGATTCTTCTGTGCCACCAAGGGTCAAAGTGCTGGGATGGATAAGTGTCCAACGCATTGGTATAACTTATCGAGCAGTGGTAAATGGGAACCACAGAAGGCGAGGGTATAATGGGATATGCAGAGTTTCACACAGCTGACGGCTGGGTTAATGTGGAAGATGTGCCTATGATTGACACAGTTAATTGCCAACTATGCAATGAGCCAACACTGGCATCTGACATTACGATCACCGCAAGAATTGTTGAAGGTGTGGTAGTTGCTGGCACTTGGTCATGTAATAAGTGCAGGGCAGTCAATGGATAAGGAAGCATTGCTTATGTATTTGACATTAGCTTTATTCATTGGCGGAGTTGCAATGGGCTATATGGCTGGGATGAACCATTAGCCGACACAGAAAGCACAGAGGTTTCCGCACAGAGCGGGTGGTGGCACAGTACCTATCGACTGTATGGCCATTCGCTAGTGTGGGAAGGGGGAATGGTAAAGATATTCAGTCAGTGCCTTTTGACTGTGAAGTCAAGGCAAGGGCTGGATTTCAACCAAAGGCAGTCTTGGAGCAGATTCGTAAGCGCACAGCCGTTTCGGGGGAATTAGGCTTTGCAGTTTTGCGTCTCAACGGGCAGGGAGAAAATGCAGCGGAGTATGCCTGCATCATCCAGCTCCAAGACTTGCTTCCACTTCTAGAATTAAAGTATGGTCACTTAAACACTAAACCGACAGAAGCAGACATTGTTAGATGTGATGGCTGTGGATCATGGATGATTGGGGAATGTAAAACATGCCAGCCTACGATTACAAATGTGGAAGATGCGGATTAAAGAATGAACTGCATCATGGCTGGCACGATAAACCCACAGTTCTATGCACTTATTGTAATGAACCTATGATCAAGTTAATCAGTCCAGTAGGAGCAATCTTCAAGGGAACTGGTTGGGGCAAAGACCCTAAATAGTTATCCACATAGTTATCCACAGGAGGTTCTTGTGAATAGAAACACCGCTCTGACCAGCACTTATAGTAATGAGTTTGACAGCCATGGTACGCTAACGGCGCAGAGCCTCTCAAAGGCTCACCGCAAGCCCTTCAGGGGCGTAGCTTGCGGGGTGCTAGTAGCTATTGGGATAGCTCTATGCATAATGCCTTATGCAGGTAGCTCTGAATCAGTGCAACAAAAAGAGTATATTGATTACAAGACTTATTCTCTCTATCTATTAGACTTTAACTATAAAGAATATAAATGCTTATTAAAGCTCTATGGTAAAGAATCAGCATGGAATCCATTAGCTGTTAATGGTAGTCATTATGGTATTCCTCAAGGTAAGAGTGAATGGCTTAAAGAACAGGATGGTTGGATTCAAGTACAATGGGGCTTAGACTACATAGGCCATAGATATGGTGAGCCATGCATTGCATTAGATCATTGGAGAACTAAAGGGTGGCATTAAGAGATGCAAGCCATAGAGAGCTTGGATTACAGAAGTGGAAAGACCAACGCCTTAGAGTGTTGAAGCGTGATGGTTATATCTGTGCATATTGTGGTCAAGAAGCCAATCAAGTAGATCATGTGATAAGTCGCAAGGATGGTGGAAGCCATGACATGGATAACCTTGTTGCCTGCTGTGCCCCATGCAATAGCAAGAAGGGTGCGCTCAATGAGGGCGTTTTTTTAGGTAAGAGGTCTAC
>Ga0208975_1000700_pt1 | contig 15556 bp, 29 predicted proteins | sample GreLakmeER78MSRF_FD_187700 | JGI IMG/M metagenome (GOLD analysis project Ga0208975, IMG submission 187700) | Freshwater lentic microbial communities from great Laurentian Lakes, MI, USA - Great Lakes metaG ER78MSRF (SPAdes) | ecosystem: Environmental > Aquatic > Freshwater > Lake | place: Great... | reverse complement strand
TGAACTTATTCTTTAGACCAGATGTGAATAAAAAATATTTGCATCTCGTACACTTCTTAGCATGGAAGTCTGGTCTGAAAACACTTTATTACTGCCGTTCTGAGAAGATTGGTAAAGCAGACAAAGTGTCTAGAAAAATTGAAAGGGACATTATTAAAGAAACAAATATGACTACACTCATAGAAGATAGTACTTGTTTAGCATGTGAAGGTTAAGTATGTTTCTTTACAAAGTAGAAGTTAAAACTGCAAATAACCCAAGGATGGGTTTAGGTTTATTTGCTAAAGAATTTATACCTAAAAATAGTATAGTTTGGAAATTTATAAAAGGTATAGATATCAAAATTTCTATGGATGATTTGAATAAATTAAATGACGCTCAGAAAGAATATTTTTACAAGTATGGGTGGATTGAAAAAAACGAAGATAATTTTTTCTATTCGTCAGGTGATTTAACTAATTTTATGAATCACAGTTATACTCCTAATATTACTAGTAAAAACGAGTTTTCTGTTTCAGTAAAAGATATAGATATTGATGAAGAACTTTTTATAGACTACAGTAATTTTTGTTTAGATTTCGATGCATCTAAAGTAACAGAGTAAATATTAGGAGTTTAGAATGTTTTTAGTAGCAAACGTACCACCAGTTCATTGTTGGATTAGAAAAGAATTTCTTTATGATTTTAAAGAAGGACATGGTGAATATGTTCCGTGCATTTGGGTAAGTATTAAATCTATTCGAGGGCAAGCATTTCGAATTGAATCTTACTTACCAGAATATGGTGCATTGTACGACAAACTACCATTGAGTGCATATGTTAGCAGAAATCATAATTTGAATCCGTATAAATTTTTGCCTCTAGATCATTTGCAAATATGGGATTGTTTGGGTTATGATATGACAGTGATTCAAAAAGTTTTTCTCAAGAACCTTACTGGCAAATTTTATGCAAAAGATAAAAATTGGTATCAAGGCAATTATATGTTTACAGTGGATCATGCTGCTCCAGATCATAACGTTATGGACTTAACATATACTGAATGGCCTGAAGATCACAAATCATATAATTTTATTGAACTTGATAATGGACAGTATTCAGCGCAACCAAATAATCGTTGTATATTCTTTGACGCAGCAAGCAACCCTAAAGAATTGCAGTTTCCTAATTTTAAAGTTGCAACAAAAAAATATGTTGTAGAACATAATCCAAAATGGGCGCTAGGTGATACTGATACGGTTATGTATGAATAATAAAGTTTTAGTAACTGGTAGTAAAGGATTTATTGGATATCAAACTGTTCTCCAGTTACAAGAACACGGATTTGAGGTATTTGGTGTAGATTGGGCAAAAGATCCATCCAGACCAGGGATATGTGTACCTTTTGATTCGGATGCCGTGAGAAACATTCTTAAAGCTAACGATATTAAAACTGTTATTCATTTTGCTGCTGACCATGAAGTGAGCAGAAGTGTAGAAGAACCATCAGTGTTTTATCACAATAATATTGTTAGCAGTATTAAGTTTCTTGATAAATGTATTCAGGCAGGCGTTGAGAACTTTATTTTCAGTAGTTCAAGTAGTGTGTATGGTAATAAACCAGACTTCCCTACTGATGAAAGAAATAAGAAAAATCCTATGTCGCCATATGGTAGAACAAAACATTTCTTTGAGGAGATTCTTAAAGACTATGAACGGGCATACGGTATTAAAACATTATCATTACGATATTTTAATGCAGCAGGCGCTGACCCACGGAATAGGCATGGGTATGTTCAAGAAACATATTCTCATTTAGTTCCTATTCTCGCAAGATGTTTCGGTAACGATTTACCTTTTACAGTATTTGGCAATGACTATAATACAGAAGATGGCACATGTATTCGGGACTACACCCATGTCTATGATATTGCAGAAGCGCACATTGCTGCAATTGATTATCTGAATATTAATGGCACTCATCAGGCATTCAATATCGGTAAAGGCAAAGGTGAAAGTATTCTAGATGTTATAAATGCTTTCAGTGAATACACTGGAAAAGAGATTAAATATACTTATGGTAAAAGACGCGAGGGCGATCCTTCAAAAACTTTTGCTGATATTACTTTAGCAAGAAATGAATTATTATGGTCTCCTAAATATACGCTTGCGGATATTGTGGAACATGCTTACAAATGGGAAAATAGATAACACTGGTTATATAAATGATTTTTAATAGTAAAAGTGGTTACAATATTGTTTATTTATTATTCATACCGTTAACAGTGCTCAGTGTAGTTTGGTCATTAGTTTTTGGTACCTGGCAGCTATGGATAGGTACATTATTATTTACTATATTATACAGTGGTTATGGTGTTAGTGTAGGCTTTCATAGACTACACAGTCATAAAACATTTGAGACTTGGGAACCCATAAGAAAATGTATTCTGTACTTGGGTTGTCAAGGTGCTCAAGGATCTCCTGTAACTTGGAGCCTTATACACAATATGGGTCATCATGCTTTTACAGACACAGATAAAGATATACACACACCAACAAAGGGACTATTTTATGCCTTTTTTGGTTGGATTTTCATTAAATCTAATCATGAGTTTGCTAAAACCGAACTGTTTAAAATACGAAGACAACTTGATCCGTTTACAATGTGGTGTCATAAAAACTATGAATTGTTAATTGTTTCAAACCTAGTATTAATTGCTTTACTAACAGGATGGTGGTTTGGTGGTACATATATATTTGCAAGTTTAAATGCAAGTTTTTTAAGTATAGTAATGAGTGGTATTGTAAATGTATTTGGACACTTGCCTATAAAATGGTTGACCTACGAGACTGATAAAACACGCAATAACAGTACAAATAATCCATGGTTAGTATTTTTTAGTTGGGGAGAAAGTTTACATAATAATCACCACCATAAGCCGACAAGATTAAACTTCAATACTAAATGGTACGAATTTGATGTAGGTAGATGGTTAATAGCAACGATAAAGAAACCTTAATGATAGAAAAAATTGACAGTAGTTATCCTTTACTGCCACTAATTTCTTTTTGTAGTAAATCATTAGATGATCCTAGACCGAATGCAATCAATATGAATTCTATTGATTGGGAAAACAAATCTCATACTTTTTTATATTTGTTGTATATAGAAAAAAGATTTGATGGACCTCGGGCAGGTTATCTTGTGTATCGTGATAAAGAAGAAATAGTTGCGGGTGTTGGTTGGTATCCTAGTAGTTGGGATAACAATATATATGTTGTATCTAGAATGTACACTATACCAGGACAATTAAAAGGATTGAGTCTCAAAGATGCTAACAGTACAAACGATCTAATTTACTCGTTAGAAGACTTTTGTATTAGAGATGGATTTTTAGGTGGGTGTCATACAATAGAATTATATAATGAAAGTTTAGTTGATAGAAGTATCAAAATAAATGATAAATCCAGATACCCTGAGTATCACAATGTAACAGAGATTATATCAGGTAGGACATTAATTACAAAAGAATTTAGAAAACCCAATGTAAGAATGAGATCAGCGAAAAAAATAGGTCCTTATTTTATTAAAAACACCAACCAGTTGATAATATATACTTTATTTGATCCTACATACGAAGAAGAATTTTTGGAGAAGTTGAATACATGTCAAAGTTAACAGAAGAACGCTCTTATTTTAAACCCTTTAATTATGCCTGGGCATATGATGCTTGGTTAAAGCATGAACAATCTCATTGGTTGCACACTGAAGTCAATATGGCAGAAGATGTGAAAGATTGGAAGAATAAAATTACAAGTGAAGAAAAATCATTTCTCACTCATATTTTTAGATTCTTCACACAAGGTGATATTGATGTGGCAGGTGGTTATGTAAATAACTATTTGCCTTATTTTAAACAACCTGAAATAAGAATGATGCTTGCAGGATTTGCTGCAAGAGAAGCTCTTCACATAGCAGCGTATTCTCACCTTATTGAGACTCTTGGTATGCCTGAGTCTACTTATTCTGAGTTTCTAGAATATGAAGCTATGAAAGATAAGCACGAATATTTTGTTGATATGTCTAATTCAAACGGAACAGTTGAATCAGTAGCAACAAATATTGCTGCATTTTCTGCTTTCACAGAAGGTATGCAATTATTTAGTTCCTTTATTATGCTGTTGAATTTTCCTCGTCACGGCAAAATGAAAGGCATGGGGCAAATCATTACTTGGAGTATTGTTGACGAAACATTACATGCAGAGAATATGATCAAATTGTTCCGTGAATATATTAATGAAAATATTGGTATCTGGAATGATGACCTCAAAGGAAAGATATATACTATTGCTGAGAAGATGGTTGAGCTAGAAGATAAATTTATTGACCTAGCATTTGCAATAGGACCAATGGAAGGGTTAACTCCTGAAGAAGTTAAAACATACATTAGATATATTTGCGACAGGCGGTTGATTTCTTTGGGGCTTAAAGGTATTTTTAAAGTCAAAAAGAATCCACTTCTGTGGGTAGAATCTATGATAAATGCACCTACTCATACAAACTTTTTTGAAAATAAAAGTACTGATTATGCTCGCGGTGCATTGACTGGTGAGTGGGGTGATATTTGGGCAGCATGAAGTGGCAATTGTATTATGCAGATATTGCAAATATAACAGCAAATCTTTCTACTGCTAATAGACTAAAAGTTGGGTGTGTCATTACTAAAGACAATCGTATTTTGTCTATAGGATATAATGGCACACCTTCTGGATGGTCTAATGAATGTGAGGAAGATGGTAAGACTAAACCAGAGGTATTACACGCAGAAGCCAATGCTCTTATGAAGTTATGTAGATCAACAGAATCAAGTGACGGTGCGGCACTATATGTCACTCATTATCCTTGTATTGATTGTGCTAAACTTATCTATCAGGCAGGTATAAAAGAAGTGTACTATATAAATGATTATGAGGCTTCAAAGGGAAGCGGTAAAGAATTTTTATCTAAAGCAGGAGTAAATGTATGTCAAGTAAAATTACAATAGATAGTTATTGCGATGAATGTGGTTCTGAGTATATGATTACATATGATGTGGACAATCAATTAGAGACACCTAATTTTTGTTCCTTTTGTTCTTCACCACTTACTGAAGAAGATTTAGATTTCGAGGGCGAGTAATATGTCAGCAGGACAATGGTCAGGCGGCAAGGGTAGCACCTTCCGCCAAGTGGATCAGAAAAAATTTGATGAGAATTGGGAATTAATATTCGGTAAAAAAGATGTCATAAATAGTGTTTCGGATAATGAGGAAACACTTGATGGCAGCACTAAAGAAAAAAAGAAAACCGAAAGAGAAACAAATCCATAGAGTATATTGCACAACCTTCCCCAACGGCAATTACTATATTGGTTACTCAGGCAAACCGCAGCGTTTGTACGAAAAGTATTATGGAAGCTCTAAATATGTTTTAGAGTATGAAGGTGAACTTAAAAAAGAAACTATTGCAGAATTTGATAAAAAATCTCATGCTAAAATGCAAGAGTTTTTGTTGCAATGGCAACAGCGGCATGATCCAAATTGCTTAAACTCTATGTTAAATATAAGATTAAACAAGGAACCTCTTTCTAGTTTTGTTCCTATTAATTGGACACCTAAAAAATTAAACAGTATTGATGATAAACAGCTTGACATATTTGAAAATATCATTTACAATGAGTAATACAATCAAAAAAGGAAACAAATATTATGAAAATCAATGATGTTGTGTCAGTAGTAACTCCTGCGGGAGAGTTTATTGGCAAGTTAGCAGATCAAACTGATAGCAGAATTAAACTAAAAGATCCTCGTATGCTTATTCATGCAGGAGAAGGTATGGGTTTTGCTAGAGGTATTGCTATTAGTGGACGTGAAAATCCTGCTGAAGTAGAATTCTTTGCTTCAGGTGTTGTGTTTATTACACCTACAAATGATGATGTAGAGAAAGCATACCGTAAAATGACAAGTGGTATTATTTTATAATGGAGAGTGATATGATTAAAGATCAATATATTCAGCAATTGCGTTCAGGCACTCGCACAATTACATTTACTAAGGTAGATGGAAACGAGCGCGTAATGAATGCTACACTACAAGAAAGTGTTGTTCCTGCCACTGAAGGCAAACGCACTGCACCAGTGTCAAATCTAGTTGTATTTGATACAGACAAGCAGGAATGGCGTTCAGTAAGAATTGATTCTATTAAATCTTTTGTATGAAAGTAACAGTCATAGGAAATGGGGTCTCTAGGACCCCTATTCCTTTAGATAAGATACCCGGTATAAAGATAGGGTGCAATGATATTTACCGTGAATATTGTGTAGATTATTTGTGCGCTGTTGACTATGCAATGTTAAAGGAAATACATGAAAGCGGTTATGATGGTGCAGTGTACTATCGCCATTTTAGTCTCAAACGGCAAGGGCTAGAACCTAAAGCTAATTGGCACTCACCGTATTTTATGCAAAACAATAGTAGCGGTCATGGTGGCATTGAACTGGCTGCATCATTGAAAGCGTCTCAAATAGACCTACTAGGATTTGATTGTATAGTAGGTAGGGTATACGGCACAGAGTCAGCAACTTATACACCCCCCTCAAACATGATGATTTGGATTAACTCTTTGATCTATATGGCTAAAGTGTATCCCATCCGTAGAGTTATCGGTGAGAACTCACTAGATATACCTGAAATACCTTCAATAACAGTAGAAAACTATCTAAAAGAGCTTGACAAATAGGCATTCCTTTGTTATACTATATAAGTAAACACTAAAGGAGTCCTTAAATGGCTATAGTTAAAAGATCACGCAGCACATATGTGATGCCAGAACCCAAGTGGGCAGAGTTTAAACTGCTCACCGAAGAAACTGACCGAGAAACCGCATTGAAGCAATGTTTGTATTTTGTTCATTATGAGATACAAGACAAAGCAGGTATTCTGCATCTAAAGAAGTGGATGAGAGCAAATTGGAATAAAACAGATGTAGATAAAATACTGTCTATGTCTGATTCTACTTTCTATAGTGTATCAAAATATTTTTACTGTTGGTCTAAATTGGGTTGGTTGACACAATCAACTATAAACTGGCTTGAAGCGCAAAAACATATTTGGATAAAAAATTCATCTAAGGTTGTTGTAGTTGAAGATGATGAAGATATTCCATCAGTAGCTAAAGTCGTGAGCATTAGAAATAATCTTAATGATTTTATGAATAGCATTGATGACTCATTGAGTGCTATTATGAAAGGTAGTGTATTCACAAACATACCAAGTTTTATTGCTGGGTATAAACTTAACGCATCTGAAATGCAGAAAGCGGTTACTAATATTGATTTGATGTCTTTAGAGTTTAGAGAATTGCAAGAGGCTAGACAAAAGCCTGAGCGTGACGATATGGATGATCAGCTTATTGAAGGATATTCACATATCAAGAAATCTATTATAACTTCAGTAATTGCATTTTTTGATGAATTGCAAATTGGTCTGATGGAAACTAAACAGGCTAAAAAAATAACAAGAATCAGACGTAAAAAGCCAACTGATAAAAATAAACTTGTGCGTAGGTTAAACTATACTAAAGATTATCCTGAACTCAAATTGACTTCTATTGATCCTGTTGAGATCATCGGAGCATCTGAAGTATGGGTTTATGATTTTAAACGCAAACGAATAGGTGTGTATGCCTCTGAATATTCTAACACACTGGGTGTTAAGGGAACTGGTATTGATAACTATTCAGTCAATAAATCATATGAGAAGACATTGCGTAATGATGATCTTATTAAATCTTTTATGAGTTGTCGTAAGAATGGTCTACATTCATTCATGGATAAGATAACTGGTAAGAAGTTTCCAGTAAAGTCTAGGGTACAACCCACAATGGTCTTGCTGAAGGTGATATCATGAGCAAAGGACTAATAGTTATAGACTTCAACCAAGTAGCTATTGCTACTTTTATGAGCAATGTTGGATTTGGTTCTAACAGTGACATTGAAGTAGACCTGCCTCTGTTGCGACACATGATCATTAATACTATACGGTCATATCGCACAAAATTTGGTGCTGAATTTGGTGAACTCGTTATTGCATGTGACAACAGGCATTATTGGAGACGCACAGTTTTCCCATATTACAAAGCAAGTCGCAAGAAAGAAAGAGAAGAATCAAAATTTGATTGGAGTACCATATTTAATTCTCTATCTATTATTAGAAGTGAATTAGAAGAGTATTTTCCTTATCCAGTTATTGATGTAGACGGCGCTGAAGCCGATGATGTTATTGGTACACTTGCTGAGTATAGTCAGACAATGGGTGAATCTGATAATTTGTTTGAAGATTCAACACCAGTGCCTTTTTTGATTATCAGCGGCGACCATGATTTCAATCAGTTGCAAAAATGGTCTAATGTAAAACAATATTCACCTGCATTTAAAAAGTGGATTAAGATAAAAGAATCTGCTTCCCGTGTTCTCATGGAACATATTATCACAGGTGATAAAGGAGATGGCATACCTAATATGTTATCACCTGATGATTCGTTCGTGAATAATATTCGTCAAAAACCGATTCGTAAGAATTTATTAGAAGAATGGAAGACAAAACCACCTTCCGAGTGGATAACCGCAGACATGTCTCATGGATATAATCGCAATCAACTGCTAGTTGATCTAACCAAAACTCCTCAAGATATTAAAGATGCTATTATACATAGTTATGTAAAACAACAAAACGGTGACAGAAGTCAACTTTTAAATTATTTTATTAAAAACAAAATGAAAGGAATGATGGATGTTATTGGTGACTTTTAATTATTGGAGAAGATAATGGCGATAAAATTTAGACAAACTGATGAAGGGTTTACATGGGTATTTAAAGCACCCACCGTACCTGAACAGATAAAAAGATTGAAAGAATGGGCAGCAACAAATCAATCACTCGTACCTATTGTTCGTCTCGGTGTTGGTGCTGAAAAGCCTAATTGGAATCTGCCTGAGGGTATGCCTAATATTACTAAACTACAAGAAGACATCCCAGATGGCATGGGGCAGACTTCTTTACAACTAGAATGGCGTAGAATAAAAGGATTTATTACTCCCGACAGTAATATGAGCAAACTATCTACAGTGAAACGCGAAGCACAGTGGGTAAACATTTTAGAATCAGTGCATTTCAAAGAGGCTAGAATTTTGACAGCAGTCAAAGATGGTAAGCTGCTTGAAATGTATCCTGGATTAGAATCATTATTGCCTGGTTTAGGTATAAATGAATATAACAAACCCGAGACTAAGAAAAAGTCTAACATTACTAAGAAATTGAAACTAATATAATTGGTAAATTTATTATGATTAATACTGTTAAAAAAGAAATGATAACACTATCAATGCAAGAACTTCAACCTTACATTAAAGATGATGTTGTACGACCTAATATACCTATTTACATTAAAGTTGGTCCAGGTAAAAAAACATTTGCTTTGAAAGAAGGTGAAAAGATACTAGCAATAATGTGCGTATCTTATGGCTACGCTACACCTGTTAATGAAGAACAATTGCAAAAGGGAACTGGAGATAATCTTCATAATTATAGTATTAGTCCACTTGATAAGACAAATTTTTTCATAACACCATATGCGTTGTGGTCATATGCTCCTGGCATGGGTTCAGAACTTCTTAAACAGTTTATTGCTAGTATTAAAGAAAGTTATTCTACTATCAATATCAGTCTTTGGCCGCGAATAGTAACAATGTCACCTAAAACACCTGTGGCTACTAAATTTCATTTAAAGCATGGAGCTAAATTGATAAGTGAAAATGAAGAATCGAATAGCTTTGAGTATTTTATTCGGTGAGTCTATAAGGATCGTACTTTGTGCCTAACTGATAACCGTCAGGCACAGGGTCGGTGTGTGGAATAGATGTTACTTTACCATTAGGTCCACATATGTATTTGTAAGGTACTCTTTGTCTTCTTTTCTGTGACATTTTTAATTTAGTTGTCAATTTTTGTTTACGCCCATACATGTTATTATCTTCACCTCGGTATTTTCCTGTATGGTTTTTGCTGATTTTCTTTTTATGTTCCTCTGTTAAACCATCTTTGTGAGGGTGTGCCTCTTTGACTCCCTCACCAATTTTTCTTTTGGTTTCTTCAGTGTGTTTAGTTCTAATTCTTGCTTTATCAACAGAAAATACAATGCCTTCTTTTGCAGCAAATTCACGCAATACTTCAACCGCAACAGCTCTCCTAATCAATTCTCTTGGTTTAGGAATCTTGTCTACGTCTTTGGACTCTACTAGATAGTAGCCAGTGGTAGTATTGAAAATAAAATAGGATTTCATTATTTTGCTATTACAAATTTACCAGATAAAGAGGTTCTTGATGTAGTGTATTCATATAATAACTGAGCAATTAAATCACCTTTACCTTCAGCGTTTTTTGTAAAATATTGTTTTAAAGGTGGCATGATACGATTAATAATATTAATGGCACTATTAGCACCTCTTTCAAAGTCAAATTGTGCCTTGTCCATTTTAGATTTAAGTTTATCTAATTCCTTTTGTTCATTTTTAAATGCATTGTCACCTTCATTATATAATTTTAGTATTTTATCGCCTAAAGATTTATCTACAAGAGATAATATATCAGTAAAAACTTTAATAGATGCTATAGAACCACCTCTTGCCTCGGCACCATTGATAAGATATTCAACAACAAAACGCTTTGAAGATGGGTCATGTCTTATTTTAATCTGTCCAATTCCAACCATAATTTTCATGTCTCTAGTTTGTGCTGTTTTTCCATATTTAACTCTTTCATATGGTTTCCAATCACTTGTTCCTTTGACTTTAATATTCTTAATTTCCTTTAACTCTTGTTTACGGTCAAAATTAACTTTCTGTAATTTAACAGTTGAGGTTGTTTTTTTAAGAGATAACGGTAACAGATCACCAGTATCAATTAATTCGCTGACTAATATATTTAATTGTGCGAATGTAAATGCCTTAGGATTTTTCTTTGCTTCAGTTAATCTTTTATCTATTTCTTTATTTGCTTTTACACTAGAATAATATATATCTGCAGGACTCCATTTATTAATATCAGACAACTCAGGTTGATTTTTCAATTTACCTATGCCATTATTTTGAGCAATTTTGAATAATTCTTCAATTTTACCCATTACTATCCTGTCCCCACGGAAGTAATATATATCCTGAAATCCTTTTCTGCTAATTTTATTAAAATTTGCATCAATAGTGACAATATCTTTTACTAGTTTACTAGCAATAAGAACTGAGGATTTATACCAACTGTTGTCTTTAGAAAGAAAGTCTTCTAAATCATCTAATGAAACACCGGGAGTTTCAATTCTTTTAAATGCCAACTCAATTGTTTTTCTATTGGATAAGGCAAATGAATTATAATCTGCAAATGTCTTTATATTTAAAATATTATTAGATTCAATGCTACCTAAATGATCACCAATAGCACAAAATAGTGCCTGGGCGCTTTCTGCTAGTGCTGTTTTATCTGCCATGTGTAATTCCTTTGTTTTTATGTACTATTTATATGAAATAATGCTTGACTTTTTGACAAAACCCTGTATAATACTTGTATAAACTGATGAAAAGAGCAAAAATGCACACAAAACGTAAGTCATTGATTTCATTGGTAAAAGAAATTTCAAATAATGCTTGACTTTTCAGAAAAACTACTGTATAATACTTGTATAAACTGAAAAACACAGAGGATTAACATGGTCGAATACACTTTACAAGTTTTCAAAGCTGATCACCGTACAAAAACGGGTGACCGCTTGTTCACTACAATGTCAATAATGGCAAAGGATGACAATCAAATGCGCGGTATTGTTGCTGCGTACTTTGATATGTATTCGCCAGATCAAGGTTGGAGATACGAATGGTGTCCCGCTAAAAGAACTGTTAAGAATTTGATGACAGGCAAAGATGTTGAAATAGATTATGACACGCCTTGGTGTTGTAATCCTTCTTCTGAAACTTATTGGAGTATGTAATAATGAAAAAAATAAACAAGCGTCATGGCGGTCCTTATGACCGCGGTTCGGCAGATTGTTACTATGGTCGTGATATGCTTCCTCACTATTTTGAGGCTGAAACTGGCATGTCCCCTATCGTTGAACAATTGCACATGAGCAAAGGTGATATTGCCGCTTATATGCAAGGTTATTTTGATCAAATTGAATCTGGTGTAAGGAAATATAATGTTTGACTCTTATAGTGCTCGTTCTACAACGTCCCTGACTGGTGCCCGTCTTTCCAATTGGGAAATGTCAAATGGTATGGACCGTCATGAATTGACGAATGCCAAAGCTGTTTTAGAAAGATTTGATACCAATCGCAAAATTGTTAACTTTAAACCTACTACGTTAAGCAATATTTTGCGAAGTGAAAAACTTATATCCTTTGATATGCTTGCGCGTAATGTTATTGAAGAAAAGGTTTTTGATAGAAATTCGCCATGTGAGGTAGGTTCTTCTGGTAAATATCGCATTCTCAAAATAGAAGGCAAGCGTTTCTTGCAAATTGGTACTACCTATTTTGGTGAAGTTGATGACGATTAATATCTATATCAAAGGTGGTACTAAAACTCAACAACGGGTCACTGATGAGGCGGCCCGTGTTTTTATTAAGCAATTACTACCTCGCAAAAGAACTCTAAATATAGATATCACCATTCGGAATACTCTAAAAGAAAATGCTGCTGGGTATTGTACGCATGAAGACAAGGATCAATTTCATGTCGAGTTGCACAACCGAGGTAATTTGTTTGATTACTTGTCTTTTTTAGCCCATGAATTGGTACACGTAAAACAATATACTAATCGTGAACTGGTCAAGTACTGTTGGATGGGTATAGATTATTTTGATGTTGCTTACTCTAAACTACCATGGGAAAAAGAAGCATGGTCAGCACAGTATCCAATGTCAAAAAAATATATTAAAAACAATCTAGGTATGACTTTTGTTAAAGCTAAAAGCACTTCACCTAGAACTATGAAAGAAATGAATTGGGACCTTGAGCTTAAAATAATAGAGGCTACATGTGATGCCCAGTAACAGACAGCGACAAGAGTTGCAGAATTATAGGAAAAATATAGAAAATGCGTATGATGAAGAACGGAAAAGAAAAAATAATACTGACGGACATAGATGGAGTTTGTCTAGACTGGGAATTTGGTTTTCACACCTGGATGTCCGTACATGGGCACAAATTAATAGACAAAAACGAATACAGCGTAGCAGTACAGTACCTGATGGAACTGCCAAAAGCAAAGTCTCTGATAAGGACGTTTAATGAATCAGCAGCAATAGGATTCTTACCGCCTCTCCGTGATGCACAGTATTACATTAAAAAGATGCACGAAAAATATCAGTATCAGTTTATTGCAATTACCAGTCTGTCATTGGATCCTCACGCTCAGAAGTTGCGAGAGAGAAACCTGTCTAAGATTTTTGGACCGAATACATTTAAAGAAGTTGTCTTTCTTGATTGTGGTGCTGATAAGGACGAGGTACTAGCACAATACGGTTCACGGTATCCTGGTCATATTTGGGTTGAAGACAAAAAACAAAATGTTGATGTCGGTATTGCATGTGGTCTCAAAGGGCTTTTGATGGAACACGGGCACAATCTTGATTATAAAGGTCCAGCCAAAGTAGTTAAGAACTGGGAAGAAATATATAAATATTATATCAAATTAAATTGCTGAGGTTAATATGACAGATGCTACCGTTACTTTTTTAAAGAATCTTCTTGACCCTGAAGTGTACGGGCTTGCTGTTACAGGAGAGGTTCGTGATGAAGCTAGAAAACTATTGGGGATGCCTACGGTTGAAACACCGTGCGTCAAATGTGGAAGCATGACTAACATATGTGGGAATGATTAATACAATGTTATATCCAAATGAATGTCCAGAATGTAAAGTTTCCCTTGTAGGTGAATTAGTCTACGAACATTTCCTTCGTATTAAAAAAAATGAAACTGAAGCATTAGAGATTGCTAAACAATACGGTGCGACAAAAACTGCTGGGCATTTTAATCGTGCCATAAGCATTTACGATAGAAACAAAGACAGAACAGTAGCCTTTTCTTGCCCTGACTGTAACCATAGATGGGATCGTTTTTTCATTGATGAAAACCCTAACTATAAATGGGATCTTTGATATGAGTACCCTTGGATTTTTAGCTATAATGTTCCCATGTGTAATAGGTTCTTCCATCATGTCATACTTTATAGGTAAGAAAGACGGTATTAATCTCTTTTGGATTTATCTTGATAGTCGCAAAGATAAAGATAGTATGATCAAAATTCGAATTACCGACGATGATATAGAATTTATTAAATGAAATACTATGTTTATTCTCCACACGGAAGAACAGGATCATGGCGCCTTTGCAAAATGATCTCAAGCTCCTTTCGGCATTATGGTAGAACATCAAACAATTGGTACGATCCCGACGACGAGCATTTTTGCCTGCACGTCCACGATCTAAGTATTCCCATACCCGATCAAGCAATCCCTATCCTGTCAACCCGTAGAGACAAGACCAATATAATTTTGAGCCATCTGATAGCACAAAAAAATGACGAGTGGCAAGGGCATCGTTACCAAAAGCCAGTCCAACCATTTCGAATAGATCCTGCCTATTATATTCAAGCAAGCAAAGACCTCCTAGAAAAGGAAGAGTTTTTTATTAAACAATACAATCCTATCATCATCGCGTTGGAAGATAGTATAGATGACATAGAAAAGAAACTTAATATTATTTTACCATACAAAGAAAATGACACCGCGTTTATAAGCAAAAACAAAGCATCCGAAGTAATAGAAAACTATAGCGAAATCCAAGCAATCGCAACAACCCTATTCAGCGAAAATAATGCTTGACTTTCTCAATAAACCATGTTATAATACACGTATAAACTAAAAACTCTAAGGAAATCAATCATGAAAGCATTTTTAGCAATACCCTTTATCCTCTTGTCCGGCATAGCATCAGCGGAAGATATTAACGCAAAGGTCGTCCACACAAACCCCGTCTTCCAAAACCAAGCGCAACAAACAAACCAAACCTGTACTCCACGCAGAAGCATCGGTGGTACTCTTATAGGCGGTGCAATCGGTGCCGCACTTGGTAATCAAATAGGCGGCGGATCAGGACAAGATATCGCAACAGCAGTAGGGGCAGTAACAGGCGCCGCAATCGGACAAAACGTAGCACAAAATTGTGTGAACAATGTCACTTACGTCCAGACAATTCTTTACTATGAAATTACCGTAGAAGTAAACGGAAGTCTTCATACAGTACAGAGAGCATACAGTCCAGCAATCGGTAGCTATATGCCAGTCAATATCACAGTGTTCTAGCGTATCCCAGCGTAGCCCAGCGTAGCCCAATGCCACAAATGCCAAGAGCATTACTAGAAGTTAACTTTACGCCTGATGGAGCAAAATATTATTCCGTTATTGATACCATGTTCAATAAATTAGTAGTA
>Ga0208975_1000699_pt1 | contig 15571 bp, 16 predicted proteins | sample GreLakmeER78MSRF_FD_187700 | JGI IMG/M metagenome (GOLD analysis project Ga0208975, IMG submission 187700) | Freshwater lentic microbial communities from great Laurentian Lakes, MI, USA - Great Lakes metaG ER78MSRF (SPAdes) | ecosystem: Environmental > Aquatic > Freshwater > Lake | place: Great... | reverse complement strand
AGAATGCCCTGGTTTCTATCACTTTATAGCATTAGCAGCAGAATAATGAAAGCAATGATAGAATATCAACTAGAAAGAATGGAACTAGCTCAAGATATCTTTGTTGGAAAGAAGATTAAGTCAGTACGTTATGCTTCTCAAGAAGAACTTGAAGATTTATATTGGGAAGACGAGTTAATCGTTTTAGAGTTGGAAGACGGCACTTTGTTTTACCCTAGTAAAGATGGAGAAGGTAATAACTCTGGAGTATTAGTTGTACAACTACCTTCTGCTAAATTTCATCAGTTCTAGTTATGGCAAATCACTGTTATAATTACGGCTACTTTGTAGGTAGCCGTAAAGAAATTCAGAGATTACTTGCACAAGCTAAAAAACTAGAAGAAGGTAAGGAGGTTAGATATCGTGAATCAACTCCTACTACTGCTGAAGTTGGCTTGTATGCAGTGAACTACTCTAAACTCTTGATGAACCGACCTGACCAGCAAGAAGATGGCAATTTTAAACCTGGCTTTGATGTCTATGATAAGTATGGTTCTAAGTGGTTTAATGCTTACCTTGAGTTACAAGAATATCACAATGAAGATGAAATCGGACTAGTAATTTCAGGTGATAGTGCTTGGAGTCCTGTGTTACCTTTATTTGTAAAACTTTGTAAGAAGTATAAGTTAACTTGTGAAGGTAACTATGAAGAGTCAGGGATGGATTTTGCAGGAGAGTTTGGGATTGACAAGGATGGTAATATAGTAGAAGACCACATGACTTATAGGGAGTTTGAACAAAAGAATAATCCTGATAGTTACTGGGACTTGATTATGTGCAATATAGAAGACGGCTGTTATGGTGATTTAGATTCTATATACCAAGAATTTAATCCTAAGCTATGGGCACTTACAAATCAAGAAGAAGAAGAATTAAAACAACAGTTTAAGACTTATCAAGCGTCAATCGATGAGCAAAAAACCATCTGAAGAACAAATCTTAGCGGATATCAAAAGGGCCTATGTGTTAGCACGGGCCCTTAATATCCAATATCAGTTTATCAGAGAATACGTTAATCCAGATTTGTACAAAGCAATAAGTAACGCTAAAGGTACTAACTCTTACTTTATAAAACAGATTGACGTAGCTTTTAATAAGCATAACTTAGGAAGTCAACTAGAAAAAGAAGAAGAATTAGCATTTAGATTACTTGAAGAACTAGAAAAAAAGCAAGATGATAAATAAAATTTATATACCAGGAAAGTTAGCCATCAAATTAGATGGTAGCAGGTATTTTAAACCCGATGACTCTACTATACTTCAAAAGTACTTAACTGAAATTATGAATGGGGAGCCTGAAGTAGAGATAGAGTTAACTATTGTAAAGGTTGAAGGCAAAAAGAGTCTGCAACAATTACGATATTTTTATGGAGTAATACTTCCTGTCATCAAAAACTCATTGGAGGAACTACAAGGAGAAGAACTAACTAAAGAAGAAGTTGTTATGTTCCTTAAAGACAAATTCTTTTATGAAGAAGTAGCAATGGCAGGTCAGTTTATTAAACTCCCTATGTCTTTTTCAAAAGCAACTAAAGAAGATGTAACTAAATTCATAACTAAAGTACTTCAGTTTGCAAATCAAGTACTAGGTACACGTATACCAGAACCTTAATCAATATGGAAAATAAAACAATTAGAGAAGAAATTGCCAACGAGGTTGACGATTTTGAGAGAGCTCTACTAGATAGAGACAAACAAGCATTAAGATACAACCAAGACAAGTTACAGTGGTCGTTAGTAGACTTTGACTCACTAGAAGGTATGGTTAAAGTTTTAGAGTATGGCGCAGATAAGTACGCAAGAGACAACTGGAAAAAAGGCATGCCTGTAACTAAAGTTAGTGAGTCTTTGATGAGGCATTTGTTTGCATTTTTAGGTGGGGAAGACATAGATCCTGAGTCAGGTTGTCGACACATCTCCCACGTATTGTGCAATGCAATGTTTATTGAGTACATATTAAAAGAGAAATCAAACTATGATGATCGACAAAATTCAAATAAAATTTAATAGTTTCTTTAAACGAACATGGGGGCAAAGAGGTACATCTTATCTTTTTTTCTATCTTTTTCCCATGTTAACTATTTCAAGAACAGCCAAACAAGAATACTTTACTCTTCATTTAGGGTGGTTGTTTTGGAATGTAAACATTACCTACCTACGATATGATAATAAACGAAGAATACCTAAGTAGTACAGCTCTTAGTCAGAGCAAATTAAAGAAGCTATTAGCGCATCCGCAGCTCTTTATTAACTACAACAACGAGGATGACACAGACGAACCAAAAGAAACTACCGTTATTGGAGACGGAGTAGATCTTATTCTAACACAAAGTCATGATGCTTTCTATGATGCTTTCTACGTAACTGATGTAGAGAAGCCTGGAGCTATGATGGGATTATTTGTATGGACTTTGTTTATTAATAGAGATAGTACAGATGCTGTACAAATTGCTTATGAAAGGTCAGGGTTTAAGATTAAAGTAGACAAAGTACTTGAGCGATTTGAGAAAGAAGGTAAGTATTACTATGAAGCTTTACTAGAATCAAAAGGCAAAAGTGTAATTACAACTAGTCAAAAAGCAAAGATTGACGCTATTGTAGAAAGCCTTAAGTATAATGACTTTACCTCAGAATGGATTAATGGGTCAGAGATATACGAAGTCCATAAACAAGTAGTGGTAGAATTTGAATACAATAGTCATAAATGTAAGGGTCTACTAGACTTAGTAGTGATTGACAAAGCAACAGGAGTTGTATACCCCATAGACTTAAAGACAACCTCAAGTCCAACACACTATTGGATGGGTATGTTTTGGAAGTTTAGGTATGACATACAAGCTGCTTTCTACACTTATGGAGTAATTGCTTCTGGGTTGGTAAAACAACTAGGAGGAAAGACACTACACCCCTTTAGGTTTATTGTAGAGAATCAAGATTACCCTGGAAGTCCACTCATCTATGAGATGTCCAAAGACATCTTAGAGATAGGTCAATATGGAGGTGAGCATAACGGGCGTCAGTACGAAGGATTTCATCAAGCCATTGAAAGATATGAGTGGCACGTAGAAAATGATTTGTGGAAATACCCTATGCACGACTATCAGAACAAGGGTGTACGTATTATTGGACAATAGTTGATTAATCTATGACTTCTGTTAATTTTGTATTAGTGAATGCCCCTACTAATACTGCTAGGTTCTTAACCTGTATGATTTTCAACAAGGATGCATTAGCTACACTCAGAATTTATGGGTTGGTTAATGTTTACTTGGACGATTACGGACATACCAAAAGGTATAAAGACTGTTTGTTCTTTCTATTTCATCTAAAAGATGATAAAGATTTTGATGAGTTTCAGTTTAAACTTGCAGACTTCACATCTTTCTATGACTTTTACGATGTAATTACTCCAAGCAATACAATGAGAATGTACGTATTTAAAGTACATGACTTGTATAGAAGAGATTTATTTAGTTATAAGCATGCTAGATTTGATGAATTTACCTCATATTTTAGGAAAATCTCTGATTCTGAAGTTGACTTTAGTGCTATAAAACTAGACATCACTCAGGAAATCTACAGATTTTACCCTCACTTAGAAACAACAAAGGAGGACATTTAGTCCTCCTTTTTTATTAACCCCTAAAGTTATTGTTAATTACAAAATTTCGTCTGAGTTTTCATCTAAGTTCTCCAAAGTTACTGGCTCAACAGGTTCTACAGGACTACTACTTAGTTTACCTTCACTTTCAAGTCTAGCCATAATATCATTTTTGGCAGCATTTGCAGTGGAAAATAGCTCCATAAGTGTAGTTAAAGGAACTTGTGTAATAGCAACTGTCTGTAAATCAACTAGATGCAACAAAGCTGCTAGTTCAGTTCCCTTAATAGTAATTTGTTCGTCAGGTTTCCAGTACACTGTACCTTCTTCTGCTTGCGGTTGGTTTGTTTCAGTAGTCATAAAATCTATTTTATGTGTTCAAAAATAAGATATTTCTTATAACTTTGCAAATTAAGTAATTAACCTAAAATTAAAAAACTAATATAAAACCCACATGAGTATAATCAAACTAAGAGGTTCACGGGTATTGTTGAATTGCCCCCCTCGTAAAGACCTAGGACTTCACTTAACTGAAGAAGCCCAAAAAGAACTTTTAATTAAACAGCTAACTGAAATGACATCTTTAGATGTATTTGCTATTGGTGATGCTGTAACAGACATTGAAGTAGGAGACAAAGTGTACATTTCTCCTAGTACAATTATGCATGCTGAACTTGTTGACGTGGATGCAAGTCAAAAATTCTTAATCCGTGAGATGGATGTTGTTTTAATCTGGTAAGTTAATTAACTATAACTAAAAATATGAATTTATTCTACTATACACAAATTGAAAAGGAATCTCACGAGGATGAAATGAACATCACTCGTAAGAATGGTTACTCTTTCAGCTTAGAGTCAGTGATTATGACTTATCCAGAGAAGGAAGGATTGGCAGTAGTATTAGGAAGGAATGCGGATAAGTTAAATCCAATTGACTACCAATATAAAATCAACCCTAATACTAAACAAAAAGAACCAGTAAAAATCACAAAATTTGAAGTTACTAGTGAGCCAATAGTGGTTATACTAAAAGACATTACAGAAATTAAAAGTTTCCTAAAGTTAACAGGAGGCCCAGAAAGTTTAAGTGAGTCTTAGAACTAATTAGTCAACCCCTCTTTATGAGGGGTTTTTTATTGTAGTCATCCGAATAACTTTAGGCTCATCTAAGTAGTCTGTAATGATTACTTTGAGACCTTCTATGGACATTACTTTAATCTCTGATAAGACTTCATCAGATACGTCATCTTGGAGTTTAAACATTTGCTTTAATGTCTCTTTATACTGCTCTTTGGTAATAAGTAGAGCATTTGGGTATTCCCCTCTTGACCTTGTGTTGTTATTTTCTAGTCCGTCTTTTTCCGACTCTAAAAAATACTCGTGGATTTTTTCGTTGATTGTCTTAATCATAACAGTGCTTTTTATTGCACCTTATACTTAGTATAATCTGTACTAACGGGTGCTTCGTTTGCAAAGTAATACACTTCTTTTGTATTTCCAAACTTTATAGTCTTGTAGAAAGCCGTTGGTATAGTAGCACCTGTTGGTAACTTAACTGCTTTAGGTCCATAGATAACTCTTATTTCTACTTCTACTTTACTTAATTTGGCTAACTCTCGCTCACGTACCTCAAGTAATCTCCAAGCACCTCTATTAAGTTTCTCGTGCTGGAGAATACAATTTAAATACGAAAACGTCTGCCACAAGGTTTCTCTTGTGCAGTTAAAGTCAGCAGCAGGAGCACCGTGTCCTTTGTCCCATACATTGGCTTCATAATCTTTACCATCAGATGTCTTTACACTATCGTTAGTGTAGAAGTCCATTCCTTTACGAGGATAAGAACCTAAAGGGCATTGAACTGTGTACCATATACGCTTAGGTTGTTGTAAAATCTCAGAATAAACACAAGAATAGATTGGAGTCTTAATAAATACGCTGTCTCTCTGGGCATAGATCTTTACAGCAACTAAACATAACAATAGTATAATAGATTTTTTCATAGTTAGAAGATAAAACTAAGTACTGCTAACAAGGACATACCCAAGAAACCATATTTGTACATTTTCATTTCAAGATTCTTCCGATCTATTACACGGTTTAATCTAGTGACCTCTACTTTAGACACCTCTACCATCTGTTGATAACTAGGAACAATTGAATCCCTGTATAGATTGATTTGCTGACTATCCAAGTGGATAACCTCTTTAAGCACAACGACTCTCTCTCTGGCTTTGATACCTTTGAGGAATTCGTTATTCAATTCCTTTAGCGGTAAGCTGTCTAGAGATTGTGAGTAAGAACTTTGTGCCGTCAATATCAGGCATAGTGTCAAGAGCAATCTGAATAGTGTCATACTTGAGGTTAATTTTTTCATAATAACTGAATTGTTCGTGTTTAAGTGTAGATAACGAATCTACCCTACCAAGGAAAGTCTCATTACGTTTTTCCATTGAGTCCATGTAAGCCATAAACTTCTCTTCACTACCGCTACTTAAGCTTTGTCTTTCCCATAACAAAAAAGCTACTGTGATTAGTAGTAGCCCTATAACAATAACTTCAATCTTGTTTTTCATTTACTTTATGTTGGTCGATTTTATCTAAGATTAACTGCAGTAACTCGTTCTTTATTAAGCCAGCCCTAGCTGCATTCTTAAGTGCACTAATAAGTTGGAATATAATAAAGGGGGCACACACAGTTTCGCTTAACCAAAATGTTCCCTGAAAGCCTTTCTCAATCATCAGGATTCCTGTAAGCATAAATACCCAAACCATCAAGGTTTTAAGTACACTTAATGCTTTCCTAGTCTTAAAGCCTTCCATTTTTGTACCAGCCCACACACCAAAGAATCCGTCAATGAATACTACAGATACAACAGCTAAGTATTGTTCGGCATTGTCTGCTCCTAGATTAAGGAAGTAAGCTCCTAAGAAAGCTAAGAGAGTTGTACCTGTGTATAAGAGGAAAGAGGTTTTCATTTTCGCACACCTATACCTATACCGATGCCAATCATTACTTATAGGCAATTACACTACCTGAAGAGATAGCAAATCCTGTAATCACTCCTCCAGGAAGAAATGCTCCTTGCTTGAAGGTGATAGCACTCATACCATTGTTAGCCAACTCAGAAGCACCATTGATAAGAAATTCTGTGAATATAGTGTCTTCTTGCACTACTAGTGCGTTGTAACGTACATTTGATACTGTACCTGTGCCGTGCCGTTTAAAGCCTCCTGAGCCTACAGAAAGTCCTGTGTGTGCTGAAATCGCTCTCAAGCGTTTTCCTTGTTCATTTACTTGTTGATTATTATCCATTTTTTTTCGTTATTAAAACCGACTTGCGTCCGACATTACAAAGTTAATTTTAATTGCTGTTTTGTCAAGTTATTTCTTAGTCTGGAGACATCTGGCTTTGTTGTAGTTGCTCAAAACTTTTCTGAATAGTGCTACGTCTATTCTTTTGAAATGCTTTCTCTACTGATTTATAAAATTCAGTCTGTTCATTCTTAGGAGCTTTAGGTAACTTGACATCATAAAAGTCCTGTAACATAAATTCTATTTGTTTTACATCTTGAGTACCTTCATAAGCACTAATGTCTTTTTCCATCTTAGCAGCCTCAATAACTGGGTTTGTAGATTCCATCATCATCTTTTCTACTTTAAGAACTCCCCACTCAGCAACTTTAGATTTCATCTCTTCTACGTTAGGCTTGGACATTTTATCCCATTCTCCTTCCATGAAGTAGACATTGTCTTGAGGGTCTCTCGCTAAAATTTCTTTTTGCAAACCAGATATTTTTTGTTGAATCTGTACATAATCTCCCAAAGGATCTTGCATTCCTAACATCGGATTAAGCTTTAACATATCCATAACTCTTTTTCTAGGTGCATAGAATGGTTTTAAACCTGACTCTACTCCATAGTATTTCATAGCCATTGCAAGTACTCTAGGTAATCCTCTAGTAGGAGCAGGGGTATTAACAATGCTGTTACCTCCCATGTCTCTTCTTTGTTCGTAGTAAGGTTCAAATGGGTCTGTGATATTTCTTACATCAAAAATAGCTTCAAAGATTTGGTCAAAACTTCTCATCTGAGGTCCAAATAAAGCATAGAGTCCATGTCTTACTGCACTACTAGCACCTCCTTCTTCATCTCCTGGTCGTGCTAAAGGTTGTCTAAAGAATGTTTTATAAATCCAGTTAGAAGGAGCAAGTAATGGATGTAAGCTAATTGCTTCATCATATGTACCTAAGGAGATAATAGCTAAAATTGATAGCAACTTAGAAGGGTCGTCATCTCCTCCCCCTCCTAATCCCATAAATAAAAGTGAAGTTAATCCTAATGAAATAGCATGTAGTCCTACTACGTTTAAAGTATCTCTGAATATTCTTTGATGTTTTTCTTTCTCAAATTCAGTACTTCCCAAGTCCATTCTTTCTCCTGCAACTAAGTATCGCATTTTTCTAAGTAAGGATTTTCCACCTTCTGCGTAAAATCCCCCCTCTAGATTACCTGTATACAAAGAAAGTCTACGTTGTCCAAAGTTTGTTTGGAGGTTAGGAGCTAACCAACGTCTCATAGACATCACCATACTTGCAAAAAGATTCTTCTCATAAGCAGAACGAGACCTTCCGTAGTAGTTACCTTGAGTACTAGTGTATAATTCGTGAATTTGATCTCTTAACTGTTGTTCTACTAGTCTTAACTTTTCTTGCTTTACTGAGTTTACTTTTTCTAAACTATTAATTTTTACGTCTACTGAGGTTAATAGTCCTTTTAATTTTGTCTTTTGCGCACTGCTTAGATTTTCTATAGTAGAGACTCCTTCTTGGGCTAAAAACGTTGATATGATTTGCTTTCTGTCTTCTACTAAAGAACGCATTGCGTTTAACTCTAATCCAAATACTCCTTCTTTTGGAACAAGGATACCGTCAATTACTTCATAAGCATCACTTAGATTAACTCTAGTTTGTTGACCGTTAATTACAATAGGTACGTCTAAACGAGCAATTAATGCTTCATAAATAGGTATGGTAGAAGCCATCTCCATATATCCAAATATCTGACCACTGAAATTCTCAGCATTAGCATACTTATAAATACTTGTCTGGTGTACGTTTGTAGCTAGTTTAGTTGGATCTGCAGCAGGCAATGCCCTGAAGTGAACTAGTTTTAATGCATACTCACTATGTTGCTTAGATCCTATCTCGAGTGAAACTAAGCTTCGCCTCATAGTTAAACCTTTCCACCACGCTCTAATTAATTCTTTTCGGGTTAACCCATATTTATTTTTACTTAAAACAATCTTAAGAAAGTTGTTAAAGATGTTTTTAAATACACGCAAAAAATTAAACAACAAGACTCGACTCTGACTAAACCTAAAGATTCTTCTCATAGCACGCATAGTAGCTTTCATGTATGGGTTATCTCCCAAACTAGTGTTGCTTACTTCGCCTCCATAAAAAAATCTTTGAATCTCATTATCAAGCATCTGAACATCTCCCTCAGGTATGTTTGTACCTAAAGCAGCCTCTCTAGCCGCAAATACTGCAGGCATTGCTTTCTTTAACCCTGCAAATTCAGAAGCATATGCTCCATACTCAGCAAGTGACTGAACCAATACACGAGATACTTGATTTGTATTTAAAGGTTCTTTGTATCTAGTTTTAATTAACTGTACTTTTCTGTTTGATTTTGCTATCTTCTGTTTGTCTTCTGAATCAACTAAACTAGATATCTCATCTTCATACTGATCTTCCCCTGCTAAACCTGGTTTAAAGATAAGTTTCCAACCATCTACCCAACCTTTGAATCTAGCCAAAGGATTGGTGTACATATCAGTTATATTTTCTTTAGCATCTCTAATCTTGTTAGGAACAACATAACCTTCAAGACGTTGTGATACTGGTAGGTTTCTTTGTATGTCCTCGTAAAGACCTACCATCTCATCAGCAATGTCTTTATCGTCCTGAAGTGACTTAGTGTAAACTTCGTTGGTGTATTTATTGTCTGTAGTTTGTCTAGGTCTAGCGGACCCTAAGAAGTTGTAATCTTTGTTTTTATATTCATCTCTAACTCTAGGTACTGCCCAATCAAAGTTTGGATTCTCTTGTTTTATATAAGCAGCGTTACGAGGAATAGTACGGTTCCAGATATAAATAGGTCTTTCGTAAACTTTAACTATCTTTTTTCCTGATTTCTTATCCGTGTAACTCTTCTTAATCGAGATATGGTTTGCTTTATACCAGTCACTCTCTTTGATTCTTTGTTGCAAACGCAACTCAGTAATCATATTCTCATAGGAAGATACTAGATCATTCCTATGTTTATCTGTACCAAACTCAGAAGGATGATTTAAGACAGGTAAGTTATCGTCTAGCTCTAAATCTTCATCAACTAAACCTTCATTCTCAATATACTGGTCTGCTAACTTCTCCGCAAGTTCTTTAATCTCTATTACTTGTTGAGCATCTGCATATAAGTCTACTCTAGCGGCACGAGCAACGCTGTTGTACTGCTCTACGTAGTATTCCGTAGTTTCTTTAGTTTGAATATCGCTGATCTGTTTGAATAGAACTTTTAGAGTTTCTTTATCCTGGTCAGATATCTGTCTATTTTCTTCTGCGTCCTCTTTAAGTTTTTCAATCTTTGTCTCTAAGTCTCTAATAGTTTGTCCTAACCCTCTTTGAATTTGGCTACCTACTATAATACCATCCTGGTCTCTGTACCCTTTAACTGAATTAAAGAGTTCATCATATGCCTCACTCAACAAAGGATCTTCTCCATACTTAAGGAAAATGTTTTTGATTTTATCTGCAATGCTTCTTTGTAATTCAAAAAACTCAGGGTCAATCTCAGTACGAGTGTTAGCGTTTAACCACTTGTTTAACTCGTTCTTAGCTACTTCTAATTGTGCTGTTATATCGACTAACTCATTTTGTTTAGTAGTAACATCCTGACCAAGGGCAATCTCATCTGCAATGTCTGTATTTAAGATACTAATTTTACGTTCTAAGTCAGCTACTTTTTGTTTACGTGAGTTCTTCTCAATCTCAAAACGTACTTTAACTTTATCTGGGATTACAAATTCAATAGCTTCTAGTGCCTTACGTTTATTCTTATAAGCAATAATAGAATCTGCAATGTTTCTTTCTTTAGTTCCTTTAGGTTTCTCAGTACCATCTTCATTATAAATAGAACCTAGTCTTTCATAAGCTCTTCTTAACTCTGTTCTATGCTTTCTTTCTTCTTGACTAGCCTCTGCATCTCCAAATACAGCCTGGTGTTCTTCTAGTTGGTCTAGTAAGTCTGTACGAGCTGCTCTAGCTTCTGAAATTAATAAGTCTTCTGCTTCGTAATACTCGTCTGTGTAAGGGCGTACTGCGTAATCATCTAGGAACTTTTGTAATTTTTCTTGAGCCTCTATTATTTCTGCTTCTACTCCTCCTTTTTTAGCAGAGTCTACATTTCTTTTTAACTCCTGCAAATCATTTCTAAACTCAGCCTCTTTAAACTTTGTATTATAAGCAAGTTGTTTTACTACTCTACGAACACCATTGGCATCATAGTAAACCATATCAACTTCACGAGTTAAATTCTTATAGAAGTTATCTATACTTTGTGTCCAGCGGATACCTTGCTTTTTATTTCTGGCTTCAACTTTATCAAATAATTTTTTAGCTCTGTTAGTATACTCAAGACTCTTGTTACCTGCCTCAGTTAAGTGTACATCTAAGTATTCTTTAACTACCTGAACCAAAGGACTGCCTGTCATGTTAGCAACTGCCAATTGATTAGCAACTTTCAAGTAAATAGTAAAGAAGTTAGCACCCGTGTATTGAGGGTTCATACCAGTTTGAAGTAACTTAATAATGTTTTGTTGAGTAGGAACCCAATCTCTAAACATCCTAAGCTGACTCAAGTCCTTTAACATATCAGCTGCTTTCTTATTCTGATTGCTTGCCAAAGCTTGTTGATACAACTTTTCTTTAGCATCAATCTCTTGGTTCAATTGACTGTTGGGCTCTTGTAACTGAGCAGCAATTAATCTAAAAGGCTCACTTAACTGGGATGCTACTGGAGCTAAAATAGAAGACTTAGCTTCATTTCTCAAACTGTTTGATCTATCAGAAATGTTTTTAAGCTTGGCAATTAACTCTTGAGAAACAATATCAAAGTTCTCTACTTGACTTCTGCGTTCTTGTCTAAACTCTGCAGCTCCTATAGGATTTATATTTAAGTCAGTCTTTGTTTGTTCGATCCTCAACTGAGGCATTAGATACTGATTGTAAGCAGCCATCTGTTCTTGAACAAAGTCAGCTATGTGTATTGCATGGTTAAACACTGATACAGCATCTTCTGAACTATAATATCCTAAGTTATTTCTATGTAAGTCAACATCTTTAATAACTCTATCTACTAACTGCTCCATTGCTACTAAATAATCAATAGAAGATTTAATAGTACTTGCTAAGGATGCACTTGATATATTACCAAATTTTTCTCTGATTCTTTCAATAGAAGCAAAACGTGGGTCAATCTCAGACAACCCCTGACTTAGTTGTTTCCAACTAGAACTATTAAAAGTACTATCAACATACTGTTGGAACTGACTTAAGTTAACACTAAGTGGGTTTAAAGGTTGTGCTGCATATGGTTGGTTAAATCTTAGTTCATGTTCACCTGCTAAGTCTGGCATATCTTCTAGATTATCCAGATAGTCAAAGTAATCATCTACTGTTTGATTAACTCTATCAAACAAGGTATCTCCTAAACCTAATACATTCTTTAAGAATCTCTTTATGTTTTCTGTAACACGTCCTACAAATGTTTTGTCTTTATTTGTTCTCTCTGCTTCTTGTAGATCGTTTCTAAAGTAGGGATTAGAGAGATACTCTGACACAAACTCTTCAACATTCTTAAAGCCGTAGTGGTGCTGTAGTCTAGGAAATTTAGATTTATACTCAGAGATGTATTTCTCCATCTCCTGTCTAAATTTAATTTCTTCTGCAGTTACTGGATTGGTTAAAGCTGATATCGTGTAAGCGTGTACTGCTTCGTGAATTAACTCCCGAGCAAATGAATCTTTATTAAATTCTGATGTTACTGTTTTACCAATGTATATGGTGTTACTCTTCGGGTCGTAAAAAGACCTTTGGAACTCTTCGTCTACTTCAGCATCATCAAATACTGCAAGTTTGAGTGTTGGATTTATCTTCATTAAATTACGCAGTCTTTCTAACATCTTATGTTGGAAAGGAGGTAACTCTTTGTTCTTAAGTAAGTTATCCATCAACTCTATTAATCCTGCATTGGAAAAATCCGCAACATTATTAACAATCATATCAGGAAACTTTACTGTTCTTAAGTAATCTTTACTTACAGGTTTTACAGACTTCGCAGCGGCAGCTGTTGAAAGAGATTTATTATCTGCCGAATCTAATATTTTTACTTGACTAGAATCAAAAGCAATAAACTCAAGAGCTTTAGATAAATCTAATGCATCTCTATTGTCTTTGCCTTTGGTATTATCATTGACATTCTGATTTTTAATATAATCATCTATAGCAGCATCTTCATTTTGTATATTAGATATATATCTATCAAATTTATATTCAGGATGAGTTATAACACCATCGTAACCAGCATCTTTTAACTTTTGTATGTCTGTTTCTTTTCTTATAGCATTACTAGCAGCGTAGTACGGATTTTTGATATTTAAAACTGCTCCATACTTAGTAGCACCATACTCAGAAAACATTTCAACATTCGGAGTAAAGAATAAACCTGTAGGTCTGCCTTCTGTAAATCTGGTTGCAGGTTCATTTGTATTATTGTAAACTACAATAGGATTTCCATTTGCATTTGCAACAACAGAATCTTTTGTAAACTTGATATTGTCACTCTCTGTAGTACGTTTATCTAAACTCTGCTTAAAACCTACGGCGGTCTGTGCAGAGATAGCTGGTTTAACTGACAGATAATACTTGCCGTCTCTTGCTAATACCTCACTCTCTATTAAACTGTACTTGGGGTTTAAGTTAATCTCATTGGTGATTAGGTTAAAAGCATTTGGATTAGCATAACCTTTGTTTAGGTAACCTAGACTTGCTACCTCATCCATTTGTTCTCCTGCTCTAATCTCCCGTGGATTTAAGTTCAGTCTAAGGTGTGTATTGATTTGATCTAAAGTAGGCTCCCCAGCAAAGTTTAGCTTAGGGCTGTATCCTTGTTGACGTTTAGTCCAATCAAAACCAATTTCGGTTTTAAAACTAATAGTGGTAGTAGCCTCATATATTCTTCTCCCTTCAGCAGGTGGGAAAAATGATGTCAACTGGTAGTAGGCAGGACTAGTTATAGTTTTACCGTTGAGTGGAGATTTTATTTTTGCAAAACAAGACATTGTAGAATGTTGTATTATTAGTTATACAAATTTAATCGAAATAACAAGGAATGCAAGTAAAGACTTGCACCCCTTCACTTTGTAAGTTAAACTATCTCACAGGTATCTTCTTCAAACCCTAAGTCATCTAAGTTACCCTTATCATCATCTTTCTGATCAGGGTCTAACTTTAAGGTAAGTTGAATGGCATCTGTTTTCGTTGGAGGAAACTGTGTCGGAGTATTGGGCACATTGGTATCCGTAACATCAGAATCTTCTTCAAAGGTTTCCAATGAATCTTGTTCAACGTTACTTGCTCCAAAAGGTTGAGTTATTTGAATTCTAGATGTAGCTCCTGTATGATATACTGTAAACTTAGCACCTATTTCTTGTAAGTAGTCTATAAACTGACTATCTACTCCTAGCATATCCCCTACTACAAAAGTTGCTGCTTGTTCGGACAGTCCTTTAATTTTTCTTTTTGTTTCTACAGACAACTCTTGCCCTGCAAGTTTTCCATTTCTTGCTAACATTACAACTAAAGGTTGTCCTTTTAATTTAATAGAAGCGGAATATATCTCATTAACATATTTATTCTTATCTCCATCTAGAAATCTTGCTCCTGAAGTAATAGGTTCTTCTCCTTGTTTTTGAGCTATTTCTTTAGCAGAAGTAAAAGTAGAACCTTTACCATTCTTAGAAAGTTCTCCTATAAATACATTAGCAATCTGTCTCATTGCTTTATCCTTACCATCTCCTTGTGGAGTTCCTTTACCTGTGTTTTCAAAACCACCTTGGTATCCTTGGAATCCTTTAACACTAGTAGATGGTTGAGTAGGTTTAAATGTTTCAGTATATACATCTCTAATAGCTTGTTTACCTGCTTCTGTTGTACTTGATGATGTTCCTATTCCTGCAAAGTTTTTAGTTAATACAGGAGTATTTATAGATACAAAATCTTGTTTTGTATTATCCCATTTATACCAACCTTGAGGGTAATTATTATTAGCAACTTGATTAAACACATAAGTTGGTTTACCCATTGTAATACCTAACTGTACAGCTACACTTGTACCTCCATTTACTTGTGGTACTAAAGCTTTTTTTGTTGCTTGACCTCTAGCTATTGTAATATCTGCACCTTTTGGTATAAGAGAACCAATAGCAAAAATACCATCAGCATTTTTAACTTGAGCATAGTTTCTAATTTTTTTAGTATTTCTAGTTGTATGATTAGATTCTATTCTACCCATAGCTCTTTCAGCATTAGTTACAGCAATTTGAGCTTCTCCTGTTGCAGCTCCTTGTAAAGCTACAGGTCCTACATCATTTGTAGCATCAACAGGTTTTACTCCTTTAGCTTGTAATCTAGGATCAGATACAGCACCATCTGATGGTAATAAATAATGTTTATTATTTACCATACTAAACTCTTCTCCTATAATATCCCATTCAGCATCATAACCTTTAGCACCACCAGAATGATTAGTAAAATCAGCAGGGTTAACACTAGTAGATAGAGATTGCTCAAGAGACTCTATTTTACTTGAGA
>Ga0208975_1000694_pt1 | contig 15689 bp, 20 predicted proteins | sample GreLakmeER78MSRF_FD_187700 | JGI IMG/M metagenome (GOLD analysis project Ga0208975, IMG submission 187700) | Freshwater lentic microbial communities from great Laurentian Lakes, MI, USA - Great Lakes metaG ER78MSRF (SPAdes) | ecosystem: Environmental > Aquatic > Freshwater > Lake | place: Great... | reverse complement strand
AACGGTAGGTTGGATTGGTATTTATGATGCTGCAACAGTTGGAACAGGTAACTTACTTTACCATACAGCATTAGATACATCTAAAACAATTGATACTGGTGACATCTTTAAGATTTCAACAGGCAATCTTTCAGTTACATTAGCTTAAGGATAACTCATGCCTTTAGTCGTAAAGGATAGGGTACAGGAAACAAGTACCACCACAGGCACAGGTACGTTTACGCTTGCTGGTGCAGTATCTGGCTTCCAATCATTTTCTGTTATCGGTAACGCTAATACTACTTACTACGCTATTGTAGGTGGTACAGAATGGGAAGTAGGTCTAGGTACTTACACATCTTCAGGCACTCTTTTATCTCGTGATACCATACTAGAGTCTAGCAATGGTGGCACAGCAGTAAACTTTAGTGCAGGCACAAAGAATGTATTTGTTACTTACCCTGCTGAAGAAGCTGTTTACCAAGATGCTAATGGTGATGCTTATGCTCCACAGTTTGCTGCATCTAACGGACTTAATGTTAATAACGCTACTATAGGTTCATCTTATACATTCCCTACAGGATATAATTCTGTAGAAGCAGGTGATGTTACAATAGGTTCGGGAGTGGTAATTACTGTCCCTTCAACATCAAGATGGGTTATAATTTAGTAATGCAATATTACACTTATGTTCATTATGATTTAGATGGTATTCCATTCTATGTTGGAAAGGGTACAAAAGATAGAGCATTTTCTAATACAGATAGAGGATGCCAATGGTGGATACATGTAAGAAAATGTCAAGGATATACTATAAAAATAGTAAATTATTTTGATACTGAAGAACAGGCATTTGAACATGAAATGTTATTAATTAAAGAATTTTCTGATAAAGGTTTATTTTTAGCAAATCTTACAAAAGGTGGTAAGGGTGCTAATGGTTATAAACAATCAGAAGAATTAAAGCAGTATAAAAGTAAATTAATGACTGGATATAAGCATAACACAATTACATGCCCACATTGCAAAACAGTAGGTGGTGCAACAACAATGAAAAGATGGCATTTTGATAATTGCAAAGGTGTTAAGCCAAACCATCAAATTAGAGTTTCTTTATTAGGCAAAAGAATTTATTTAGGTAAAGAGCATACAAAAGAAAAAGCTGATTTAATAGCTAAAGAATTTTATAATTTATTTATGGATGAGTATAACTCATTACCTGATAAACATTTAAGAATGGTGATAGTATGAGTACAATTATAAATGCAACTACAACCAATGGTGTTGTTATACAGCCTGACAATAGTGGCTCATTAGTATTACAAACTAATAGCGGTACTACAGCACTAACGATAGATACATCACAAAGAGCAGCCTTTGTAGCAGGTACAGCAGCATTGCCAGCTATTACTACAACAGGTGATACTAATACAGGTATATTTTTCTCTGCGGCTGATACCATAGACTTTGCTGAAGGTGGTGCTGCGGTTGGTCAGTTTGACTCATCTGGTAACTTTAAATTCAACTCTGGATATGGTTCAGTAGCTACCGCTTATGGATGCAGAGCATGGGTAAACTTTAACGGTACAGGTACAGTAGCTATTAGAGCTAGTGGTAATGTAACAAGCATTACAGATAATGGAACAGGTGACTATACTGTGAACTTTACAACAGCTATGCCAAATGTAAATTATGTTGGTGTATTTGGACCAGTTACTAGAGCAGGTCCTGATTCAAACTGTATGGTCAGGTATGGAAATGCAATGGGAGAATACCCACTAACAACTACTACTTATAGATTTGGTACTGGTGAAATTGGAGCTGGATTTACAGGTCAAGATGCTGTTGCAGTTCAAGTTGCATTTTTTAGATAAGGATTAATCATGGATAAAAGAATAATATACCAAAATAATGAAGGTGGCATTAGCATTATAGTCCCAGCAGACTGTGGTTTAACTATAGAAGAAATAGCTGCTAAAGACGTACCACAAGGTAAAGAATATCATATTGTAGACGTATCTGAAATACCAACAGACAGAACATTTAGGAACGCATGGACATGGCAATAATTGTTGACATAAACAAAGCTAAAGACATTACTAAAGACAGACTTCGTGCTGAACGTAAACCTTTACTAGAAGCTCAAGATGTAGCGTTTCAGCGTGCTTTAGAGTCAAGTGCAGATACAAGTGCTATTGTTGCTGAAAAACAAAGACTTCGTGATATTACTACATTGGTAGACACAGTAAATACAGTAGAAGAATTAAAAGCATTGGAAATTAACTAATGGCTAAACTAATACTTAACGGTGCAACGTCAGGGTCAATTTCTCTTGAGTCTCCAGCAGTATCAGGCACAACTACACTTACTTTGCCTACTACAAGTGGGACTGTATTAACAAGTGCAAGCAATACAGGATTTCCTGCAGGCAGTATATTGCAAGTAGTAAGCACAACCAAAACAAATTCATTTAGCACATCATCCACTTCATTTACGGATGTTACAGGATTATCAGTATCTATTACTCCATCATCAGCATCAAATAAAATTCTTGTTTTTATATCATGCTCTATGGCTGCAAGTGCAGATGATAAAGTATTGCCATTACAATTATTTAGAGACTCAACAGCTATTGGATTAGCAGATCAATCTGGATCAAATAAACTTAGAACTTCTGGTGGTGCAATGAGCGCACAAAACGTAAGCGATCTGTTTGTTGAAACAAACAATGTATCATTTCAATATTTAGATTCTCCAAGCACTACATCTTCTACAACTTATAAAATACAAACAAGAGCTGGAACATCTGGATCAATCATTATAGGACTTAATGGAGATTCAACAGATGATGCTAACAGAGCTTCATACCCAGCAACAATTACAGTAATGGAGGTAAAAGGATAATGAATCATAGAATAATATATAAACTTTATCCAACAGTAGTCACCATAGATGATACAGAAGGTGCGTTTGACAAAGACGGTAATAAAGTAGAAATAAACTTATCACTTGTTAATGCTTGGGTTGACCCAGAACAATATAAATATCAAAGAGCTAAAGAATACCCAGCTATTTCTGAACAACTAGATTACATATACCATAACGGTATAAACGCATGGAAAACAGACATGATTGACCCAGTAAAAACTAAATATCCTAAAGGAACAGTATAATGCCTGTTGTCATCTCTGGCACAAATGGCATAACTAATGCTACATGGACTACAGCTGGTAGACCGTCTGCTCCTAGTACAGGACAAATGGGATATAACACGACTTTAGCTGCATTTGAAATATATAATGGTTCTGGTTGGACTTCTACTAATGGTGTATGGACTACTGCAACAAGACCTACAACTCCTCCTACAGGAACTATTGGATACAATACAACTACAGCTCAAATAGAGGTTTATAACGCTACATATAGTTCATGGGTAAATGCTGGTACATCTGGCATTACATATTCAGCTTCTTTTTTACTTGTTGCTGGTGGTGGTGCAGGTGGATTTTTAGGTGGCGGAGGCGGAGCTGGTGGATATTTAACTGGAACTACTAGTTTATCAGTTGGAACTGTTTATACAGCCACAGTAGGTGCAGGTGGAACGCCTTCTGGTACAAGTTCTTCAAATGGCGGAGCAGGAAATAGCTCTTCATTGACTGGATTAACTGTAGCTATTGGTGGAGGCGGAGGTCAATCAAGAAATGCTTCAGCAAGTTCATCACAAAACGGTGGTTCTGGTGGCGGTTCAACAGATTGGTTTGGAGCAAATACAAACGGAACAGGGACATCTGGTCAAGGTAACAATGGTGGTAAGTCTAACAGTAGCAACAATCCTGGTGGTGGCGGTGGCACGGGCGGTGGCGGTGGTGCTTCTGCTGTAGGTGGAAGTTATAGTGGCTCTGGAAATTCAGGAGCAGGTGGAGCAGGTACTGCATCATCAATCACAGGCTCATCAGTAACCTATGCTGGTGGTGGCGGTGGCGGTGATGGTTCAACTGTAAATGGATGTCCTCCAGGTGCTGGAGGTTCAGGCGGGGGTGGGGCTGGCGGAGCTAGTGGAGGTGCAGGTACTGCTGGAACAGCTAATACTGGTGGTGGAGGTGGCGGTGGAGGTAATAACCAAGCTGGTGGAGCAGGAGGGTCAGGCGTAGTTATATTATCCGTACCAACTGCTAACTATACTGGCACAACTACAGGCTCACCTACAGTAACTACTTCAGGTTCTAACACAATTATTAAATTTACAGCCTCTGGCTCATACACAGCATAAGGATAAACTATGTCACATTTCGCAAAAGTAACAGACGGTAAAGTCACACAAGTAATAGTGGCTGAACAAGAATTTTTTGATACATTTGTAGACTCAAGTCCTGGCACTTGGTTACAAACATCTTACAACACACATGGTAATCAACACCCAGAAGGTAGACCTTTAAGAGGTAACTATGCTGGTCTTGGTTATATATATGACGCTACTAATGACGTATTTTACGCACCACAACCATATCCATCATGGATACTAAACAATATAACATGGTTATGGGAATCACCTGTAGCATATCCTACAGACGGTAAGCAATATAAATGGAATGAATCCATTACTAACTGGGAAGAAGTAACACTTTAAGGAGCAATAAATGTTTGGCATAGCTAGCTTTTCCCAAGCTCCTTTTAGCTCGTTAGCAGGCGGAGGTCAAACACTACTAGCTTCAGCTAGTGTAAATGCAACAGCTACAGTCACAGCTTTAGGTTTTAGAATACTACCATTTAGTGCTGCTGTTACAGGCAATGCTACTGTAACAGCTAGCGGAAATAGATTACTATTTGGTAATGCATTAGTAAACTGCACAGGTACAGTATCAGCAAGTGCTATTAGAGAACGCACAGGTAGTGCAGATATATCATGTTTTGCTACTGTAACCGCAAATGGGTTCTCATTTGTATTTGGCATAGCAGATGTAAGTGTAACAGCCACAGTAAGTGCTAGTGCTAATACTACATTATTTGGTAGTGGTAGTATTTCAGCAAATGCTACTGTCACAGCAAATGGTAATAGAGTTCAGTTTGGTATTGGCTCTATCACAGGTAACGCTACAGTTACTGCTAATGCTAATAGCATATTCTCTGCTAACGGTGTTATTACAGCAAATGCTACAGTTACAGCATCTGCACAAAGAACAAGAACAAATGCAGCAAGTATTACAGCAACAGGTACAGTAACTGCTAACGCTAACAGACTTACATTTGATAGTGCATCTATTACAGGAACTGCAACAGTCACAGCATTAGGTGGTTATGTAGTATCAGGTTTTGCACAAGTCAATGGCTTTGCTATTGTTACAGTAAGCCCTAACGCTATACTAGCAGGCTTTGCTTATGTAGAAGGTGTAGGAACAGTTACCGCTAAAGGTACAAGACAAGGCGAAGAGTGGGTAATTGTACCAGAAGGCACAGAAACATGGACACCAGTATCAGCAGGATCAGAAACATGGACAGCAGTATCACCTTCTGCAGATACATGGACAGAAATAACAGCAGGAACAGAAACTTGGACTGACACTACTCCAAGCACAGACATTTGGTTAAGACAAGGGTAAAAAATGGCAAAAACAAAAATTAGTGAATATTCAGCAACCCCAGCAAGTAACACCGACATTAGTAATATTAACATTGCTGAAGGATGTTCACCATCAAACTTAAATAATGCTGTTAGGTCTTTAATGGCACAATTAAAAGATCAACAAGATGGAACTGGTGGTGACCCATTTACTGTTGCAGGTACGCTAACATCTTCAGGCACACTTGCAGTTACAGGTGCATTAACATTAGATGGTGCAGCAGGTACTTCTGGTCAAGCATTATTATCGGCAGGTTCAGGTACTCCTACATGGGGTAATGTTTTTGTAGCTGGTATGATTATAATGTGGTCAGGAACTATTGCGACTATCCCTACTGGATGGTTATTATGTAATGGTTCTAGTGGCACTCCTGATTTAAGAAATAAATTCATCATAGGTGCACATTCTGATGATTCTGGTGCAGCTAAAACAACAGTAACAGGTTCTGCTACACAAACAGGTGGTACTAAAGACGCTATTGTCGTATCACATACTCATACCGCAACAGTTACTGATCCTGGACATTTTCATACTTCTACTGTTTTATCTGGTTCTAATGTTAATGCTAATCCAGGTGTGCAAGTAGGAAGTGGAAATACTGGAACAGCTACAACAGGCATTACAGTATCTAACTCCACAGAAGGCTCAAGTGGTACAAACCAAAACTTACCACCATACTATGCACTAGCATATATTATGAAGTCTTAATATGCCAGTACAACGTATAGCATTTAAAGAATGGTTACCAGACCAACCTAGTATATTAGATACAGTATCAAAAGCTAATAACGTTATTCCTTTAGCGATAGGATATGGTCCATTCAAGTCACCAGTAGATTATTCTTCTGCGGCTAGTGAAAACCTAACCAATGCTTTTGCTACTAAAATAAATAATGATGTTAAGGTATTTGCAGGTGGCAATACTAAACTATTTGAACTAGATTCTTCTGACTTATCTTTAGATAATGTATCTAAAAGTGTAGCTAGAACTATTACCAATGTATCTTTAACATCTAACGTGGCTACTATTACTACAGCATCAGCTCATAAGTATAGCCCAAGTGATTCTGTAACAGTAGATGCAAGTGACAATGTTTTTGATGGAACTTACAGTATTATTGCTGTGCCAACAGCAACTACTTTTACTTATGCAAGAACTAATGCCAATATTACAAGTGCAGCAGCAACAGGCACAGTTATAGCAAACGCTTATTCAGGTACAAATAGATGGCAATTTTTACAATTTGGTAATTTAGCAATTGCTAGTAATGGTGCAGAAAAAGTGCAATATTATGATGTAAACTCATCTTCTTATTTTGGTGATCTATCTGCATCAGCTCCTGTTGCTAAATTTGTTACAGCGGTTCGTGATTTTGTAGTATGTGCAAATATAGGTGCAGGCACAAGTCCAGCAAGGGTGCAATGGAGTGATATTAATGATGCTACGGACTGGACTTCAGGCGGTGCATCACAATCTGACTTCCAAGAGCTTCCAGATGGTGGCGACATCACAGGGATTACAGGTGGTGAGTTTGGTATAGTCTTTTTAGAAAAAGCCATTGTACGAATGACATACATTGGCTCACCATTATTCTTTCAGTTTGACACCATATCAAGAAACATTGGTTGTATAGAAGGTGGCTCTATTGCACAGTATGGTGGTTTTGTTTACTTCTTATCAGATGATGGATTTTACAGAACCAACGGACAAACAGTAGAAAATATTGGTGCAGAAAAAGTAGACAGATTCTTTTTTGAAAATGCAAACATTGGTGATATAGACACTATCTCATCAGCAGTTGACCCTGAACGTAATTTAGTGATTTGGAATTACACAACAACATCAGGTCCTAGATCATTACTTATCTATAACTATGAAACACAAAAATGGTGTGAAGCAGATACAGATGTAGACTTTTTAGGAACATTAGCAACATCAGGTACTACATTAGATTCTATAGACACAGCTTATAATGTAACAGCAGGTTCTTTTGTAGCTACTAAACAATATACTATTAGAAGTGTAGGCACTACAGACTTTACCCTTATAGGTGCAGTCGCTAATACAGTAGGTGTTATCTTTACAGCAACAGGTGTAGGGTCAGGCACAGGTGTAGGTATAGATATGGCAGCATCAGGAGCAGCACTCAAGACTTTAGATACACTTACAACTACATTAGATGATAGATTATTTAAGGGCGGTAAGTTCTTATTTGGTGGTGTAAGAGATGCTAAAATTATTACATTTACAGGTAGTCCTGCTACAGGAAGTGTTATTAGTAATGACCTAGAATATGGCTACAATTCAGTCGTAAGTGTTATCAGACCTTCTGTAGGTAATGGTAGTGCAGATGTCCAAATAGCCAGTAGACGTATGTTAGATGATACCATTACTTTTGGTTCATCTGTATCAGCTACACAAGAAGGTAGATGTAGTGTAAGGTCAGCAGGTCGTTATCATAGAGTTAATGTAGTTCCAACAGGAGCTAACTGGGAATCAGTTATTGGTGTAGATATAGATTACGCTGAACAAGGGAATAGATAATGGCTCGTAGTGATATGTACCGTAAGCTACCTTTTTTAGGTGGTGACCCTAGAAGTGTAGCAGAAATTGTAAACAATCTTGTAGAAGGTAAGTCTAACAATACAGGTGAGTTTTCTACAGCTATATCTACTACAACCACTACATTAAATGATGAACGTATAGGCTTTAACTCTGTTATTGTGTTAATGCCAAAAGATTTAAATTCTGCTGCTGAACTAAAAGATATTTTCTTTGACAATTTTACAACAGGAAGTTGCACAGTTCATCATGGAAGTCATGGTGTAGCAAGGAACTATCGTTATATAATAGTAGGATGATATTACACTATATACCTAAAGATCATTTACGTCAACATTGGGAATACATTAGACACGGATTAGAAATAGTCAGGTCTAAAGGTCATACAGACTATATCCCTGAAGACGTGTATTGTGATTGCTATGAGCAACGTTCTATGTTGTTTATGGGAATTATAGACAATAAACCAGTAGGATTCGTAGTACTTCAACCAATCGGAAACAGGCTTCATGTTTGGGCTGCATGGTCATTAATTAATGATGAGGCACTCTTTACACAAGCATTTCAAGAAATTCAACAAATAGCAAGACAAGGCGGCAAAACTAAAGTTACGTTCAACTCCGAAAGACGTGGATGGGAACGTAAAGCAAGACAGATGGGTTTTAAACCTCAAACATGGGAATATACACTTTAAGGAAAGAATATGTTTAAGTTACACAATTGGGTACAAGAATTAGTACAATCATTTACATTTTATGGTGGTGGAGGTTCAGGCGGTGGTGGCACATCTGAAACTAAAGGCGAACTAGATCCTACTGTAAAACCATTTGTACAATATGGATTAGAAGAAGCTAAAAACTTATATCAGACTACTACGCCTGAATACTTTGCTGGCAAAACATATGTTAGCCCATCTGCTCAAACAGAATCTGCATTAGCACAAGCTGAAGCACAAGCAAGAGCAGGAAGCCCACTTACAGGTGCAGCATTAGGTCAGCAATTAGGTACTGTACAAGGTGCTTATTTAGGTGCTAACCCATACTTTGAAGCAGCAATGAGACCAGCTGTTACTTCAGCTACACAAGCTTATAACGATGCTATTAAACAAGCACAAGGTTCAGCATCTATGGCTGGTCGTTATGGATCAGGTGTATCTGCAGACTTACAAAATAGAGCTGCTAATACTTTAGCTCAAACTTTGACTGGCAAAGCGGGTGAACTTGCTTATCAAAACTATGCTACAGAACGTGGTAGACAAGAAGCTGCTGCATTACAAGCTCCTCAATTAGCTCAATCTAGATTCCAAGATATTAACCAACTTATGAATGTTGGTCAAGCTAGAGAACAATATTCACAACAAGCTCTTGAAGATGAAATTGCTAGATTTGAATTTGAGCAAAACAAACCATACACTAAACTACAAGCTTATTTGGGTGCTGCATACGGTGCTCCAATGGGTCAAGTTACTAAAACAACATCTAGTGGTGGTGGCAAGATTGTATGTACAGCTATGAACGCTGAATATGGCTTTGGTAGCTTCCGTAATGCTATTTGGTTAGCACAATCTAAAAACCTAGATCCAGCATATGAAAAAGGTTATCACACTCTATTCTTACCATTAGTAAACTATGCTTATAAGAGTGGTCAAAAGAACCCCCTACAACGCATTTTAAGGGGTGTTTTAGAGCATATTGCAAGACATAGGACTGCTGATATATGGAAACAAAAACGTGGTAAAAACAGAGATAATTTAGGTATGGTTTATAGATTTATTCTTGAACCTATTTGTTATATAGTAGGAAAGGTAGGCAAATAATGTTTAAATATTTTAACTTTATATGGCTTATTAAGAACTTCTTACAACCTTCTCTTGGTCCAGAAATTTTAGTTCCAGCAGCTATCGGAGCTGTAGGTTCTGGTGTAATGGGTGGAAACCCTATTAAAGGTGCATTGCTAGGTGGTGCTACTGGTGGTATTTTAGGTGGTGCAGGTGGTGCAGGTAGTAATTTATTTTCAGGATTTAAAAGTGCATTACCTACAGGATTACAAGGCACATCAGCAGCAGTTGCTCCTAGTTTAGGCTCTGGTGGTTATGCTGCATTTGCTCCTGCTGCAACTCAAACCGTAGCTTCTAATGTAGCTAATCCTATATTAAGTAACGCATCTAATATGGGTAATATTGGTATGGCAAATACATTTAATACTGGGGCTTCTAATATTTCAAACGTTGCTATGGCTACTCCAGAATATGTTAATCCAGCATTAATTACAAATCCATCACAATTACCTCCTCCAACGCCACAAACTTATACTGATGGAGTTGCTGATGTTATTAGACCTAGATTTGATGAGCCAATTAGAGTAACTGAACAAGCAACAAAAACAGGTGGATATGAAACTCCATTTTATGAAAAAACATTTAATAGTATTTTAAATTACGCACAAAAAAATCCATTAGATATTGCTGGAGTAGGTTTAGTTGCTTCTGGTAAAATTGGACCAAAACCACCACCATTACAGCCAAGAGATGCAAATATTATTAAAGGCACAACTCCACAATTGGGTCAACTTTTACAAGTTAGAAGACCAACAAGATTCTCATAAGGATAAAAAATGGCAAACGGATTATTAGATTATATTCAAAATTTTGATGTTAATAAAACATTAGGCGTTCAATATGGATTGCCTAAAGGCATGCTATCTCCTGACATTGAAAGTCAAATGAGTGTAGGTGGTGCACTTACTGGGGTAGGAAATGTTATAGAAGGCTTACAACAAGGTGCTGGTGTTCCAGAAAATATATTTAGATTTTTGTCTGGTCAAAAAACAGGTCGCCAAAATGTTGCTAATACAGCTATTCAAAACTACATGAATCAATTGAATGTTGCTAAATTACAAGGCGATATTGCACAAGATCCTTTTAAACTTGCTAAATTAAAATTTGAAGTAGAAAAAGCACCTTATGAACTTGGCAACTTACAAAATCAATTTTTTCAAACTTCGTTTAAAACGCAAGGTATTAAAAGTGAACTTAAAAAATTAGAAGACGCTGGAAAATTTGACGAATTAAATACATTAGCTGTAAATCCTGATGAGTATTTTAAACGATCACTTTCTACAGATATTAATAAAAAAGATTACACCCAGCCAGAATTAAGTGCTGCAAGAATATTAAACCTTGATCCAAGAAACAGATCAAATTGGAATGAACAAGATGAACTAAACTTTAATGCAATTATATCTGCTCCAAATCAAGCTGAAGCAGCTAGAATTAATGCAGAATCACTTGCTAGGCATAAAGCAGACCCTAATCGTGTTCCTTACGTTCCTGTTCCATCTAGAAATGATGTTATTGCACAAATTAGAAAAGCAACCAAAGGAACATCTATTGCACAAACAGATGGGCAAATAAATGTTACTCAACCTAATTACAACCCTACCGAATTATCTAATTTACCAGTAGGTCAATTTGCTCCTACACCAAAATATAAAGAAGGTGGGGTTAAAGGTGCAGACGGAAAAATATATTCTACAGAAGAATTTAATAAATTAGGCACAGAAAAACAAAATCTATTATTAAGAGATGTAACTCGTGAAGAATATGTTAAAGAAGATAAAGTATTGTATGAAAACATAAGGCAAGATAAAGCAAGTGCACAATATGCTAATTATAATGCTGATAGAACATCAAAATACATAGAAAAAATATTAGATAATCCTGAAAAATTTACAAAATTATTTAGTACTTTTGGTGGTAGATTACCTATTACAATTAATAAAGCAACAGGTAACTTTGTTGCAACAGAATCAGCTGCACAAGATATTGTTAATTTATTAAACACAATTAAAGGTCAACAATTTACCAATGAAATTCAGCTTATGAGAGCAAATAACAAAACTGGTGGTGCTGTAGGTAACGTATCTGATAGAGAAGTAAGTATGTTTCAAGATATGGCTGCTAATTTAAATTATAGTGGTTCTGCTGAACAATTATGGAGTGAATTAAATTCTCTATATAATCAAGGTCATAAAATGAATAATATGTATTTAAATAACTTTAAAGATTATTATGGTGAATCAGAATTTAATAGATATAAAATAAATAATTTAAAGTTAAATCAAAAACAATTTAGTCCATTATTAAATGAAGCTTTAACTTCACAAAAACAAACTAAATTAAAAAATAGAGTAGAAAATATTAGCCCTGTTCAAGGACTTTCTCCAGAAGGTCAATCAGCATACGATTTATATAAACCTAGATAAGAAGAAATAAATGACACCTACCTTACAAGAATTAGAAGTTGCATTAATAAATGCAAATAATGCTGGAGATGTAGCTGCGGCAACAGCAATAGCTAATGACATGAGTAAGATGATGCAGCCTGCTCAACAAGTTCAATCAGAATATAAAGGCATGCCTGCTATAACTGTTGCTGAAAGAGCACTAGGAAATATTGGGTCAGATGTAGGGCAACTTGCTAAACAAACTTATGAAGCTATTACCAGTCCAGCACAAACAGCAACAGGAGTGTTAGATTTAGCTTCTGCTGGAATGTCTAAAGTATTAGATGTAACTGGATTAGGAAAATATGCTGATCCACAAAAAATGGAAAAATATAGACAAATTCGTCAAGTTATTGGACAAGATGTTCAAAGCTTATTAACAGAAGAAGGATTAAAACAACGTATAGCTGAAAAACCAATTACTTCTTTACTTGATGTTAGTGTGTTAGGTCAAGCAGCTACTGCACCATTAAAAGCAACTAGATATGGTGGAGCGTTAAATAAAGGGTTTCAAACTATTGACCCAACACAAATTATTACTAAACCTGCTGGTGCTGCATTTGAAAAAATATCAGATATTGCACAAACAAAAGCATCACAATATGCACCAACATTAGAAAAAGTAAAATCATATACAGAATCTGGATTTGTAATTCCTCCTAGTGAAGTTAAAGGATCTGGAACAATTAAAAAAGGATTAGAGTACTTGTTAGGTGAAAAAACACCTGCTAAAGCAGCAATAAAAAATCAAGAAGTTGTAAATTCTAAAATTAGATCATTTTTAGATGTGCCAGAAAATACTCCTCTTAATAACGCAATGCAAATTATTAAAGATAGAACTAAACCAATATATGATGAAGTAGCAAAAATTAAACCTATTCTTGTATCTAAATCACAAACAATTCCACAAACTAGAACTGGTGCAATAGGTGAAATTATTGACATGCCATCTAAAAAAATTGCAGCACAAAAAACTAGAAGCGGACAGCAAATATTAACTGATATAGAAAAACAACGAGCAATAACATCTAAATCATATAGAGATGCTAACAATAAAGCAAATAGTGAAAATAAAGCCCCTGATTATGAAAAAGCCGAAAAGTCTTTAGCTAAACAACAAAAATTAGAATCTGAATTAGAAGATTTAGCTGCTTTGTCTGGCAACAAAGAATTAGCTGCTAAATTAAAAGAAGCACGAACAGATAGAGCTAAAGGACATTCAATAGAAAATGCTATTGATAAAGGCGATTTAAATGCTAATTTATTTGCCAAGCAAAACAAAAAAAGATATGTAACAGGTGAAGGTAAAGAAATTATAGACTTTGCTACTGATTATCCTAACCTTGTTAAAAAACAACCAAAGCCATCTATTTTGTCACAAGTGCAAAGTTTAATTCAACCTTTAATAGTTGGTGGTGGTGCAGGGCTTTTAGGAGGTCCAATGGGAGCAGCAGCATTTCTTGGAGCAAGACAAATAACACCGCCTTTGTTATTAAGTAAACAATTACAATCAGGATTAGGTACATCTAATTTTATGCCTACAGGTTCTGGATTGTTAAAAGCATTAGCAAATCAACCAGCTGTTACAGGGGCTACATATATTCCTAGCTTATTACAATCTGCTGACATTGATCTTGCAAGAGAATATTAATGATTGAATGGCACGATTTATACCTACCCCCTATAAACTTATATAATGCTCCGAAAGGATAAGATGGTGAAGTCAGATTTAGAATCACGATTAACCACACATGAAGAAGTGTGTGCATTACGTTACGAACAAATTAACGCAAGATTGAAGCGATTAGAAAGTATTCTTATGGCTTCTGCTGGTGCAATTATTATTTTATTATTGAGTATTGTACTAAAATGAAACATATACTATGGATTATCTTGGTAGGATGTATTTTAATATGTATTCACAATGCCCATGCAGATACAACTACTATCAACTATAAAGGTCAACCACCACCGAGTGCCATTAGCCCTTCTATAAGTGCTTTTAGCCAAGACGTTTGCCTTGTTCCTGTAAGTGGTTCTGTTTCTAGTACACTATTTGGCGTAAGTGGTGGCTCTGGCTATAAAGACGAAAACTGTGAACGTATTAAATTAGCTAAAACCCTCAATGATTTAGGTCTTAAAGTTGCAGCAGTTTCTATACTTTGTCAAGATAATAGAGTATTTGAAGCTATGTTACAATCAGGTTCACCATGCCCTATTAACGGTTCTATCGGTGATGCTGCAAAGCGTGGCTGGTATGAATTAAAACCAGATACATTTAGAAAACTATATGGTCCGACATTTACTATACCGCTTGTCCCTGACGAGCCTATTACTACTTCTCTCCCTACTAAAGGTAAATAACGCCTATGCTTGGTATTGCAACTATACTCCCACGCCTGAAGGATATATGCTTCAAGGCTCACTCTATTGTAATGGCATTGATCCACAAATTGCACTTAAAGACTATTGGTGCGTATCTTATAGACCAGACGATCCGATTTGCGGTGTTTACCAAACACCTGCTTGTTCAGACTTGGTTGAAAATCAAACCACAGCTTGTACGTTACCTCATTATAGCGGCGCTATTAATCAAAGCAGGAACTTTAGTTGTTCTACGCAAAGCTGGTCAGCTTGGACAGAAACTAGCAACAATTGCACGCAAGATCCTCCAACGTGTCAAACAAGCACTGAAACTAGACAACTAGCCTGTCAAGCAGACTATGTAGGTGAGGTTACAGAAACAAGAAATTCATCTTGTCCTGATCCTTATGGAAGTCCTGTATGGAATGGCTGGGTAGAAACAAATAATACCTGTGTTAAGAGTGCTACAAACGTCACTAACGTGAGTTCTCCAGTTAGCCCTAGCTCACCCCTTAACCCAGTAAATAACCCACCTCCACCGCCTCCTGCAGCTGCTCCACAGCCACCACCAGACCCACCTAGAGTAGAGTCACCTCCTGTTAAGGTTGAGCAACCAAAACAAGAAACTAAAAGCGAGCCAAAAGCAAAAGAAGACAGTCCAAAAGACCCACCAAAGGCTGAACAAAAGAATGATAGCAAGGATAGTCCTAAACTTGACGTGCCAAAGGGTAAAGAGCTTGTACATGGCTTTGGGATAGTCCTTTCATTAGAAATACTTAACAAACCTATTATACAACAAATAGAAATAACAGACGCATTTAAATTTGATACGGAGATAAACAATGAGTTCGGAAAAAATCAAAACCTTCAGCTTGAGCTTA
>Ga0208975_1000693_pt1 | contig 15695 bp, 20 predicted proteins | sample GreLakmeER78MSRF_FD_187700 | JGI IMG/M metagenome (GOLD analysis project Ga0208975, IMG submission 187700) | Freshwater lentic microbial communities from great Laurentian Lakes, MI, USA - Great Lakes metaG ER78MSRF (SPAdes) | ecosystem: Environmental > Aquatic > Freshwater > Lake | place: Great... | reverse complement strand
TGTCATCTGTGTTCTGTATAAAAATGCGTTGGTCTGCATAATTTTTTTTGGCGTTGATGTTTATGCTGGGCGCAGGCTCATAGATATTTAGTTTTTTTAGGTTGCCGTATCGTGCGCCGCGTGATGAGTTGCATTGTTTGCATGCGGGCACAAGGTTGTCGAGTGCGTTGATGCCGGGTTGTGTGTGGTCCCAGCGATCTACTTCGATTAAATGGTCTGCGGTCGTGGCTGTGCGTTGGTTGCACCAATGGCAGTTTGGTTTGTCTTGCAGTATGAGTTTGCGGTTGTGTTTGTATTCTGCGCTTGAGCGGGTTTGTTGTGCGAGTTTGTGTTTGTGTGTTTGTCGTTTGTTGCTCATGGCTCACGCGCTTCGCTTGTGCTGACGCGGCGCTGTGCGCCTTGTCCTAGTTTGTGTTGGTTGTTCATGTGCTCGAGCTTATGTTTGTGGTTTGTTATCGGTATGTCAATCTGTGTTGTGTGTGATTAAACCTAGTGCGCTAAGCCCCCCGCTGCTTTGCCTCGCGCAGCACCCTACTCTTATATCGTTTTTGCTTGATCATGTGTTGCCACATAGATCATCTACCCGCGCTTTCCGCGTGTTGCACACATCATTGCACTGATGCAAGCCATGCCCGTTATTAAGTTTTTGTGCCGGCAGATTATGCCACATCAAACAGCGTTAGTTGATCTCTAAACGCAATCACCCTTTCAATTGGCAAATAATCTTTGTTTTCATGACTTTTAATCTGATGGCAGTTGGCGCAGACCAGCTGGCATTTAGCAATCTCATCAAGTATTTGCTTGCGTGTCGCACTACCAACCATTTGTGAGATCGTTGCAAGTTTGTTGCCGCGCTCGATGTGGTCCCAACAGAAAGCCCGCAATCTTTCAGATGTGCACACATACTCTTGCCCATCGTTATAAATCGGATGCAACGCACATCTGCCATGCTCAAGCTTGATGCTGTTAATAAACTCGATTGCTTGTTTACCCGTTAAGCATGTAACACCTTTAGGGTGCGGCTTGTAATGCTTTCTGTGTGCCCGCTTTTGATAAAGCCCATTGGTGCGCTTGTATTGCGCTCGAGCTTTGCGCCGCCAAACTTCACGCTGTTTTTCTGTGCTCATTTAGGCGGCAACGCTTTCAATGCATCGATCACTTTGCTTACATCATGCTTTAACAGATCCCCAGTTGTGTGTATTTCGCGCCCCACCGTCGCACTACAGAAACTTTTAAGATCATCACCCTTTAAGCCTTGCCCGTTAGCTAAAGCGCGCATCATCCCCAATTGCTTAGGTGTCGCATAATCTCTTGGCTTTTCCTCTGGAAACGGCACTTCAAGCATTTCATTGTGCATAGGCACTACGGCAGCCAAATGAGTTGGTGCTTGCCGAGCCTGTGCGATTTCTACCTCATCACGCGATGCAATACTTTTGCCGATACCCAGCCCGAGAAAGCCGAGCGCCCTACCTAGACAGCTAGTGCTTGCGTTCATCATTTCGCTGCCGCGTGTGTAAGGCGTTTTGCCCGGTATCTGTTCCCAGCAATAAGCCACAACCGGCACAAGATCGTTTGCATCACGCCAAACTGTGCAACTAATTTCAACATATTTTTGAGCATCAACTTCAACTATTTGCGGGCGGCTTTCCGCTATCCGCAGATCAGGATATTTTTTTAGCGCCATCGCTAACCGGGTTGGCACATCAACATAATCGCCAAGCTTAAAACCGCTCATTTCACAGACCACACAATCGCTTCATTGCCCGCGATAGTTAAACGCCTTGCACCACTATCAACAATCAACCCATCTTTAACTAATGAGCCTCGAATTGGGCGCACCGTGTTGCCTGAGATATTTAGTGCGCGCTCAATTTCCTCATCGGTTGCATCGTGTGTTCGCAGATAGTCAAACACCAATCTGCGCTTTGTGCCGGATCGTGGTTGGGCGCGCAAAGCCGCTTTGATGCTTGTTGTTTGTGCGTTACGCGCAATCACCACCACATTGCGATCAATGATAGAAAGCTCTTTGTGTCCGCCAAGCCCGTTTGATGGCGCAAACATTGCCAATTGTTCAGACATTGTTAGACGCCAATCTTTCAAGGCGCTGAATTTCTACTTCGTTTTCATTAAGTTTTAATTGTTTGATACCTAACTCGATGTCGCGTTGTTTAATGCGCTCATGCAGATCTGTAATAATGCTGCACAAATACTTGATTTCAATGCGCGCTTGATTAAGCACATCGATCAGCTCGCCATCATCCAAAACATTGTGATCATCAATTTGCCACTGGATTGCTCTAAGTGTGCTTCGAGCTGCCAGCTCATGCGGTTCATAAAACGGCACTTTGTTGCTTGTGATGTCTTGCATCACTTTGATCAATGCTTTTAATTGCGGGTCTTGATACAGATCATCAGACATTTTCGGACCACCTAGTCAAAAGCGTTTCAAGTTGCTGAAAACTGCAAACACTTGATAAAGCACCAACAAGCGCTTCAACCGCGTTTTCACCGTAACGCTGCCGCACAACCACACACAGTTGATTGATTACTTCAACATTAAATTTCTCGGACATTATTAACCCTTTCTCTAGTTAATGATTATTTAGAAAACCTATCACAAGCGTGTATGAGAGTAAGACAAGTGCAACGATGAAGTGCCTCATTTGCCGCCCCATGCCCGCCACCCGTTTGAATAACGGTAAATGTTTAACGCTGCGCGCATGTTTATTTCCAAATCAAACAGATCTTGGCATGTATCGAGTAAACCGTAGGCTTGCAAATAGCCTTGTTTGAAATAGCGTGATGGTTTGCACCAAAAATCATTGATTTGCATCACGCCATAAGATTGCCCATAGGTGTCTGCCGGGTTAAAAGCGTCAGTTTGGCAGCGGCTTTCACGCTGGGCAACCGCTATTAGTGTGCCAAGCTGATCTGCATCCCAGCCCACTTGCTGAGCCATTGCAAATACGGCATCACAGCCTTTTAGAGCCGTTTTGAGCGTAGTTGTGGGCGCTTGGGTGGTTGGCACTATCGGCGCTTCATAGCCCACATAAACGCTTGTGTAGCGTGGCTGTAGATCCTCAACTGTGGGTGCGGGTGGCTTGCTCAAAATGAAAAGCGAAGTCAGACTAGCAAAAATAGCAATAGCGGTTTTAGTTAATAAGGGCATAAGCACCTAACCTTTCTCGGATGGTGATCCAAGTTTAGTAAAGGTTTTAGAGTGTTTGCGGGATTACGCTAAAAACCTTATCCCAAGCGCTTTTTACAGCTTTCACATCTTTAATTAGATCCGGATCTGCCTCGAAGTGCAGCCAATCACCGGCTTGAAAATTGCCGGCTTTCCAAGTGCCTCGATCAACTTTCCAACTGCGGTTGCGATTGTAATCAATCACAAGTTGCACACCTAACACTTCAGCGTTTTGCAAAACCTTAGTTAAAAACACAAGAGCAAGTTTCTCGCCATCAACTTTACCGCGCCCCTGTTTAACCTGTAAACGATATGAAAGATCAACCGCTAAGCCACGCGAGTGATTAGAAACTAGGTGCTCTTTGCCGGCTGTTTTCATGTTTCGAATTACCCAGCTGCCGTTATTCCATAAACAGCCATCCGCATATTTGATTGCCTGCCTAATCCACTCATCCATGCCGGGCAAAGGCGCTTTAACGACTGGCTGATTTGAAACAATGTAAGGCTTAGTCATCTGATGTAATTGCTTTGTTTTTTATGCCGTTTGATGCAACAAGCCCTGAAAGTGTGCCAGTTAAAAACACCACAATAGTGCTCATCAGATCAATAAATGCTGCGTCATTTGGTGATTGCTCAAGCGGCTGCGAAACAAACAACAAACCCCAAATCATGCCCAGCACAATCAAACTAAACACAATTGCCAACAAAACGCCCACAGTTACCACCATGCGCGCATGCAACTCGGTTGCTGTGTATCTGTGCCGGCTCATGGTGTTATGCCGCACCGATCAGGCACATTGCAAATAACGGTGCGTGTTCGTGCTTTTTCTTGTTGTGTGTTGTCGCGTGTTGTTTCGCAAGCGGTTGCAATAAGCGTGAGCGTGAATAGCCAATAGCGCACATTATTGCTCGATATCGGGCTCGATTGGTGCTGTAAAATCTTGTGTGCCGTAATGGTATGTGTAGCCAATACCGGCGTAAGTTTTGCCGTTGGTGTCAAAAAATGTCTCAACCCAAACACCCGGATAGCGATCAGGGTTTGCTTCAAGAAATTCTTGTGTAACACAATGCACGCTAATAACAACATTATTTTCATCTAGTTGTGCAAAAAATGGTCGGCTCATACTTTAAACCTGACAAACACCGCGCCTGCCGCGCCTGCACCACCGATGTTTGACTGCGCTGTACCGCCACCGCCTGCACCATAATTCACACCTGCGTTACCTGTGCCAGTTGTTTTGCCTGCCACACCGCCGCTACCTGCCGTGCCACCTGTAACTGTGCCACCACCACCACCGCCTGCACCTGCGAAATACGATGAACCTGTAAAACCGCTTATTTCTATCCCGTTTCCGCCCGTTCCGCCCGTTGTGCCGCTTCCATTTCCACCTGTTCCGCCTGCACCACCACCACCGCCACCCGAAGTTGAAGCATTAGTGTTCCCACCATTGTTACCAACTGATAGTTGAATAGATTTGCCCGCTATTGAATTGCCGTCGCCGTCCATTGAAACACCGCCACCGCTTGCACCTGCACCACCAATACGGCTTGTGCCAGTTGTGCCACCATAACCGCCACCACCAACCGAAATAATATTGCCAATACTGCTCTCAGTTCCGCTTGTGCCGATAACACCGCCTGCAGCACCACCAGCACCACCAGCACCAACATCAACCGCATAAGTTGCTGCAGCCAAATAAATAGTTGTCGTGCTTGATACATCTAAAACACCACCGCCACCACCGCCACCACTACTGCGGTTTGTGTCATTACTTCCGCCTGCACCACCACCGCCACCAACAAGCAACACATCAAACAAACCTGCTTTAGACACAACCAAATTTTGATCGGTTGTAAAGGTTAAAAGCGTGTAATTTATGCCGCCAACTGTAATGCTCGATGACGAACCGCCTGTCGCTGTGCCATAACTTGCACCGCCGCCACCGCTAAAAAAAATAGCAGCACTAGCACTAGTAAAATAAAGCGTGCCACCCCCCCATTGTGCCAATGCCAATGAGCCTGCAGTAGTAACCGTTGCTGTGCCTGCCGTAATTGTGCAAGTACCAGCACCAATGTTTTGAATGAACAAAGTGTCGCCTGCATTGAACAAACTTGTGTTCACCGTGATTGTTGTGGCGCTTGCATTATTCATTACAACTCGAGTGCCTTTGTCCGCTGCTACTAATGTATAACTAGCGGTCTTGGTGCTTACTGTCCAGTTGTAATCATTAGCCTGCAAACTGTCCATTTGTGCGGCAGTTAAAACTTGCCCGGCTGTGAAATCTTGAATTGCCATAAGTGTCCTTTATATTATCCTAAAACATTAAGTGCATCAATGATGCCGTAAATAGCGTCATCTAAAATGAGCTCATAAACCACTGTGGTTGGGCTTGTAAACAGCGTGATTGAGTGCCCAGCATCAAAACTTAAATAGTGCTCGATGCCTTCAATGGCAAGTTCTTGGGCGAGCTGGGTGTTGCCAATGGTTTTTTCTATTGTGATTGTGTTGCCTATTTCGATGGCTGCCAGCGCATCTTTTTGTGGGGTTGTAAGCATGTTGAATTGGGTTTCAACGCTTGTGTAGCGCGGCTCAGGTTCGGGCACTAGCAAGTATTCTGCGAGCTCGAGCGCTGCGGCATCGTTGTGCAAAAGGCTTTCGCTGATGTTTACCGCTTGCACAAAATAGGTTGCTTGGCTTGCTGCATCATCTGCGGTTTGTGGGCTGCCACCGGCAATAGTTACCGTTGCCCGATTAACTACTTGATCGGCTTCAAAACTTATGCCCACGCCATTAAATTTTATTTGTGTGCCGTCATCGTGAAAATCTGCAACTGATCCGCTGAGCGTGTTGCCTATTCTTGGCTCAAAACGCAGATCGCCTGAGCGTGTCATGAAAAGCCTGCCCTGTTCAGCTTGATTTATTTGTGAACAGTATTGTGAAACATTTGTGCCCTGCGGGACTGTGTAAGGCGAGCTGCCGCCAAGCAAAACTGTGCCTGTTTCAATATCGCGTTGAGCTATTGGAAAATCTACTTCCGGTAGATCTAGCACCGCTTCAAGCCGGGTGCTGGATAATTCCTCGCTTGGGTTAAATTCATCCATGACGGTTTGCGCTAACAAATAAAATTGATCAGCACAAAAAACCGTTACCGTGTCCAAACCATTTAGCGCAAAATTGTAGTTGTAATTAATGATGTAGCCGTTAAAAATGTCTTGTGCTGTGTTTGTGGCATCGTAGCGTTGCAGTTTTACGCGCCGCAATGGTGCTAAACCCGGCTGCGCGGTTGTTTCATCCCAATATGGGCTTTGCTGATCGAAAGGATTGAATATGCCTGTGGTGTCCAGCATCGTGAAACTCATTGTGCCGGGTGCAAATTGATCGCCTTGATCTTGTCTGCCGCGCCTTACTGAAACATTTGTGCAACCATCAAGCACCCCAGCAAAGTTTGTTGTGCCATCGAGAACATAGGTTGTGTTATCTAAAACACCTTCCGTTGCATCATCTAAAACAAAAGCATCTTGCACAAAGCCGGTATCAATAAACAGCTCATAATTACCTGAGCCAACTACTGCAACGCCTGCCATTATGCAATCTCAAACTGTGCCGGTCCAGCTGTGCGATTGTAGGCGCGCAGCGCATCAGTTACCGCTTGCCCCACCTCAGATTTTGTTGCCAACTGGCTATTCACATTAATGGTTACAGCACCGCCACCACGCCGAGCATCAAGCTCAGCGATGTTTGGCATCACTACAGGCGACACACTTGGCGCGCCGATGGCTTCAGTAAAGCTTGTGCTGATGCCTTTAACATCTGCAAAATTTATACCTTTGCGCGATAGGCGGCTTTCAGCTGCCGCTAACGCTTCCTCGACACCACGCAAATATGCTTTGGCATTTGATACGCCCGCGCCATAAAATTTTTGTGCTGAGAGCTCACCTATGCGCTCGGCAATGGCTTGTGTTTGCTCTACAAGGGTGTTTGCCCGCAAAACATTTTCTGATGATGCTAAGAGCTCTTTGGCGATGGCTGAGCCGCTATCAATGCCGGCATCAATGACTTGTTGCAACGCATCTTGAGACAAACCCGCAGCAAGCAATTGCTCAACCAAATCACCAAATTCTTTTGTTTTGTCTGCCTGTTTTTGTAAGGCACTAAAAAAGGTTGTGCCGGCATCCTCGCCGCCTTCCTCAAATGCTTTGCCAAAATTGAGTGCATCTGTGATGACTTGTGCAACTGATCCGCTGAAACTATCAAAGGCGCTTTGCGCTTTGTCCAATTTGTTTTTAGCGTCATCGAGTGCCGCACCCATATATTCACGCAATGCTTTGGCGGCTTCAGTTGTTTTCTCTGCAAGCTCTTTAGCTTTATCGGCTGCGCTGCCTGTGCCGCTGGCAACTTTCTTTGTTTCTTTTTCTGTTTCCGCCATGTATTCAGCGATCTTTGTGCCGCGAATATAATCGAGCGTAAACCCAAGTCTGCCCATGTCTTGTGCTGTGCTTTTCGCAGCTGTGCCAAGCCCTGTGGTGGCTGTGGCTGCAGCCTTGTTTTGGTTTTTAAATATGAGCATTGCGCCGCCAACCAAAACCAAACCTGCCGCGATACCTGCCGCAGCAACGCCCGCTGTGCCAGCTGTAGCAACCGCAGCAAGCGATGCAGCGTTAGCAAAATTGAGTGCGGTAGCCACAACCGTTACCGCGTTAGCGAGCACCTGCGCGGTCTTGTAAGCAACAATGGCTGCCGCCACTGACGCGATGGCGATGCCCAGCGCTGTAATGATGCCTGTGTGCTCGGCTGCCCAGTTGCCAAAAGTTACAAGCAACGGCAAGATTGCTTCAATGGCTGGCAGCAACGCTTTGCCTATGCTTTCTTTCGCTTCATCGAGTGCCACAGTTAAGCGTTTGAATTGTCCTTCAGCTGTGCCGGCTGCAACTGCAGCTGATCCACCAAAAGTTTTGGTAAGTGTGCCCATGACTTGATCAAGCGTTGCACCCTCTTTAATTGCAATTTTTAATTCAGGGCTAAGTTTGGCAAGAGCTTTAGTGTTGCCCCCATAGGCGAGTGCTAAGGCATCGCTGACACTCTGCAAATCCGCAGAAGTAGCGGCGCTGATGTCCATTGCCAAAGCAAGCGCTTTGTTTGCTTCTTGCAAATCTTTTGTGCCTCGCGTCAGTGAAGCGAAAGCTGGGCGAAGCTCACTATCCGATACGCCGGTAGCCATTTGCATCGCCGCCACACTTGCTTCCACCGCAGCGATCTGTTCATTTGTTGCACCCACAACATTTTGCAAAGTTTTAGCCAACTGAGCTTGTGCGGCTTCATCCTCAATCGCAGCCTTTACCGATAACCCAGCTACAGCCGTGAGCCCTGCAAGTGCAGCCACAGCCGGCAAAAAAGCTTTTTCCATAACAAAGCCAGCTTTTTGGCTGTTTGTTTCAAGGCTCTTAAACTCGAGCGCCGCTTTTTCAAAGCCTTTGCTATCAAGGCTCGAGATAATTGGGATGTTAATTGCCATGACGCACCTGCAAATTTCTGTTCAACTTTTCCATAACCTTTTCACAAATAGCTAAAACTTCTTTTTCAACTGTTTCTCTGTGCATGTCCACAGCTGGATCAATGGCGCGTGGTTCTAAACCAATTTCAGCATTTAAATTTGTTACAAATATGCCTTCGGTGCGCCTGCCGGCATGATCATAGATTGCGCCTGCCGCATCCTTTTGCTGGATCACCATCAACTGATAAGGCTTTGCCTTGAATAACACATTGTGGCTTTCACGCGGGTTTGTTTCAGGATCAAACTTATCTTTGAAAGTAACAAGCCTTTGCCGTTGTGCAGCTGCACCAACTTTTACTTTGAAACCTGCGCGCACCGTGTTGTTATCCCAATACACATCACGCCCTTTCACAAGCTTCGATTTATACATGCCCGAAAGCGGCGCACCGTTGCCTTCACTGTTATCAAAGTTTTTGATCATGTCTCGAGCGCTCACAATAATTTTTTGCCCAGCGTTAGCAATGTCTTTAGTTACTTGCCTGCGGTATTTTGGATCAAAGCTATTGAGCTCAGCCAATGCTTCTTTAATGCCATGCACCTCAATGCGCGCTGTGTAAGCCATTATTTTGCCCGGCTTTGTCTGTTAAGAATTTCAATCACGGTGTTCACATCATCAATTTCAAATGTTTCAGCACCCCAAAAACCTGTGGCAACCAAGATTTCGGCAAGCGCATATCTTAAACTTCCTCGCCTACTTTTGGGATATTCTGATCTACCACCTCAATGTTTTGCAGTTTGTCAATGTAAAGATCAAGTGTGGCTGGCACAGTTACGCCCGCTTTTTGTGATGCTGTGTAACACATAAAAGCAAGATCCTCGACACCAATGCCGGATGCCATTTCGGATGCTTTGCGCCTATATTTTCTTTCCCAAGCAACCACAGTTGCCAAATTGGTTTCAATGGTTTGCGTTGTGCCGTCAGTAAATACGGCTTTAAGCGTTAATTGCATTTTGTTTCCTTTCTCGGGCAAGGCTTCGCTCTCGCGGTCTTGCGTTTATATTTCTCAGCGGCTTAAGCCGCGAGATCATGAAACGGCTTTAGTTAATGTGCCGCCTGTAAAAGTCAGCGTGATAGTGCTGAGCTCACCCAAAGTTGCATTGATTGGTGTGTGGCTTGCAAGGTAAGCGCCTGTAAGCGTGTATTTTGGCGCGGTTGCGCTTGGCGTTGCCAAACCTGCGGCGGTTGGTGAGACAGTAATTGTTGTTTGGATGCCTACCAAACTAAAAATGCTGGCTTCGGTTTCGCTTGCTGCATAACTTTGAAACAGCTCAACTTCAAATGTGTTGTTTTGTAGCGATGTAACTGTGCTTGCACCAAAGCTTCGAGCGGTTTGCCCAAATGCGGTTGTTTCAAGTTGATCAAATGCGTATGTAAGCACTGCACTTGTTGCCTGATCTGTGAGATCAACGCTGTTTATTGTCAGTGCCGGGTTTGAGAGATAAACGGTTGTCGCCATTTTGGGTTATTCCTTTTCTGTGTCTGTGTCTTTAGTTTTAGCAGATTTTTTTGATGCTTGTGGGGATATGTGCCCGGCTTCAATTAGGTGCTCAATGTCGCCATCAATATCTTTGCTATCGAGCTGATCGCCGCGCTTGAAGCCTGCAAGCCTGTCGCTTGTAACAATGTATGTTGCCATGTTTTACCTTTAAGCCGTTTGTGATTGCATGTTTACAGTTACATCATAGGCGGGATACTCTGCGCCGCCAATGATCGCTACCGTTGGTCTGCCATCCGTGATGCCTAAGTTGGCTGCCAATAGTTTGCTCATCATGTTTAAAAGGTTTCGTTGCGCGTCAAGGTTGCCCGGTCCAAGCGTGATTAGGCGCACTGGGAAAGCCATTTTAACTATGTTGTAATTCCAGCCCGTGAAGCTGGGTGCATCTATAAAGGCGCATGGCGGGTTTGCATTTCGTGGATCGTTTACCACGCTGATGCCCAAGATTGCGCCGATGCTTGTTGTGAGATTATCGAGCGCCACATTGAATAGGTCTGTGTAGGCAACTGGCATTAGGCAACCGTTGCCCTGTTTACGCCTAACAACTGTTTGATCATTGGTGAAAGCCCGTTTGTGCCGCCGGCTGCCATGCCATCAAAGCTTGCAAAATCTGTTACTGCGCCGCGCTGCCTGTAAAGGTTGCCGCCATACATGATCGTGCCCAGCGTTACATCACCACTGGGCGAAGTTGTAAGGCTATCAAAATAGCCTGCTTCTTGTCTGCGCCTGTAACAAAATGCGTTTGCAGCTGCCGCGCATTGCGTTAGAAATGTTGTGTCAGCTGCGGTTGCTGTGCCGATCCCTAACCAATCCTCGATGTTGGTTGCTGTGATCCATGTGCAAACTTGAGTGTAAGTAATCGTGCCGGCAAAGGTTGCAACAAACTCAACATCTGCACCTGTGCATGCGTAAAGGATTTGGTTAGGCACTGGGTTTGTGTAGTCATACATGAATTCACCCGTTGCACCATCAATGCCAGTAAATAAATACTGTGGGCATGCAAGCACTGTGAAAGTGCCGTTAAATGGTGCGCCTAAGCTGCCAACCGTTACCGATTGCCCTACTTCAATAGGTGATGGCTCGAGCGTAGCAACTACCGCGTAGTTATCTAGTAGTTGCTTGCTCGCTGTGTTGTATGTTGCCATGAGCGGTTTGCCCGCCTAAGGCTAAGCCTGTGTGATCTTGCGGATCATGCCGCTGATTGCGGCAAAGGTTGAAACATAACCGTGAAAGCTCATTGTGCGCCCAAGTGTGGCTGGCACTTCCACGCTCATCAAACCTCTGATGCTTTCGTAGAATTCATAAGCATCGCCTGTGCCTTGTCCTACTCGAGTAATGATCATTGTTTTGGCAGCGAAGTTGCTATCCACTACAAGTTGCAAGCCGAGCGGGTTGCCTTGCCATGAAACTGCAGATTGTGCGCCAAGTGCGTTTTGACCTGACAAACCTGCAGCGATAAATGGAAACACTGGGCGATCATTGCCATCTACAAGCTTGCCAAGTTGTGCCCAAACATCAACTGAAACAAACATGTGTGTGGGCATCCAGTTTCGACCGCTTGCAACATCGTTTGCCGCATCGTAAACCGATGTGAGCAAGTCTGTTACTGTGCCATCCCAAACACCTGATGAGTTTGCTGCAGTTAGCAAATTGTCAGCTGCAAGATTGTCTGATGCAAGCATGTATTCGCCCATGAGATCGTTAAGGATCAATTGCATTGCGCTTGGCGAAGTAAAATCAATGTCTTGAACTGAAAGTGTTACTTGTCCAGCCAAAGTTGTTTTGCTAACGCTGTTCGAAGCAATAACCATTGTTGTGGCTGATGCTGCGGCAAGCTCATTTGCTTGTGATGCAACGCTTGTGTGCGTTGTGATCGTTGGGCGGATAAATGTTTTTGATTGTCCGCCATCAGGATATGCGCGCGCGCCAACTGCGTTTACAACTGGGCGCAGAAAATTGATGTCCTGCACAAGCGGTCCGAGCACTGGAATTGGTAAAAGTCCGGGTGTGTCAGTTGTGAGCACATCGCCCGCTGCAGCTTGCAATGATGTGCGCTGTGTTTGTGCAAATTCGTGCACAGCTGCGTTCATGTTTTTAAAAGTGTCGCCACCAATGTGATATGCAGCCATGAATTCACCGGCTGATGGAAGTTTAAATTCGCGTTTTGGCTGCGCCCAAAGTTTCTCTGTGGTTGCTTGTGCTGCCTCGACTACTGGGTTTTCGACTTTTTCGCTCATGTTGTTTTCATCCTTTGTTGTGTCTTGCTTATCATTATTATCTAAAGTTTGATCTGTTTGTGGGATACTTGCAGCCACCTCAGTTATTACAGCACCCTCAAAAGCGCCCTGCGATACAAGGCTTAGTTCAGTCCATTGGGCGGCTTCTACGATCATAACCCCATCATCGTCATAGCTGAATTTGGTTGGGTTGATGCCAACTGAGACTGCATCAATAGTGCCATCTTTTACCATTTCCATCGCATCATTGCCCAAAGTTGTGGCGCTGATTTTGGCTGTGAAAAGCATGCCTTCGTTTGTATCTACCCGCTCAACTACTTGCCCGATGATCTGTGTGCTGTCGTGTTGCATGTATAGCTTTGGGTTTCTGCCTTCGACCGGCAGCGCGCCTTGCAAAATTTTTACTTGTGTGCCATCGCTAACAGTTGCAACTTCATCGTAGGTAACTGCAACACCACTGATTGAGCGGCGCGGCGAGCCCTCTGCCGCTGCCGCATCAACCGTGATCAATGTTTTGGGGGTTAATTTGATCATGTTCGTGATCCTATCTCATCGTTGCGTTGTGTGTTTGGCATTTCGTTGGCTGGCTCATAATCGCTTTCAAGATATTCCTCAATATTGAATTCGATGAAAGTGCCGCGCGGCAAATAAGCATCTTGGCTTAATGTGCTTGCGATGCAATCGGCATATGCTCGAGTGCCGAAAGACCAAAGATCTGCGCGGCTTTCTTTGCTGTTTTGGTAACTATATGAGCCCACAGATATGCCAGCTAAGTAGGGCGGGATGTTGGTAAGCCTGCAGAGATCCGCGCTTTGATATTCGCTTGCCGCGATCAAAAGCATTTTGTCCGGTGATGTCGCTGTTTCAATGTAATGCACTTCAGGCGAAAGCGCCGCTGTTTGGTTTGTTGCTCGAGCGGCGTTAAATGATGCCGCCAAATCAGCAAGCTCTTGTGGTGAAAGCGGCTCTGAATTCGGCTGCACTTGCAATACGCCTGCCGGGATTGCTGAGCTCGCGTTTCGGTAGCGCGCATTTTCTAATTTGATTGCGGTTGAAATTGCTTTTTCTGACATGTAAACAATGCCCTGAATTGGTGAAAGAAACTGCACAACATTTTCTGCATCAAGTTCGCCGCCTTGAAAAGTAATTTGTTTTGATGGCGCATAAAAAATTGGTCCGGGCTGATCAAGTGTTTGCACAAGGTTTGCCGGCAAGCGCGTAAAGCTTGCTGGGTAGCCGTCAGCTGTGCGGCTTGTTATATACCAAAATGCTCTGCCGTAAATAAAAAGATCATCTACAGTCCACGAAATTATAAAATTGTTTGGCACTGATGGATCTATTTTGCGTAGCCATGAGCGTGGCGCGATAAAAACTTTTTGCATCTTTTCTTCGATGCTGTTCCACACTTCGTTATACATGCGCAAATTCATGCAACTGATTGTGGTGCAATGCAAATCTCGAGCGCGGCTAATCGTGGGCTGGCTCATAGCAATTTGCCTCTGATTGCCCTCGAAGTAGGAATAGTAAACACCAACCATGCCTGCGCCTGAGTTGTTTGTTGCCGGCATCATTGCGCCCGCAGCTGCAGCTTTTTTGGGTTGTTCGCTGATCATCGCTTTTTGTGTGCTGCGGTTGAAAATTCCCATGCGCTAAGTATGCCTTAAAAATGTTTTGCTGTTTGTGATAGGTGGCTGCCGCAGTAATCCGAGAAAGTTTCACTCGGCAGCCACCCGCGAATAATGTTAGCCGTTTGCGTAAATGATCGTGGGTTTGCCAACATTTGCCGGTTTGGAAACCATCGCTGTGGCGAACACTAGACAGCGGGCAAGCTCGATTGGTCCGGGTGATCTGATTGATGACAAAGTAACCGCACCCTGATTTTTTACCGCTACCGCTCTTTCAACATGCTGTGCAAATAGTGTTGATCCGTCATGCTGTATGCGTTTTTCTAGGATGGCGGCGCGGGTGGCTGCAGTCCAGCGTTGCAGCTCACGATTGCCAACCATTGATGAGCGGCGAGCAAACTTGGGTGGCAAACTCATTTCGAAAGCTGGGGTGATCAGTAGGCGGGTGGTTTGGTCTTGGCATGCTTGTTCTACGGCTTGCCAGCAATCTTGCAAAGTGTCTTTAACAAACTCTAAACAAACTTGGATTTTGCCAGCGCTGTTCATTGCGGCGCGAACACCCACATAGCGGCTTTCATCTTGTGATTGCTCGATGGATAGCACACCGCCTTTTGGCATTGGCTCTAATGTTTTGAGCTCATCCCAAATGCCGGGCTGCAGCCAGCCGTTAGCGCTCGCAGTCCAAAGGTTTACGCTCGAGCGCAGAAAAGCGTTTCTGTTTGGTTGCTGCGCTTCGCTTTCTAATACCGCGATGCTCAATGTGTGCCCTATCGCGGGGTTTGCCAGCACCCAAGCTTCGGCGCTCAGCGGATCTATCGAGTTTGGTGGCGAGAATTCCGCGAAATATAGGCTGCCAGTTTTCTTTTCATCTATCGCCCGCAAACCTTGTTCACGCCATCGCAGCATTTCAACTGAGCTTTGATCCCCGCTTGTGGAAGTCATCAGCATCAACGGGCTGCGCCTTGTTCGCATAGTTGGCATTAAACCAATTGAAACCGCGTCAGGCGACACCGCCCACAATTCATCAATAAACACTGCGTCAGCTGTTAAACCGTGAAATGAGTTTGGGGTTGCAGCGCGCACAAGCCAGCGTGTGCCATCCGGCAAATTGGCTTCATTACGCCCCACCGCCCAAGTCAAAATTGCGCCAAACTTTTCTTCAAGAATTGGTGCAACCGTTTGAAACATCTCAATCGCGAGATCGAGCCGGTGAGCTGTAGTAATCACGGTTTGCGGCGCACCCCGCAATTTAGGCATCTCAGTAAGCCAAAAACCCAAACAGCTTTGCAGCATAAGGCTCTTGCCGTTTTGCCGAGCAACCGAAACAAGTGCCTGCCGGTGTAACAGATCGCCGCGCTCATCATGCGCCATAAACCCGCTCACAACATGCTTTTGCCAATCCATTAGCTCAACACCTAAATGCTCGAGCGCCCACAAACTGACACCATCCGCAAAAACCTTGCCATCACGACACACCCCAGTTTCTAGGCGTGGAATGTATGGCGCTGCATAACTATGCACTGCACAATCCTGATCAGTTAGCTCTAGTTTCGGCTGATTTGCTGTATTTAAGCCATTAAATAGGCTGGATGCTTTGA
>Ga0208975_1000689_pt1 | contig 15722 bp, 20 predicted proteins | sample GreLakmeER78MSRF_FD_187700 | JGI IMG/M metagenome (GOLD analysis project Ga0208975, IMG submission 187700) | Freshwater lentic microbial communities from great Laurentian Lakes, MI, USA - Great Lakes metaG ER78MSRF (SPAdes) | ecosystem: Environmental > Aquatic > Freshwater > Lake | place: Great... | reverse complement strand
GTGTCGTGTGGATAAGCCTTGCTGACCGCATCGAGCAAGACCACTGAATCTAGACCACCACTCAGGGCAATACCGATGCGCTTAGTTGGTTTCTTTGGCTTTAACTTCTTTGAACTGGCCATAACTCATGAACCGTTTATGACGGCGCTCGAGAAGATCCTTCTCGGAAAGATCTCCAACCTCAAAAAGAGCGTGTTTGAGAGCCTTGTTCATACTCAGCATCATGCCATCGTAATGACGATGGGCGCCCCCAATCGGTTCTGGCACGATGCTATCAATCAGTTTTAGTTCTTTGAGGCGTTGGGCGGTCAAGGCCAATTGCTCTGCGGCATCAGGTGCTTTCTCAGCGGTCTTCCATAGAATCGAAGCACAGCCTTCTGGTGAGATCACCGAGTAAGTGGAATATTGCAACATCATGACTACATCCCCCATCGCAATCGCTAAGGCACCCCCCGAGCCACCCTCACCAATGATGGTGGTAATGATGGGTACCTTGAGTTCTGCTTGGGTATACAAATTACGACCAATCGCTTCCGATTGATTACGCTCTTCTGCATCAATACCTGGGAATGCTCCTGGGGTATCGACAAAGGTAAAAACTGGGAGCTTAAATTTCTCGGCAAGGCGCATGATGCGCATCGCCTTGCGATATCCTTCGGGGCGACTCATGCCAAAGTTACGCATTGCTCGCTCTTTGGTATCTCTACCCTTTTGATGCCCAATGACCATGCACGGTTTACCGTCAAAACGCGCTAAGCCACAAATCATGGATTGATCGTCAGCAAACACTGATGCCCAATGACCATGCACGGTTTACCGTCAAAACGCGCTAAGCCACAAATCATGGATTGATCGTCAGCAAACACCCGATCGCCGTGTAGCTCATGAAAATCCATAAATAACGCGGCGATGTAATCTAAGGTGTAGGGGCGTTGTGGATGACGCGCGACCTGAGACACCTGCCATGGGCTCAGGTTCTCGTAGAGCTCTTTGGTGAGTTGTTGGCTCTTCTCAGAGAGCGTCTTCAGTTCATCCGAGATGTCTACCGAGGACTCGTCCTGCACAAAGCGCAGTTCCTCAATTTTGGTCTCTAACTCTGCAACCGACTGTTCGAAGTCTAGGAAAGTGGTCTTCATAGCCTAACACAAATTAGTATTCGACGGGTATGGGATCAATGCTCCGCCACATATACCAAGTAGCCACCGTTCGCCAGGGGGCCCAATTGGCCCCAACCTCGCGGGCCTCATGACGGCTCACGGGTTCCCCGCTGAAGTAATTAATCGAGATCGCCCGAATGAGCCCAATATCATCTAGCGGCAGAACGTTTGGGCGCATCAGATTAAAGATCAGGAACATCTCTGCGGTCCAGCGACCAATCCCCCGAATGGAGCTGAGATCCTTAATCAACTCCTCATCATCCATCGTATGCCAAACATCGGTTTGCAAACGCCCATGATGAAAATGGTCCGCAAGATCGCGGATGTATTCCACCTTCCGTGTGGATAGGCCCGAAGCACGCAGTGCCTCGTGTTTGGTTTTAAGAACCTGTGCCGGAGTAACTTCGTGTTTTAGGGTTTCTAAAGTTCGGTTCCAAACCGATTGAGCGGCTGCCACCGAGATCTGCTGCCCAACGATCGAACGCGCTAGGGTTGTAAAAGCATCGCCTCGACTCCCTAAGATGCCATCCCCATACTTGGGGATTAACTTACGCAAAATACGATCTTGCTTCATGAGCTCTGCGCATGCCTCTTGCCAATAGTCAGGTGAGCTAATCTTTGGTTTACGCCCAGTTTTTTTAACTGCAAGCGTTTTAGTAGCGAGTTTGATATTTGGCATAGAGCTCTTAAGCGCGCCGCCAGACAGTACCGTCTGACTTATCTTCCAAAACCACGCCATCTTTTAAGAGACGTTCCCGAATCGCATCGGCTTCTTGAAAGTTCTTGGCCAATTTGGCGGCCTGCCGTGCTGCAATCTGCTCCTCAATCTCTGCGGGGCTCATGCCAGTATGCGGTGTGCCACTTTGCAAAAACTCATTGGGGGAGCGTTGCAAGAGACCAATCAGACCGGCTAAGTGTCTGAGAGTCTGGGAGAGCTCTTGTTTAGTGTTTGCATCGCTGGCTCGATTGATCTCGCTCGCCAGATCAAATAATGCTGCAATTGCCTCTGGGGTATTAAAATCATCGTTCATGGCATCCGCAAAGCGCTTTGCCCATGGTGCATTGGGTTCAAACTCCTTGGAGGAATGCGATGTGGATGTATTAATGGCGGTATACAAACGCACCAAGCCAGTTCTTGCTTCCTCTAATTGACTATCCGAATAGTTAATTGGGCTTCGGTAATGAGCCCGCAACATAAAGAAGCGAATTACTTCAGGATCGAATTGTTGTAAGACATCGCGGATCAAAAAGAAGTTACCCAAGGACTTTGACATCTTCTCGTAGTTAACACGAATATGCCCGTTGTGCATCCAGTAGTTCACGAAGGGCTTGGTAACGGGCTTTGTTCCATACAGAGCACCTTCGCTTTGAGCAATCTCATTCTCATGATGCGGAAACTGCAGATCAGCACCTCCCCCATGTATATCAAAATGCTGTCCCAAGAGCTCGCACGACATGGCAGAGCACTCAATATGCCAACCGGGTCTACCTTCTCCCAAGAGCTCGCATGACATGGCAGAGCACTCAATATGCCAACCGGGTCTACCTTCTCCCCAAGGAGATGCCCAGCGCGTATCACTCGGCTCATCGGCTTTAGCGGATTTCCAAAGCACAAAGTCTAGAGGGTCGCGTTTACCACTGCCAATGGCGACACGCTCGCCCGCATTGAGCTCATCGATGGACTTGCCAGATAGCTTGCCGTAGCTTGGGAACTGACGCACGGCGTAGTTCACATCCCCATCATCGGCTTGATAGGCCATTTCTTGTTCGATCAGACGGCCAATCATCCCTTGCATTTGACCAATGTACTGGGTAGCACGAGGTTCGTGATCGGGTGGCAAAAGTCCGAGGGTCTTCGCATCTGCGTGCATTGCATCGATAAAGCGTTGGGTGAGAGCTGCAATCGGTTCTTTGTTCTCAAGCGCGCGCTTGATGATCTTGTCATCAATGTCGGTGATATTGCGAACGTAGCTCACCTCATAGCCGCTAGCTCGCAACCAGCGAGTCACCATATCAAATACGATCATCACACGCGCATGGCCTAAGTGACAGAAATCATAGACGGTCATGCCGCACACATACATACGGACTTGACCCTTTGTGATCGGCTTAAAGATCTCTTTGCTACGCGATAGAGTGTTGTAAATGGACAGAGACATTGGACTGACAGAGAGACTGACTGAGATCTAGGAACTTTAATTGAGTTTGGGTGAATGGAACTTGAATTTGTTAGACTGCTGAGTATATCCAATCAAGCGCCCTTTTAGTGATCTCCTTGCAATGACACCATCTCAGACCCACTCTCCATTACTGACGTGGACCGTTCGACTTTTACTTGGGATCAGCGTGCTAAGCGCAGTGGCGTGTAGCAGCACGCCAAGTGTGGCTCCAGCGGTAACGGGTGCGCCTCCTCAACCGTATTTGGGTGGGTATGGTCCGACCGATCCACCCCGGATGAGTGTTAATCAAAATCCCGCGACCTCGAACACGCAACTCGCAGAGACCATCTCAGTACCATTTTTATCCTTCTTGATTATTGAACCCGATCCCGTGATCAAAAATGCGATTCCGACGCATATTGAGAAGTTAACCAAAGAACGTAAGTTTGTGATCAAAAATGCGATTCCGACGCATATTGAGAAGTTAACCAAAGAACGTAAGTTTACCGACGCCATTAAAGCGATTGATGCTGCGTTAGTGAAATCCCCACGCAACGTGCAATTACGCTTCTTGAAGGCGCGCTTGCAAATCGAGCTGCGCGACCAGGTCTCCGCCAAGAACACGTGGATTGAGATCACACAGCAGTTTCCGGAATTACCAGAGCCCTATAACAATCTTGCCGCACTATCGGCCAATCAAGGCAAATGGATTGAGGCGCGTGACTATTTAGAGCTGGCCTTGAAGCTGCGTCCAGACTATGTCACCGCACAAGGCAACCTCGCCGAGGTATATCTTCGCCTGAGTGAATTGAATTACCAAAGCGCCAGCAAACTCCAGCCCAATCAGCGAGAATATGGTCTGCGTGCCAAAGCGATTAAAGAGATCCTCAATCCGGTGGCAAAACCAATCAATAAACCTAGTTCTGTAACCCCCAAACCTTAAGAGAAAGTTCTGTATGTCAAGCGTATTACTCAAAACCAACCATGGCGATATCACCTTACAACTCGATTCTGCCAAGGCCCCAAAAACCGTTGAAAACTTTTTAGCTTATGTCAAAAGTGGCCATTACGATGGCACAATCTTTCATCGGGTGATTGATAATTTCATGATCCAAGGTGGCGGCATGAGCCCTGGTATGAAACAGAAGCCCACCAATGCGGAAATTGAGAACGAAGCCAATAATGGCTTAAAGAATGTCAAGGGTTCGATTGCAATGGCACGGACCAATGAGCCGCACTCTGCTAGCTCGCAGTTCTTTATCAACGTCAATGACAATGATTTCTTGAACCACACCGCACCCACTCCCCAAGGATGGGGTTATGCGGTCTTTGGTTCGGTAAGTAATGGCATGGATGTGGTTGAGAAGATCAAAAAAGTTCCAACCGGAAATGCCGGTTACCACCAAGATGTTCCGAGCGAAGACGTTCTGATCGAGACCGCCACGATTATTGAAGAGTAAGTGATGCACGAACACGCTAGCGCCCTGCTCATTTCGGATTTGCATTTAACTCCGTCGATGCCGCTGACGGCGCAGCGTTTCTTTGACTTTGTTGAAAAAGAAACACATCAGGTAGAGGCTGTGTTTATTTTGGGTGATCTATTTGAGTATTGGGTGGGAGATGATGCGGGAGCGCGCTCGCCGTTTCAGCAAGAGGTCTTGCGTTCCTTGAGCAATTTATCCAATAAAGCTAAAACGTATTACATCCACGGTAATCGTGACTTCTTAATTGGTGAGCAGTTTATGCGCAAGTCGGGCATGACCTTGTTGCCCGATCCCTCCAAGGTCATGATTGCCGGTGATGAATGGGTTATTAGTCATGGCGACGCCTTATGCACCAACGACCTGAGTTATCAGATATTTCGTAAATGGGTCCGTAAGCCATGGTTACAAAATCTATTCCTGCGCCTTCCCCTGGAGTGGCGACGCAGTATTGCCCGGACTCTGCGCAGCAATAGCACAGCCAAATACGATCGAGCGGTCCGCTATACCCCTGAGATGGCTCGGTTCAAGGGCGATGTCACCTTAGCAGCGTGTGCCAATCTCATGGGCTCGTATGGCTCTGAGCGTTTGATTCATGGTCACACCCACTTGCCCGCCCGTCATCACGAAAGTATGGGCAATAAAGAATGGCAACGGTGGGTGTTGTCAGACTGGGATCTAGATCATCCGGAGACCGTCTTACCAAAAGCAAGCGCTCTACGCATTGACACCAATGGTGTGCGCTACATCGATTTGGTCAAGACATCTTAAGTCGCTTGGCGCGAGTATTTGCCTAAAACCTGCGCCATCTGCGCAAAGATCCGCGGATTGCCCGCCATAATCTCTCCGCTTTCCAAGAATCCCTCTTCGCCTCGGTAATTACCAACCAGTCCGCCGGCTTCAGTAATGATGAGAGCCCCTGCCGCCATATCCCAAGGTTTGAGTTCACTCTCAAAGAAGCCGTCATACCGACCTGCCGCGACATAGGCGAGATCCAAAGAGGCGGCTCCAGGACGACGTAAGCCTGCACATTGACGGGTCATCTCCGCAAAGATCTTAAGATATTGATCCACATCCTGATCCTGACGATAGGGAAATCCAGTTCCAATTAAGGCGTTCTCTAATTTAATTTGCGAGGCTACTCGCAAGCGCCGCCGATCCACATAGGCACCAGCACCTTTGCTAGCAGAAAATAATTCATCGCGGTTGGGGTCATAAATAACCGCTTGCTGGATCACCCCATTTACCGACAAAGCAATCGAGACGGCGTACTGAGGAAAGCCATGGATAAAGTTAGTCGTGCCATCTAAAGGATCAATAATCCAAATATGATCGGAGTGATTGAGTAGCTCACCAGACTCTTCGGCCAAGAACCCGTGATTGGGATAGGCCTCGCTTAGGGTCTCAATGATGACCTCTTCAGCCGCTTTGTCCACTTCGGTCACAAAATCGTTATGTTGTTTGCGATCGATTTGCAAACGCTCCAAATTAAGTGAGGCGCGATTAATAATCGTTGCGGCACGGCGTGCGGCCTTCACGGCCACGTTTAACATGGGGTGCATAATCAGTGGACAAATTAAATAAGAACAAGCTTCAGAGGAATAAATGCAAGCGATGCAAAGTGGTCTTAAATTACTTACACTGACATGATTCGCAAAGGCCGGCGTTTAAGTTCCGAAGCGCAATGATCCTATTTTAATCGAATTGAGATTAATGACCAAAAACTCTTTTTCTGTACACAGCGATTTAGTGCGCTGGGTCTTGGTGGAAACTAGCCACGCAGGTAATGTGGGCTCCACCGCGCGGGCCCTAAAAACCATGGGGTTTGAGCAATTGCACCTCATTCGTCCGCGGCAAGAAAACATGCATGAGGATGCCGAAGCCATTGCACTGGCCAGCGGTGCTAGCGATGTGCTCGCCAAAACCACGATCAGCCAATCGCTTTCCCAGGCTCTTCATTCATGCGGTGTTGTTCTGGGGCTAACAAGCCGAGAGCGTGAGTTTGGTCCGCCTGCCCTAGACTGGAATGGTGGTTTAGATCTCTTGCTGGATGCGGTGAGTAATCAGCACTCCGTGGCAATGGTCTTTGGTCCGGAGCGCACTGGTCTAGAGAATGAGGATCTTGCTTTTTGCACGCACCGGGTTTATTTACCCGCCAACCCCGACTACCCTTCCCTCAATCTGGCACAAGCGGTCATGGTATGCGCTTTTGGTTTTCGTCAAGCCCTGATGGAAGGACGCGAGCACATTCCCCAGTCCAATCCTAATGATCTGGCTGATCCTATTGCAGTCGCTGCAATGCAACCCCGACTACCCTTCCCTCAATCTGGCACAAGCGGTCATGGTATGCGCTTTTGGTTTTCGTCAAGCCCTGATGGAAGGACGCGAGCACATTCCCCAGTCCAATCCTAATGATCTGGCTGATCCTCTTGCAGTCGCTGCAATGCTCGAACACTGGCAGGCTGGTCTTGAGGCCATTGGGTATTTAGATCCCAATCATCCCAAGAAATTAATGCCACGCTTGCAATCCTTGTTCGCAAGAACGCATTTGCGCAAGGAGGAGATTGATCTCCTGCGCGGAATTGCCAAACAGATGCTCCTGAGGAAATAGCTCGCTCCCGTTACACTAGGGGGATGCTCAGTACATTATTGGAAGACGTCGATGCCATCATTGCGCGGGATCCCGCTGCTCGGCATCGTCTCGAGGTCATCACCTGCTATCCAGGCTTACATGCCATTTGGTTGCATCGTCTTAATCACGCCCTGTGGAACATCGGTCTCAAGTGGCTCGCTCGGTTTTTAGCATCCCTAGCCCGTTTTCTGACCAATATTGAGATCCACCCCGGAGCTCGTCTTGGCAGACGGGTATTCCTCGACCATGGATTAGGCATTGTCATCGGTGAGACCGCGGAGATTGGGGATGACACCACAATCTACCAAGGGGTTACCTTAGGCGGCACCTCTCTTTACAAAGGGCTTAAGCGTCACCCGACTTTAGGTAAAGGGGTTGTCCGACTTTAGGTAAAGGGGTTGTCATTAGTGCGGGGGCAAAGGTCTTAGGTGGTTTTACGGTGGGCGATGGTGCCCGCATTGGTTCGAATGCGGTGGTCTTAAAAGAAATTCCGGCGGGAGCAACTGCGGTTGGGGTTCCCGCACGCATCTTGCATCCCGATCTACCGAAGGATGCTAGCGATGCTAGCAAGGCGAGTTTCTCGGCCTATGGCATTACGCCCAATGCCGATGATCCCGTATCACTAGCGCTCAAGAGTTTGATTGATGCAACCATCGAACAAGAAAATAAGATCAAGGCACTCGAGGAAGCAATTGCTAAATTAGGTGGGCAAGCCAGCGATGATGTCGGTCATCAAGAGACCAAACGAGAGCTTGATGCCATCAAGCAACTTCTTAAAGAATAAAGTGGCCTAGTGCAAGGTTCTGGGGCTATTACCAGGGTCCTTAGGGTCGCTACCACTGATATCTAGATCATCTAAATCGTCTTCATGGGCAAGATCAAGTCCAAAGCCATCTTCATCTTGCGGATGCTGATTGGCAATCTCATCGTCGGTGGCCTGACGAACATCCTCTACCTGTAGCCAAAAACGCAGGGCCATTCCGGCTAGGGGGTGATTACCGTCCAAGACCACTTGTTTATCAGCAAGCTCGGTCACCGTATAAATTAAGGTATCAGTCTCTTCATCATCCTCATCGTCATCGTCATCGTCTTCATCGGCATCTAAAATTTCATCGGGCGATAACTCTTCGGGTACTCCTTCAAATTGCATCCCGATCTCGAGCGGCTCTGGGAAGCGCTCACGAGGTTCAATCTTAAGGAGGTTGGGATCGTACTCACCAAAGGCATCGTGGGGCTCTAGTTGCACAGTGGTCTCAAAACCAACATCCTTGCCATCGAGTAAGCTCTCGATTTTTGGGAAGGTACCTGCGTACCCGCCATGAAGGTATACCATCACGGTATCGGGTTCTTCGATAATGTTATTTTGTGCATCGCTGAGTTTGTAACGGAGAGAGACGATGGTATTTTTTTCAATCTTCATAGCGATGGAGTTCCTGAATAAGGCTATTTTACTTGACTAAGACCGATTCACTCTATCAGGCGCCCAAAGCCCCGGCCCGGCTTCCCCTTGATGTGCCCTGGGCGCTATTAGGACAACGAAGCCCCGTTGCCTTTATGCGTGAGTATTGGCATAAACGCCCTCTCCTGATCCGCAATGCGATTCCTAGTTTTGCGCTAGCAAAAGCACAGGGGCAAGCCCTACAAAGCCCAATTTCTGCGAAGGTATTGTTTAACTATGCTGGTGATGGCCACAGCGAAGCTCGCTTGGTCAAAGCCAAACCCTGGCAACTTGAGTATGGCCCTTTTCGGAAGGGGCAATTACCCTCCTTGCAATCCCAAGATTGGACCCTCTTGGTACAAGGGGTCGAGGCACGCCACCCAGCTGCAGCTAATGTCTTATCGTGGTTTCGGTTTATTCCAGATGCTCGCCTCGATGATCTGATGATTAGCATTGCCGGTGTTGGTGGTGGCGTGGGTCCCCACGTAGACTCCTACGATGTCTTTCTGATCCAAATGGAAGGTCGCCGCCGTTGGAAGATCTCTGCGCAGTCCGATTTATCCTTACGGGACGATCTGCCCCTCAAGATCTTGTCGCGCTTTAAGGCCAAAGAAGATTGGGTTCTAGAGCCTGGTGATCTCTTGTACTTGCCTCCTCATATTGCGCATGAAGGAGTTGCCCTAGACGCTGGCTGTCAGACCTGGTCGGTAGGCTTTCGCTCACCTAGTTATCGAGAGCTCTTACAGGAGGGTTTATGGCGCCTTGCCGAATCCCTTGAGGATGATCCCAGTCTTTCCGCCCGGTACGCCGATCCATTGCAAGGCGCTAGCAAAGATCCGGCGGTATTACCTAAACTATTAGAAGAGCAAATTACCAAACACCTACGCAAATTAGCCTTGGATCAAGGAAAGCAATGGCTTCCAGGCATTGGTGCTTATCTGAGCGAGCCTAAAGCACAGGCCATTTTTGAGACCCCCCCTGTAACGATCACCCCTAAAGCCTTTTGGCAAAGTCTGCAGACCAAAACTCTTGTTCCCCACCCCCAAACTCGTCTTCTCATTTGGGGCAATGAGGTCTTTTGCAATGGTGAGGCAGTATCGCGTAAAGAGTTTCCTGTCGTGCAAAAAGCGTGGTTAGAGCTTGCTCGCGTGCATTCACTATGCTTGGGAGCCAAAAACTCAAGGAAAAATAGCTTTTTAGTGGGTAAAAATTCAGAAAAATGGATCTCTGAAGCTAGCTCTCTTTATGAGGCTTACTGCTCAGGTTGGCTAATTTGGGCCTAAGTCATCATCAGAGGGCTTTCTTATCCCTGGGGGTGATGAAAAAAATTAGATTCGATTGCTATAATCCTGTTTGGATTTAGTTGGGGTTTACCCAAAGTTTCTCTGATTAGGTCCTACAACAATTACCGGTAATTGCTGTAAATCGGATGTAAATCGTCTTTAATTTAAAGGAAATAATAATGAAGAAGTCACTACTATTGGCCGCTATGTTGGCCGTTGCTTTATCTGCTTGCGGTAAGAAAGAAGAAGCCAAGCCAGCTGCTGCTCCTGCCGCTCCTGCTGCTCCAGCTGCTGACGCTAAGCCAGCTGATGGCGCTGCTCCTGCTGCCGCTCCTGCTGCTCCAGCAGCTGCGCCTGCTGCTGCTCCAGCACCTGCTGCTCCAGCGAAGAAGTAATTTCTCTGCTGTCATGAAAAAGGCACTCGTTTGAGTGCCTTTTTTTATTAGTAATTTCTACCTTTTTTTATTAGTAATTTCTACTACCTCATGAGCTTCGCTATTTAATGAGCTGTCGATCAAGAGTGGTTAATAACTGATTACCCGTCGCCGTATTTTCTGGTTTGCCATCAGAATCTTGCACCGAGATTACGATTTGGTTCTGGCCTCGATCCTGAACTACAACACGATAAACCTTCGCCTTTTTGTCGGCGTCATCAGTCTTGCCAAAGGTACGCCCAAACCAACCTCTGCTATCGCCTAAATCCTTCGGATTCACGTAGCGGACAAAGTAAATCCCCTTAGAGCGATCGCGATCATCGACGGTAAAGTTAGAACGATCGAGTGCCAAGCCTACATCGCGCCATGCTCGATCAAAACTTTGGGTCATCTCAATACGAGTTTCCGCTCCATCCTCAATTAGCTTTGCCTTTGGCGTCTTAGGCGCTGCTGCGGTGGTCGTAATCTGAGCCTTTGCTTGCTCTTGGGTCATTCCCAAGCGCTCCATCAGGCGGGTTAGAAAAATCGCTTCTAGCTCTGGGTCTGATGGTCGAACAGTCCAGCGTGTCGAAATCGTTGTACTGGCATCTTTTAAAGGAACCTCGATGGCTCCCTTATGAGAAATATAAATCTCGGTCACCTCGGGCTTTTGAACCTCAAGGCGAGTTCTAAACTTATCGCTCGGCCCAATCGGTTTCCATGATTCCGGTGGATGGAGAATCAATGAGGAGTAAAAATCCATTTTCTTGCCAAAAGTCCTTTATTTGTGGATAAAGGCTTGCTGCTGACTTATCAACAACTAACCAGCGTTTATCACCATCACGCTCAATCTTCATTCCTGGAATGCCAGTCAAGACGTTTGTGCGCATCTGTGAGGATTTCTTAACCGCTTGGCTGTACTCCGACATCGTTGCAGTACCATCTTGCACAATAAAGCGGCGGTCGGCCTGTGCCGTTATTAAATCTGGGGGTAAAGCTAGATTAGGCCCTCGAACCTCACCCTGTTTTTTATAGTCAACCTTATCGCTCGCGGTCAAACTACTAAAGCTACTGCAAGCAGTGAGGCCAAGAGCCAATACAACGATCAATGAGGATTGAATTCCTAAACGCATTAGTCTCTTAGGTCTTTCATGTGATTATCAAATAACTAAATTAGGCCCGCACCATGCAGTGCCTGCTTTAGGGGCTCGCGGAGGGCATGGCTTAGCGGGGTTAATGGTAAACGAATCCCTGCCTCCATTTTGCCCATTTGATGCAAAGCCCACTTTACAGGTATGGGGTTGGCTTCTATGAACATCATCTTATGAACAGCCAATAATTGATATTGAATGGTCCGTGCCGTTACGGCGTCTCCTGCAATCGCCGCCTTACAAAGCGCACTCATTAAACGAGGTGCCACATTGGCGGTTACCGAGATGTTGCCATGACCACCCATAAGCATCAGGAATATAGCAGTCAAATCATCGCCAGAGTAAACAGTGAAGTGATCGAGTTTTTTGGTCTTTAATTCGGCTAGTAAGAATGAGCCTCGCTCTAAATTACCTGTAGCGTCTTTAATGCCGATGATCCCTGGAACTTCTGCCAAACGAATCGTGGTGTCATTAGCTAAATCAGCGACCGTTCTTCCTGGTACGTTATACAAAACTACGGGGAGATCCACTTTCTCAGCAATCGTTTTAAAGTGAGCGTACATACCCTCTTGGGTTGGCTTGTTGTAATACGGCACCACTTGTAAGCTTGCGGTCGCACCCACTTTTTTAGCAAACTCGGTTAACTCAATCGCTTCGCGGGTCGAGTTACCACCGGTTCCTGCAATCACAGTAACTCAATCGCTTCGCGGGTCGAGTTACCACCGGTTCCTGCAATCACAGGTATGCGGCCTTTAATTTGCTCTACGGCCACACGAATTAGCTCGCAATGCTCTTCCACAGATACTGTGGGTGACTCACCACTTGTACCCACAATCACAATCGCATCTGTCCCTTCGATGACATGCCAATCCAATAGCGAGCGCAGAGCAGCATAGTCAAGGCTACCGTCATCATGCATCGGGGTTGCAATCGCAACCATACTGCCGGTCATCAATTGGGTCATGGGTATTGGATAATTAAATGACTGAGGTTCTTAAGCTTGAAATTGTAACGGATGGCGTATTTTAGGGGCTCCTCGGCTAGCACACAGGCTTTGAACCATGGCTGGTTTGGGGCTCTCTATAAAACCGTCTCGATAGGCAAGCACATGAAGCAGGTGTTTTTGAGCCAACTCAAATAACTCACCATGGCGGAGTAAAAATGCTGGGTTAGACGGTTTACCAAACTCAGCATTACCAAGGGCAAAGGTCTCGTACAACAAAATACCGCCCTCTTCTAAGAGAGTTGGTAAAAGATCTACATATGGCCGATATAAATAGTTAGTAACCACGATGGCATCCCAACGTCCAAACTGAGACTCTGGGAGAGGCCAATCATCACCTTCCAAATCTAGTGAATGGGTTGTAATGAGCGGATGTTTAACCTTGGCTAAAGACTCTGGATCACGATCAACCGCTATAACTGTATGGCCTTGATGCGCCAAGTAGCGGGCATGTCGACCGCCACCGCAGGCCAGATCTAAAACTCTCGCCTCTGGCTTTATGAAACCAGCATAGTGCGCAACCCAAGGAGAGACTACGTCGAGTTCTGCGTGCACTACGGGCTAGTGATTAATCAAAGTCAAGGCCCATGGCCTCACGAACATCCCGCATGGTCTCTTGCGCTACCTTACGTGCTTTGTCGGAGCCATCGGCAATGATAGAGCGCAACAAGCTTGGGTCGTCTAGATATTGCTGCGCTCGCTCAAACATTGGTTGTTGCTCACTCAAAATAGCATCAATCACGGGTTGCTTGCAATCTAAGCAGCCAATACTCGCCGATTTACAACCCTTGTCGGCCCAATCTTTAGTGGCCTGATCGGAGTAGACCTGATGAAACTGCCACAAAGGGCAATTAACAGGATTGCCGGGATCAGTGCGTCTTACCCGAGCCGGATCGGTAGGCATAGTACGCACCAAACGAATAACTTCCTCAGGCGCTTCACGAATGCTAATCGTATTTCCATAGGACTTAGACATCTTTTGTCCGTCAAGCCCGGGCATGCGAGACGCCGAGGTGAGTAAAGCCTGCGGCTCTACCAAAATAATTTTGCGAGCGCCTTCTAGATAGCCAAAGAGACGCTCGCGATCGGCCATCGATAAACTCTGGGACTCTTGCAACATTGCTTGGGCCTGCAATAACGCCTCATCTTCTCCGCGCTCTTGATACGCAGTACGGAGTTCAGCATAAAGTTTGGCGCGCTTACTGCCTAACTTTTTAACTGCCTCTAAGGCCTTTTCTTCAAAACCGGGTTCACGACCATATAAGTAATTAAAACGACGAGCGACCTCGCGGGTCATCTCCACATGAGGAACTTGATCTTCACCCACGGGGACATGCAAAGCACGATAGATCAAAATATCGGCCGCCTGCAGTAATGGGTATCCCAAGAATCCGTAGGTCTGCAGATCTTTCTCTTTAAGTTTTTCAATTTGATCTTTATAGGTGGGCACTCTCTCAAGCCAGCCCAATGGGGTTCCCATCGCTAACAACAAGAAGAGTTCTGAATGCTCAGGCACTCTACTTTGGATAAACAAAGTAGCCTGATTGGGATCCACTCCAGCAGCTAACCAATCAATCACCATATCCCAAACCGACTCTTGGATAACCTCAGGGGTCTCATAGTGAGTCGTTAAGGCATGCCAGTCGGCCACAAAGAAAAAGCAGGGATACTCGGCTTGGAGACGTACCCAGTTTTTTAAGACCCCATGGTAATGCCCTAAGTGCAAGGCGCCGGTTGGGCGCATGCCAGAAAGTACGCGTTCAGCAAACATACAAAGGATTGTCGCTTATTTAATGAAAGACCGACCAAATCGGTGTTAAGTGATCCGGTAGATGCGGAAGTTTACCTAGATCAATATCACTCTCGTGGGGATCATGAAAATCGGATCCGCGGGAGGCCATAAATCCGTAGCGTTCTGCAACCTTGGCATAGGTTGTGTACTGATCGGGACTATGACTTCCCGTAACCACTTCAATACCTTTACCACCTAAGTCTTTAAAACAAACATATAGCTCATCCATTTGTAAGGTATTGAGTTTATAACGACCAGGATGAGCAATCACGGCCTCGCCCCCCGCCCCCCGAATCCACTGAACGGCTTGCTCAAGACTAGCCCAACGATGCGAGACATAACCTGGCTTACCAGCGACTAAGTATTTACGAAATACCTCATCCATCGTTTTACAGATTTTTTTCTCCACCAAAAATCGAGCAAAGTGCGTACGCGCAATGAGATCTGGATTACCAGCAAAATGCAGCGCACCTTCATAACTATTATGGATCCCAACCTGCTCAAGTTGTGCTGCCATCTGCCGTGCACGTAGCTCACGACCATCCCGAGTTGCTCGCAAGCCTTCTTCCAAAATAGTATTACGATCATCAACACCAAGACCCACAATATGGACCGTTTGGTTCATCCAGCTAATCGAGATCTCAACGCCCGCAAGATAGCTCATCCCAAGGTTATCAGCAGCAAGACGAGCACGCGCCTGACCACCTAGGACATCATGGTCGGTGAGTGACCAAAGCTGAACTCCATTTTGATGAGCACGTATAGCTAGCTCTTCGGGACTTAGGGTCCCGTCGGACACAATTGAATGGCAATGCAAATCAGCATTTAGTGGCGCAGTTTGGCTCATACCTCTATTTTAGGTCAGATGAGCATTAATGATCCGACGGGGCGACTCGATGTAGTCCCGCGACTGCATCTCCATCAAGCGTGAAACCGTTCGAGCAAACTCATCCACCACCTGCCCCTCGGTATAAAGGTGGTCTGGAGGCACTTCTGCCGACATAATTAATTTAACCCTGTGGTCATATAAAACATCAATTAGCCAAATAAAGCGTCTTGCTTCGTTGGTTAGTCGGGGTGGCATATGGGGCACACCCGCTAAAATTACTGTATGAAAGGTATTTGCAATCTCTAAATAGTCATTTTGGGAACGCGGCCCACAGCAAAGAGTTTGGAAGTCAAACCACACCACCCCTTCTGCCAAATGCAAGGC
>Ga0208975_1000688_pt1 | contig 15742 bp, 7 predicted proteins | sample GreLakmeER78MSRF_FD_187700 | JGI IMG/M metagenome (GOLD analysis project Ga0208975, IMG submission 187700) | Freshwater lentic microbial communities from great Laurentian Lakes, MI, USA - Great Lakes metaG ER78MSRF (SPAdes) | ecosystem: Environmental > Aquatic > Freshwater > Lake | place: Great... | reverse complement strand
TTCTTAAAAAATCTTCATAACCCTGAGGTCCCGGGTTCAAATCCCGGTCTCGCTACATGAAAATCAAGGACTTACGTTAAATCGTAGGTCCTTTTCTGTTTCTGCGTGAGGTTTGCGTGAGGTTTTGCGTGAGGTTTTTGTCATTTCTTACCGAAACAATGTATGATCTACCATAACGTTCACGTTTATGTAATAGTGAACATTGTATTAATTTTATTACTTTTAAAAAAGAAAGAATACTATTACAAACAACGAAACCCTCTACGACCAAAAGTCTACATTGTTTTGACGACGGACATTGAGGATCCGAAATATCTTTTTTATATGAAGCTGACAAACCTCTTTATTCAAATTTTTTTTCTATTCCTGTTCGGAATCAATATTTCTGAAGCACAGAACTCTTTGATTTCATATGAACATGCAAAGCGGCACCCCATAGTTTCAGATAAGTCGGCTCCCGATTTTTTTGAAGGAGCTGTTCTTGGTAACGGCGCAATGGGTGTAGTTGTAACTACCCGTCCTGACGCAGTGGTACTATATTTCGGCCACAACAATGTATGGGATATTCGGCTAGCCGAGAATAATAGAGAAAAGATCGGAAACTTTCAAGAGATATTCAACAAGGTAAAAGCAATACCGGATACATTGAAGCTACTAACAGATGATCCATGGTATAACCAGTACCAAATGATGGCCGTCGAAAATTACAGAAAAACCTATCCACGCCCTTTCCCCTGTGGTTCCGTTCTGTTGGGTTTTGATCGCAGAAATGCCGAAATGATCGGCCACAAATTGGATATTTCAAACGGAATTTGTGAAGTGTACCTACTTACCAGAAATCAGAAAAAAATTGTATTACAGATTTTTACCGACATGGTCAACGATCAGTTATGGTTCCGTCTGGTTGATGATCAGGGCAAGCCTTGTGATAATATTTTTGACCGTATTAAAGTGATACCAGACCCCTCCACTCCTAAAGAATTTCCAAAGACAAAAATGGAAGAGAATCTAGAAAATGGAGTAATCGCTTTTCGTCAGACTTTGCCTTTTTTGGAGCCTAGAAAATACGATACATTAAAAGGCCATCCAAAAGATAAGGTGTTCCGATTGACAGCAGCCGTGAATTGTTCATTGGAAAAAAAAGGAAGGATCAACTGGAATGGAATTCAGCAGGCAATGTCACCAATGGAAGCTTCAATCAAAAAGAAGCCGGGTTTTATAGGGTTCATTTCCTTAAAGGAAGGACTGAACAGTGAAGTTGAAAATAATTTGTCAGAAAAAGCTATTCCCAAAAATGAAGATTTTCTGATAGCCATGAACAAGGGGCAGCAAATTTGGAAAGATTACTGGAGTAAATCGGGCGTTAAACTTAACGATCAGTTTTTGGAACAAATGTGGTACCGGAATTTATATTTTCTAAACTGTGCTACCAAAGATGGGGCTACAACCCCCGGACTTTTTGCAAACTGGAGTTACAATAACATTGGGACCTCTTGGCATGGCGATTACCACATGAATTATAATACACAGCAACCTTTTTGGGTGACCTTTTCGAGCAACCATCTGGAGAAAAATCTTCCTTATGTGACCCTGATTGAGAAGTTGATTCCGATCAGCAAACGTTGGGCAAAAGAGTATTACCAATTGCCGGGTGCTTATTTTCCGCATAGCGCTTTCCCGGTTGAAATGAACATGAACCCATATCCTGTACCTACTTGGGGCTGGGAAGTTTGCGAAACTCCATGGGCAGTTCAGGGCTTGTGGTGGCACTATCTCTATTCCGGAGATGTCGCATTTCTAAAAAATAGGGCATTTGGTCCTATGAAATTAGCCGTTGAATTCCTGGTAGCATATATGAAAAGACCTGAAGCAAGCGGACCACAATGGAAAGACGACAAATTCCACATTTTTCCAACGGTACCCCCCGAACTGTATGGTCTTCGTCCGGGTTTTAAATTTAATTTTGATTGCAACGTTGATTTAACGCTTACGAAATTCATATTCAAAGCTTTTACCGAGGCTGCAAAAGTTTTACAGATTGAAAAGCAGGAAGATTTATTGCTCAGTAACGTACAGCAAATTTTATCACGTTTTCCTGATTACCCGTTAGCGTTTTCAAAAGAATTCGGTAAAGTGCTGGTTTCGGTGCCTGGTGAAAATTCAGACGTTGTTTACAACACGCCTAATCCATTGATGTCGGTATTTCCCGGAGAAGATTATGGGTTACATTCAGATTCAGCAACTAAAACGCTTTTGAAGAATACTTACCTTAATCAGCAAAACGAAGGAGGAAATGATTTGGTATTCATTAATTTACAAGCTGCACGCATTGGAATGCTCGATCTAGAACGCTTTAAACGACAGGTAAATTATTCAACCATGCCTAATGGCACAACTTCGGACCGGGTAATGCAGGTGCATGGCAGATACAATGATGCGACTAACTATGGTTACATGGATAAAATGGGGATTTGGTTTGAGAATTTCGCTTTACCTGTTGTTGTCAACGAATGTCTGATGCAAAGTTATGATGGCACAATCAGACTCTTTCCCAACTGGCCGATGGACAAGGATGCCGAATTTCAAAATCTTCGTGCAGTTGGTGCCTTTCTGGTAAGTGCATCTTTGAAAAATGGAAAAGTAATTGAGATAAAAGTGATTAGCGAAGTGGGAGGTAAATTGAAAATGATTTTACCTTGGGCAAAAGGAAGTGTCGTATCTATTTCCGGCGGTAAAAAAATAGTCTCATCCCCAAGCGTTGAAATGTTTACTGTAAAAGGAGAGACAATAGTTTTTCGACCCTAAATTGTAAACGGTAAAAGGAATGATAAAACAAGTGTGCTATTAAAATCAACCATCGCAATATAATGGTGGAAACAGACTAATCATATCCGTGATATAGATAAATCGCACCATAAGTCCAATTTGGACCTTTCAAGCCAGGGTAGTTAAATCTGTCCATCATTAATGCAATATATCGAAATGGATAGCCTTCTGGCAATTGAACTACGTTAGGCCATACTCTTGTGCCAGATGTTTCGTCCCAAGGTGGTAAGTCCATAAGCAAACTACCAACTTCATTGAGCCAAGGATAACTGTATATATAAATTTTCCGATCAGAACTACCTGAAAAACAAAATAGTTTATCGCCTATTTTTTGAATAGATGTTCCGGTCGAATTATGTGCTACGGGACCCGCAATTTTTTTATAGCCTTTGTTCCAATAATCTGATTCTAAGACAATAGCTTTATAACCATTGAGATTTTCACAAGTAAGCATGCGCCATTTATTTGCCGCTGAATCAAATAATATATGTGGATCTTCAATATCTCCCACCATATCAATAGGGACAGCAGACATTGTAGAGAAACCAAATCGAGGATCCTTTTTACTCTCAATAGCAAGCAGTTGTTTTTTCTCTTTATTAGGATTCGCAAAAGCGCTAAATCCTGTAGTTAATCCACGCCAAACGGTATTTTTTCTGTCATAAAAAAGATGCGTAGCGACTTCATTTCTTAATATTCCGTCATTACGATCAAACAATATTATTCCTTCAAGCTTAATATCAAAGACTGTTGGATTCATACTAAATACCCCTTGAATATGATGATCTATGGCACGTCCACGAATTGACATCGTATACCACAATCGTCCCTGATCTAGCAATGGATCTCCGTTTTCATAGGTAATGGTCCGTATATCAGCCAACCCAATACCTGTGGTAAGAGCCATTTCAACATTCTTGATCTGAACTTGTCCTCCTTTAAGATGTACAAATAGGTGTGATTGAAAAGAATGAGTATATTTTTTTTCGCGTAAATCAATATAAGTATTAAAATCACTTTGTCCAATTACTTTTGGCAATCCTTGATCTTGTAAATACAATGTAAATCCACTACCCAGCATTTGGAGAATAATTTTGCCTTTTATGATTTTTTCTTCATCAAAGTTTACGGCGATTGATTTATCCACAATAATCTCAGCATTTTTAATGACTTTTAACTTTACTTCGATTAGCATTGAATCATTAAATACAGTCTTTATAAAGAATTGTTCTTTATTATTGGCATCTGAAAATTGAAAACCAATTTCTCCTTTTCCGGTGCAGGAAGCGAGATCGATGGAGTAAGTTGCAAATGCATTAAAGCCACCAAACCAGATTGCTGTCTGGCTTTCTTTCGTTGATTGAATAAACAGTTTGTCTAAGCTGACAAATACCTTGGAGAGTTCATCAGTGTAATGGCTGATGGGATGCATTGCAGACAATCCGATGATTTTTTTTGGTTCAATTCCAGCCAAATGAATGGATTGTTTTTCGTCAAAAATCATTCTCTGCACACCTTGCCTGACAAATTTTATCTTATCTGGGGAAGTCTGACTTTGAGCGACAAGACTTAGAGTAGTAATCAGTAATGTGAAAAGGAAGATGCATCTATTATTTTTCATATATATTTCATTTTTGTAATCTTTTATGCTCTGATTAATCTTTAATATATCGCATAAGACAACCTAAAATCTTTCCTCTTATCTATTTTTTGTTTGTAGTTATTTCAAATATATAATCTGTTTCCCAAGGAGAAAAATCCAACTCTTTAAAATCTTTAGCTTTCATAATCTTAATTGTATTTTATTATTAATTATTTTATTTTGTATAGATTAGAGTCGTTAGATGAAAATCAAGGACTTACGTTAAATCGTGGGCCCTTTGCTTCTAGAGGTTTTGATGAATTGTGTTGAAAAAAAACAACTTAGGGTAGTCAGCTTGCATCGCTATTGGGTAGTCAATATGTGCGTTTTCTCCACTAAACCTTAAATCTGTATGATTTTGATAAGGGAAATGCCAAAATAGTAGACTGTTTGTTGTAAATTGTAAGCGTATTGCTATCATTTAAAAGTGCTTAAATTGCTTGAAACCTTTTCTTTTATTATTTGGACCACACGAGTGCGAACTGTGGACCCTTTTCTTATAAGGCATAAAATAAATGCTAAATAGGTTGTCTATGAAGAAGTTTATTTATTTAATGACAGGTTTGCTTTTGTTTTCTGGTGAATTATACAGCCAGTCTTATGGATTGCAATTTTCCAGTCATGAAGCAATACCTGAAAAACGCACTTCTCTCAATTTAATTCCTGAAGAATCCCTATGTTTAAACGAGGACACTGAAGTATCTTTTGATCTTAAATTTGTACCTGGCCTTAATGCCTATTTTGGTTATGTAATAAGGGTAATAACTACCGATAACCAGAACATAGATATTGTATCTGTCGATAAATTTGGAAATTTTAATTTTGTTATCGGAGAATCTTTTTCTTATGCTTTTAAGATTGATTCTTCCAGTCTTTATGGCAAATGGAATCATTGTGAAATTCGTTTTGATAAAATCCTGAAGGAAGTAAGTTTTTTCCTGGATAATCGTTTAGTAACCAAAAGTAAACTAAACTTTACCAATGCGACCTGTTGTAAAGTTTTTTTTGGAACTAGCAACCTGCCACTCTATAAAACAATTGATGTTCCTCCCATGTATCTTAAGGACATTGATATTTCACAAAACAAAAAAAGAAAATACTTTTTTCCTTTGTCAGAGACTAGCGGTAACAAGGCATTGGATATAGTTGAAAAAAAAGTTGCAGAAATAAAAAATCCCCTTTGGATTGCGCCCCAACATCTTCATTGGAAACAGGTTCAAACATTTGAAACCACGGCTACCCCCAGCGTTGCGTTTGATAAAAAAAATGAAATATTGTATATTATTTCAGTTGATACATTGTACCAATTTTCTTTTAAAACAAATCAACTATCAGGCACTAAACTTTCAAAAAGCCGGCAGGCTTTACCTGCAGGTAATCAATCAATTTTTGATGACAGATTTAATACCTTGTATAATTTATTTATAGACGAAAAAACCGTATCAGCCTATGATGCCGCAGAAAATTCCTGGAAGTTAAATTTCTCAGCAAAACCTAAACTTACAGAGTTTTGGCATGCTAATAAGTTTATTTCAGATGTTGACAGCGCTCTTTATATCATTGGTGGTTATGGCATGCTTCATTACAAAAATCTTGTTCAACGATATAGTTTTCGCGATCATACATGGGAAGTTCTACCAACCAAAGGTGCTTTTTTCATGCCCCGTTATCTTTCAGCTCTGGGCACTAATGCTGCCACCGATACTGCTTATATTATTGGAGGCTATGGAAGTAAAACGGGAGATCAGAGAGTAGCTTCTAAATATAATTTTGAATTAATGGCTTATAGTGTTAGCGGCCGTAGGTTCAATCACATTTATAATTTCAAACAGCCTGAAAAAGAATTTTGTTTTGCCAATAGTCTCATTATTGACGATAAAGCCAACCAATTTTATGGATTAATATTCCCTATTGACAAATTTAATTCCCATCTGCAGTTGATACGTGGTTCCCTGAGTTCACCTGAGTATGAGTTTTTGGGCGACAGTATTCCATATTCTTTCCATGATATCGAATCTTTTGCTGATTTATATTATTGCCCCTCAAGTAAAAAATTAGTTGGCGTAACTTTATTAAGTGCTGCGAATAAATCAACTAGCATAAAGATATTTACGATTGACTTTCCACCCAACAGGCTAATGGTAAATCAACCAATTAATGCCAGCAACAAATCGATGTATTGGTTCTTTGCATTTCTGTTTACGTCAGTCTTATTGATAATAATTATTTTTCTTATTCAGAAAAGGCGAAAACAAAATCAGCCACCTGTTATTGATACAACAGTTCCTATTATACCATCCGAACCAGCTTTTCAATCATTGGCGGTTGAAGACACCTTATCAAGTCATGGTTTGTACGAAAATGTAAGGACATCATCTGCTATTTTTCTTTTTGGTCATTTTGAAGTAATTGATAAGGAAGGCAACGATATCACCCGGCAGTTTACCCCGCTTCTTAAGGAGATATTTCTAATGATACTTATATACACTTTTAAAGATGGCAAAGGCGTTTCTTCGGATAAACTATATGAAACAATATGGGTTGATAAGCCAATAAAAGATGCCAGGAACAATTTTTCAGTGAATATTGTAAAACTGAAATCAATCCTCGAAAAGGCAGGTTCCACTAGTATTTCCAAAGAAACAGGGAAATGGAGATTTGAAATTTTAAACAACTCTATTAAACTGGACTACCAGCAATTTTTTAAGCTGGCCAATGAAAAACCAACCTCTATAGATAAAAATTATATGAGCGAAATGCTGGCCATAATCAACAAAGGTGCTTTTTTAAGAGAGGCGCAATATACCTGGTTGGATGATAGTAAGGCGACAGTGAGTGACTTTGTTATTAATACCATCCTTTCCTATACATCAAAAGTCAGTTTGCAATCAGAACCGGATTTTATATTAAAATTAGCCAATTGTATTTTTCAATTTGATCAAATGAATGAAGAAGCACTGGAGCTAAAATGCCGTTCCCTGATTATACTTGGAAGACATGGTTTGGCTAAAGAGACCTATTTAAATTTCACTAAGGAATATACCAAGAATTACGGACAGAATTATGTAAGAACCTATGCGGAAATAATCGGGTAATAATCTGAATCCTATTTTACAATTTTCACAGAAAGTCCTAAAAAAGCAGCATTAATTTGTTCATTAGTTGATTAATTAGTTCTGCTATTAATGTTGCAATCGTTACTTAGAGTATAATCTCTAACTAATGCTTGTCCGTATGAAATATTTACCCGCTACTATTTTAATTAGAAAGTCCTTTTCTTATCAAACACACTCGAAACTCTTAAATAGTCTACGCAATGTATTGTTGCTTATTTGTATGAGCAACATCTGTATTGCACAAAATACTAAACTGCAAGTTTCAGGCATAGACTATATAGATCCTACCATCGGAAATGTAGGTCAATTATTGGAGCCAACCAGGCCAACTGTACAACTACCCAATCAACTAATTAGGTTTACACCACAAAGAAAGGATTTTTTAGAAGACCAGATTTCTACTTTCCCATTTACAATTGTTTCTCATCGGCAGGGTCAGGTTTTTTCTTTAAAGCCTTCAATTGGAGCATTAACAGATAAAAGCTGGGCAGCTAAAATGACCTTTGACCATGATCTTGAAATTAACAGACCATGGTATTATTCCACTTATTTAGTAGACGATGAGGTTAAAGTAGAGTTTACAGCAGGTAAAAAAACGGGATTTTATCGATTTTCATTTCCTAATGTAAAAAGCAAGGCAATATTATTGGGGGTATATAATGGCGGCAAATCATCTTTTAATTTTATGTCGGCCACTGAAATTTCAGGAATGGAGACATACCATCAAGACATTAAAGTATTTATGTATGGAGTTTTTAGTGTTGCTGGAACTCCTGGGGTTCTTATAAAAAATAAGCTGTTGCAAGAAAGAATCGTTGAAGGGGAAAGTGCAAAAGCGTATATCAGTTTTCCGGAATCAACCAGAGAAGTAGCATTTAAATATGCAATTAGTTATATAAGTGTAGATCAAGCAAAAAGAAATTACGAAAAGGAAATTAGTAAAAGTAGTTTTCAGTCTGTAATGGATGCAGGTAAAATGGCATGGAGTTCTGTAATGTCGCAAATACAAGTGGAGGGTGGCACAGAAGCGCAGAAACGATCTTTTTATACAGCTTTATATCGAAGCTATGAGCGTATGGTAGATATTACAGAAGACGCATCTTATTATAGCGGGTTTGATAAAAAAATTCATAAAGATACTCGTCCCTTTTATGTAGACGATTGGGCTTGGGACACTTACCTTGCACATCACCCTTTGCGTACCATTTTAAATCCTTCAATGGAAGAAGACATGCTACACTCTTATGTACGCATGTATGAGCAAAGTGGCTGGATGCCAACTTTTCCTTTGTTATATGGCGATCATGCTTGTATGAATGGGTTTCATTCTTCCATTACTTTTTTAGATGCTTACAGAAAGGGATTGAAAAATTTCGATATTGAAAAAGCATATCAGGGTATGCGGAAAAATGCAACGGAAGCTACTATGCTACCATGGCGAAATGGCGAAAAAACAGTACTCGACGATTTTTATTATCAAAAAGGTTATTTCCCTGCATTAGCAAAGGATGAAAAAGAATCAGTACCTGAAGTACACAGCTTCGAGAAAAGACAAGCCGTAGCAGTTACGCTAGGAAACAGTTACGATGATTGGGCATTGGGGCAATTAGGTAAAGATTTAAATAAAAATGATGCAGGTATTTTTCAATCAAGAGGATATAATTATAAAAATTTATGGAATAGTGAAAAGCAATTTTTTCTTCCAAAAGATGATAAAGGTAACTGGGTTAATATCGACCCAAAATTTGATGGAGGAATGGGTGGTCGGGAATACTATGACGAAAATAATGCATATACTTTTTTGTGGCAGGTACAACAGGATATTCCTGGGTTGATAAAATTAATGGGCGGCAATGATTCTTTTGAAGAAAAACTTGATCAATTATTTCGTGAAGGGCTTGGCCGTTCAAAATATGAATTTTGGAGTAAGTTTCCTGATGCTACTGGATTAGTAGGTCAGTATTCAATGGGCAATGAACCAAGTTTTCATATTCCATACCTGTATAATTTCACAAAATCTCCCTGGAAAACACAAAAACGAATCAGGTTTCTTTTAGATGCTTGGTTTAAAGATAATATTTACGGAATACCAGGTGATGAAGATGGAGGTGGGATGTCGGCTTTTGTAGTTTTTTCTTCTTTGGGTTTTTATCCCGTAACGCCAGGTTTGCCAGTTTATACAATTGGTAGCCCATTGTTTAGTAGAGTAACCATCAACTTACCCAACAAAAGACAATTTAAACTAACAGCTAATAATTGCTCGGTTGTAAATAAATATATACAAAGTTCAAAATTGAACGGAGTGGTATTAAAAAGCACTTGGTTTACACATGAGCAATTAATGTCCGGAGGTCATCTTGAATTAGAAATGGGACCGATACCCAACAAAAAATGGGGTGTTCAACAAGACTCAGTAAAAACCATGCTTAAAGAGTAGCAAAAAATACCTAAAAAGCACAAAATGAATATCTTAATTAAGACTTTTAGAAGGATTCTGTTAATTATATGATGCTAATTTCACCTTTTCTTAAAACAATTTATCTTAATTTATATATTAATAAGTTTATTAACTCATTTATTAAGTGGCCACCTTTAATTTCATTCTTTATTAATAAAACGTATTGATGTATGAAAAAATTAAAATTGCTACTTTTTTTTACCTGTGGACTTCTTTGGGTACAAGCTCAGGTATCTGTTGTAAAAGGAAAAATTACAGATGAAACTGGGAAGTCTCTTTCCGGTGCCACCGTAATTATTAAAGGGACTTCTGAGATTACAACCACTGGCGATGACGGTAGTTTTCAACTTGCTACTGCTAACCAGTTAAAACCTGTATTAGTTATTAGCTACGTTGGCTATCAAACCCAGGAATATCCTGTTAAAAACTTCACCAATTTTATAGTTAGGCTTCAACTAGACTTGGCCAATTTGGCCAATGTGGTGGTAATTGGTTATGGCACCCAAAGAAAAACTGACATGACAGGCGCCAGCAGCACTGTTAAGGCCACGGAAATTGCCAAAAGACCATTAACACGTTTAGATCAGGCCCTTCAAGGTACTACAGCCGGTGTAAATGTAACCAGCCCCAACGGACAACCAGGTGCCGGACTTCGGGTACAAATAAGGGGTGCCAATTCCATAACAGGTGGTAATGGGCCTCTATATGTAATTGATGGTAACATTGGAGGCGGGAATGATGTAAACGTAAATGATGTAGAATCCATGGAAATTTTAAAAGATGCGGCTTCAACCGCCATCTATGGATCAAGAGGTTCAAATGGTGTGGTATTGATTACCACCAAATCTGGAAAAACTGGAAAAACAAAAATTAATTTTGACACATGGTTTCGTAACGATAAAATGCCCAGAAAACTTGATTTGATGGGCCCTTATGATTTTACACGGTCTGTAAATAACCAATTTTTGTCTACTAATCCTACAGGAACTGCTCCATTTACCCAGGCTCAATTAGAAGATTATAGAACTGGCGCTGTAAAAGGAACTGATTGGCAGGATGCACTTCATCGTACTGCATTAGTTCAGAACTATCAATTAGATGTTAGTGGTGGTAACGAAGGCGTTAAATATTATTTTGGTTTGGGTTATTTGAACCAACCGGGTGTTATTTTGAATACTTGGTTCAAAAGAACATCTTTCCGAGGAAATGTTGATGTTAAACTGAACAAAAAGATGAACCTGAAATTGCTGACTGTATTAACTATTCCTCAATCCCATAATAATAGTTATGGAGGTGGTTTGACTGATCCGTTTAACCAGGCTGTAGAATGGGATCCTACTTCCCTCATACGTGACCCCAATACTGGGGACTATATTAGTAATGCAAGATTTGCTTCTATACAGTTTAATCCTATTGCACAAGCGGAAAGCCAGTCTAGAGATAATATTAACACCAACATATCGGGTTCTGCAATTTTTAATTACAAAATTTTCGAAGATTTTACTTTTACTTCAACCAATGTTTATAATATAGAAAATGGATATGGTCAAATTTTTGAAGGACCAGGAACCAGTGCCTTTGCAAATAATATTGGTTTTGCCCAGGTAAACTCCGACAGGTTCAAAAACTTCCTTACCAGTAATTTCCTTACCTATAAAAAACGTTTTGGCGATCACAACTTTAATGCTACCGCACTTTTTGAATACCGTGAGGGTAGTACCACATCTGTAAGTGCCATCTCCAGAAATCTTTCTACTTGGAACCTAGGTTACTACAATCTTGGTTTGGGAGGACTTCAGCAAACCACATCTGGTTATAATGCGGATGCATTGGTGTCACACATGGGGCGTATTTTTTACTCCTTTAAGGATAAATACACGCTTTCTGCCAGTATTCGTTCCGATGGGTCTTCTCGCCTGGTTGAAAAGTATAGCTCATTCCCTTCCTTAGGTGTGGCATGGAACGTAAAAAAGGAAGAATTTCTTGAGAATTCAAAAATATTTAGCGGACTGAAGCTGCGAGCTTCTTATGGCCAAACTGGCAATCAGGCTGTACCACCCTATTCTTCTATTGCTGCAGTTAACACGGGTTCTGTTGGTGGATTGGCTAGTTATTTTTATGGTGCTAATCAAACTGGAGGACAAGTGGCCACTTCCCTAGGAGCGGTAGTATCCCAAACGCTGCAGTGGGAAAAAAAGAAAACCTTTGATGCCGGTTTTGATGCTGCATTTTTAAATGGAAGATTAAATTTGGTTGTGGATGTTTATTCCAGTGAAATTTCCAATCTGCTATATAACCGGCCAAATTTTTCATATGCCGGTGGTGGAAATACCCAAACTAATGTGGGCGAATTAGCAAATAAGGGACTTGAAATTGCTATTGAAGGTACGCCGATTATAAATAGTACGGGTTTCAAATGGACTACCAATTTCAATATATCCTTTAATAAAAATGAAGTGGTTAGCCTGGGTGGATTAGCCGATAATCAAATTTTTAGCAATGGAAACAATACATTCAATGCCTTATTAAAGATTGGCGCACCATTGGGCGAATTTTATGGATATAAGTTCCTGGGTACCTGGAAAACTAAGGATGCTGCAGAAGCCGCTAAATTTGGTATGAAGCCAGGTGATGCTAGGTTTGAGGATGTAAATAACGATTTTAAATATACCGGTGCCGATCAACTGCGTATAGGAAATGCAACACCTGATTTTTCATGGGGCTTCATCAACGACTTCGAGTATAAGAATTTCACGATGAGCATTATGTTACAGGGCCGTCAAGGCGGGCAAATTTTTTCACAAACACTCGCTTATCTTTGGGGTGGCGTGGGTGATATGAGAAATGCAACCACCATTGAAGCTATTCCTGAAAAATTGTGGACTGCAACTAATGAAACGGATAACCCAGCTTGGAGCAGTACCAGCAAAAACTTTAATAGTAGCAGCCGTTATGTGTACGATGCCAGTTTTGTCAAGTTGAGAAACATATCGCTTAACTACAGTGTGCCACAAAAAATATTGACAAAAATTAAAATGTCTTCGCTTGATGTATATGTTAGCGGTCAAAACCTTTGGGTAAACACAAAATTTAAAGGATATGATCCAGAAATTGATTTTCTACCCACCAATAATGCCATTTCACAAGGCCAGGAATTTGGAATTATTCCCAACCCTAAATCAATGACGATAGGCTTAAGAATTGGCTTGTAACAGATAATACGATTACTAAGAATTAATGAAACGATATAAAACTAAAATAATGAAAAAATATAATTCCATATTAACTTTTACTGTTATCCTCGCCGTATTTTTCAGCATGATAACCGGTTGTAGCAAACAACTCATTGAAGATCCTAAAGCACGACTTACTCCAAGTAGCTACTATCAAACACAGAATGACCTTAATGCAGCTGTAGCCGGTATGTGGGCAGGATTGGTAAGAGGTCCTGTTTGGGGCTTTACCAATTTTAGAGTAACTTCTTTTTTTGGATCAGATGATCTTACTACGAACAAAGGTTCGAATAAGGGAGAATTACGTGAATTTGATCGGTTGTCTGGTAGTAGCACTATTGATGCCGTAAGATCACAGTGGGATGGTCCTTGGGCAGCAATATATCAGGCAAACGGTATACTAACAAATTACGGCCGTGTTCCCGCTGCAACACCCGCTCTTATTGCTGCAAAAAATGAAGCAGCAGGTAACGCCTATTTTGCAAGAGCGTTGTGTTATAATTACCTGGTGAGAGTTTTTGGTGAGTTGCCAATGGTAACAGGAGACATAGAACCAACTGTTAGCCTTCCGAGGACATCAGTGGCAGAAATTTATGCTTTGATTATTGCTGATTTACAGCAAGCCAAATCCCTTTTACCTACTGCAAGGACACAAGGCAAACCCAATAAAAGTGCAGCAAGTGCCTTGCTGGCCGATGTGTATCTTACTATGGCGGGATGGCCTTTAAATCAAGTCGCAAACTATGCTTTGGCTGCAACCGAGGCTAAACTGGTTATAGATGGCGGATTGTATAATTTAAGCACTCCTTATGCCCAGGTTTTTACCACCAATAACTGCTCCGAAAGTATTTTTGCAATGCAATATAGTGTAGCGGGTGGAATTGTTAATAGGAATGCTATTACCAGTGTACCGGAAGAAGAAAGAAGCCGCAGTAACCAGGTTGGTTTTGGCGATATGTTTCCTGAAATTAATTTCTTTCTGTCTGCACCCCCTTGCAGCAGAACAGATGCCACTTTCTATACTACGCTCAAATTGCGGACGGGTACAGCACCTAATTTTACCTGGAACCTAGTTCCATGGAACTCTCCATCAACCGCTACTGGTCACCCATATTATAAAAAATTCAGGGCTGGATTAGGTGGTGACGCAGTAAGTGAAACAGCGAATACAATAGAAGTAATTAATGGATCTACAAATAAGGAAACAATTCTTCTCCGATACCCACAGATGTTGCTCATTTTTGCTGAAGCTTCTACAATGGCTGGCACTGGGCCTACTGCTGAGGCTTATACTGCTGTTAACCAAGTGAGGACCAGGGCTGGTTTACCCAAACTTACACCAGGTCTTTCCAAAATCGCTTTCAGGGATTCAGTTGTGTTTGAAAGAGCCTATGAATTTGCTGGAGAATTTGCTCTTGGTATGCGTTGGTTTGATATTCAGCGTTTGCAAATGCTTCCACAAATTGTAGCTGCTCGTTCTCCACTTGAAAATCCGATTCCCAGTGGAACAAACTTCAGCCAGAAATATCTTGCTCCTATTCCTTTTGCAGAAATGTCAAGGAACCCCAACTGGAAACAGAATGACGGTTATTGATTTTTGTTATTAAGGACGTTCACCAATATACCTATGCATTGAATGCATAGGTATATTGGTGAACACATTAAAATAATTGCAATTTGGGACTAATGGTAAAATTGTTAAGATATGCTGCCAATTTCGTTTGATTTTATACTAGCATTTTTTTAAATTACAAAAAGTATTTCAGTTAGGAATTAATGCTAATACATTCTTCCTCTTTTAATATATCAACCTATTTTCTACTTATTTCAGTAGAATGTTCGATTAATTTATTAATTAGTTGCTTTATTAACTCATTTATTAAGTCACCACCTTTAATTTCGTAACGTATTGATAAAACTGATTGCTGTATGAAAAAATTATTCTTTGTTCTCCTTATATTGGGCACATCTGCACTTACCTATGCACAATCCAAACCAGTAAGAGGAACAATAACTGATGCACAAGGAGTTCCAATGGGAGGGGTTGTCATTTCTGTAAAGTCTAATCCCAGTAATAAGGTTTTATCAAAAGCAAACGGCGTGTATCAGATTAATATATTGGATTTTGAAAAGGGTGTCCTTGTTTTTACTTTTGTAGGGTATGAAAACCAGGAAGTTATAGTAAAAAGCCGTTCAGAAATTAACATAGCGCTTAAAATTAATCCAACGCAATTAGATGAGGTAGTTGTTGTAGCTGCATTAGGTATTACTCGAAAACAAAAATCTGTAACTTATGCATCACAAACAGTAGATCCTACAACACTAACCGAAGCAAGGGATTTGAATTTTTTAAATGGATTAACTGGTAAAGTAGCTGGATTGCAAGTAACAGGTTCAGGACAACCTGGGTCGAGCGTTAGGCTTACTTTACGTGGCGACAACTCATTTTCAGGAAATAATCAGCCGT
>Ga0208975_1000686_pt1 | contig 15746 bp, 23 predicted proteins | sample GreLakmeER78MSRF_FD_187700 | JGI IMG/M metagenome (GOLD analysis project Ga0208975, IMG submission 187700) | Freshwater lentic microbial communities from great Laurentian Lakes, MI, USA - Great Lakes metaG ER78MSRF (SPAdes) | ecosystem: Environmental > Aquatic > Freshwater > Lake | place: Great... | reverse complement strand
TGCACCTCGTAACTGCCAAGCGTTACGGTGTCGCCTGATTCGCACGTAGCCACAGCGACGGCTTCCGGCGTGACCATCAGCGGTGTGACGTGGCAAGAGCCAAGTGAGCAGGCAAGGTATAACATGAGTTCAATCATACTGGGTACATCGTTTCTACTGTGGTGTTGATGATTGCAAATCGTACCGCCCCAACCTTGTCGCGGTCGATACGCTGGATGCGCTCAATGATTGCTGGGATGTCGTTGTAATTAAAGTACCCGACAATCATATTTGTCGTGCCCGGTGATCGGCGAGCAAGTGCCAAAGTAATCAGCAACGTTATTACGTCGGCGTCGTCCATGCTGTCTAAGTGAGCCGTTTTGTCAATCATTGTCTTTCCTCCGTCAGTACGTCGAGGGCTTCGTCGAAACTGCGTATCACGGCGATGCGACCGCCGACCCAACTACGAAAGAATTGCTCCTGCGTCGCCCGGACATAGCCCTTCGTCGTTTTGATTTCGAGGAGGTACGTCCGACCACGCCAGCCGACGAGGATGTCGGGCACCCCTTTGCCGACCGCTGCCAAGTCGATGACCACGGCGCCGATGGCCCGAAGCTTCTCGACGATTTCGATATGATTGGCGTCGTAATTGGTTTGCCTACGTGCTGCCATCGCTGTCATCTCCTTGTATCTTGGCCCATGCTAATTGTACTTCGAGTGAACGGAGGTCATCTTTGCGGATGCGGTGTGTCCACCACGCTTCCACTAAGCCAGCGAAGTCGCCACCCTGTTCGATTGTTTTGACGACGCGGACACTAAACTTTTGCATCGCATCCATGCGTTGGAACGGGGTGAGCAGTGTGCTGAGCTCGGCTGCGACTTCGAGCATCTTGGTGAAGCGTGGCTCAAGCTCGGGGGTGATGAGCTTCCCCCACGTGTGAGCCAAGCGGTCAACCTCGAGGTGCAGTGCGGCCACGAGTGATCGGCTGGGCTTCCGTCGGCAGGCGTCGCAGAGTTGCGGGTACGGTGACTTCGCATTGATGCGGTCACGGCACACTAAGCATTGCATCGTGGTGGGGACGGTGAGAAACTTCATGCGGACCTCCTTTTTTACTAAGTGGGGCGGGGTTGCTTGGTATATCTGGACTTCGTTGGACGCATAATGCTCTAATAGTGCATTTTGCGGAAATTCTCCACGTGAGAAAACAAATAGAAAAACTTTTCCGAAAATGCACTATTAGTGCATTAGTGCATTGTGCTATTGCATCGGCATCTCCCGAAGGAGCTCACGGTCTGACTTCGTCGGCGCAAAGTACTCGTCCGCATCGCTATGGTCGGGACGTAAGGCGATGCCAATGACAGACATTCCACCGTTGCCGCCCTTCGTACAATCCCAGCGCGCACTCAGCTGACGAAGGAGCCACCGCTGGGACTTGGCGAAGGCGGACTTGTCTCCCTCGTCTTCAGTCCATTCACGCCACGCCGCATAGAGTAACGCTTTGCTCACGGACTTCGTTGGCCCGAGGTCGCACCGCTCAGTGATAAACCGTGCGACGGCGTCTTCCTCACCGCGGTACTCCGCTGTCGCATCGTCTACGGCACGGCAGGAACTAAGCCCCATTTTGTACCACATCCGTGCGCCTTCGATGAGCCAGCGGAGTATTCCGGTGCGGTGTGCGTAGAACTCCGCCTCGATGACTCTGCTGTCACGGCGTTGGGCTTCGGGTATCGTCGTGGTAAACGGCAGGATGCGCAGTCGTCGCCATATGCCGTCATCGGTGCCAGCGATGCGGGGCTTATGATTCCCCGATACCCATAGGCTATGACTGGGCGTAAACTCAAACACGTCTTTGTACAGACCACGGGTAGCGATGCGATCCCCACCGGTGATTGACTTGACCAACGACTCATTCATGCGCCGTCCCTCGGGCATCTCCTGAGCCATGGCCAAGCGTTTGCCGGGTAGGCGTGCCATGTATGGTGATGCGCCCTCACCTTTGGCGTTGATGTCCAAGAGCGCTTCGACGCTCGTGGTGGTGGCGTAGTCGCCCATGACCATTGATAACATATTCATAAATGTGGACTTGCCGTTCTTGCCGTTGCCGTAAGCGAAGAAGAGACAATGTTCATCGGTGCGCCCCGTGATGCTATACCCAGCGGCTCTTTTGATGTACTGCGTCAAGTCAAGGTCGCCCGCCGTAATCGTTGCCATAAACGTATCAATCACCGTGCGGTCTGCGTTGGGGTCAAAGTCAATGTCAATGTACTTGGTAAAAAACCACGTGCGGTCATGAGCGACGATGGCACCGCTTTGTAGGTCGACGATACCGTTGGCGACGTTGAGGTGATCGGCGTGACTATCAAAGCGGGCAACGTCAACAACCAAGTACGGCTGGGCTTCCCCAATCATTGCGCTAATCCTTGCGGCGGTCTCGGACTTCAGCGCCCACTTGGCCAACTCACTGTCGAGGATGTTGTCTTTGACCGCCGCTTTGTACATGTCGATGACGACGGCGTGCGCCACTTTGCGGATGACGATGTCGTCGCTGGCTTCCCAATACTTGCCATTCCACACCATCCACTGCGCCCACGCTTGGACATAGCAGACCCGGTCTTTGACGGCTTCGACAAAGCGCAGTCCGTTGCCGAGGTCGGTCAAGTGAATCACTGGGATAACTTCGGGATTACTGGGGATAACGTCGCCCTTGGCCTCGGTCGTGACTGCGTCCGGCGCCGCCTCGACAATGGCACTGCCAAAGATTGCGTCGAGGCTTTCCAAGCTTTCCATCGGTGGCACGGGTGGCGCAGGGATGTTGAGCGGTGCGCTCAGTCCATGCTCAAAGCCCCAACGGATTGCGCCCAGCTCCTTCTCCTCCTCGCCGTCGTCCGGCGCCAAGGCATCGTACAACGCCGTCACTGCGTCGTCATCGCTCATGGGGTCGAAGCCCACACTCCGGACGGCAGCCAATGCGCCACCAAGGAGTCGCCCCATCTTGACTCTGGTGTTGTGGCGCTCACCGCTGACGGCGTTGCGCATCTTGGTAAGCGCTTGGTCGAGCCAGCGTGCCCACACCGCACCAACATAGCCGTCGGCAGTGTTTGATGGCGTGTAGGGGCGCACAGTGGGCTTGGCGGGCTTGGCGTACTCAATGGCGTCGAAGATATCGTCGACAACGTCTTGGACGGTGTCGATGTCGTCGTGTTCGCCTTCGATGACGTCGCCCGTCCATGTGAAGTATCTGCCGACGTTGTACACTTCGACGCCGATGCCGTGGAGCTTCTCTTTGGCGGCTCTGGGTATCTTGCCGGTGCCGATGATATGTAGACCACGTCCGGACGGCGACACTTCGATGTACGACCGCGTCATGGCGATGAGGTGCTTGGCGTACTTCGCCGTCGTCCCTTCGCCGTCGCCGATACACTTGTCGAGGTCAATGCCGACTAAGGCGTCGCCCGTAAATACGATACCGACGCCGTCAAGCTTTAGGCGCTTCGCCGTAGCGACTGCGACGGCATACGGCGCCCACGTGGTAGGATCGGTGGACGACCCTACGCCACCGGTGCGGGCACTAAGTGGGCGCTTATCTTTATGGCAAAGCCAGCGCGCCTCGGCTTTGAGGTCGGCGAGGTTCATGACTTTTTCACTTTCGCCGTCGTTGCCTTGGTGAGGAGCTGGGATATCAGCGCATTGCGACTGAGTCCCTTTTTGTCTGCCATCTCCTCAATGCGCTTCACGGTCTCGGCCAATACAAACACACTGAATCGGACTTTGTCGCCGGCGGGCTCTTGGTTGTTGCGTAATCTGGGCATCGCTTCCTCCTTATCTGTAGATTGTGATTATATCACAATGGTGCGAAGTGTCAATCAGTGAACTACCGAGGATTCCTCGGTAGCTCACTATGATTTACTTTGTGATATTTACAATACGCCGACCAATCCAACGCACCACCGACACCGCCCACGAATTACCCAGCGCATGGTACCGCACGGCGTCGCTAGCGTCCTTGCCCTTGTACGGTATCAGGGTGTAATCATCGGGGAAGCCTTGGAGCCGTTCGCACTCGCGCGGGGTCAATCGACGAATAACAACGGGACTCCGAAACGCTACGGCGTGCCGGTCGGCGGTGGTCAATGTATAACTTATATCCTCGGTGGATATACCCGCGCCCTGCACCCCGCCGTGATTGCGGTCAATGATATTGCCTTGGATAGATATGGCAAGGGGTGAATTGATGTCACCACTCCCACTCATAAGCGATTGTTTGGCGTTGGCGCGAAGCGTTGGCGCTACGTCCTCGGTGCCAACAAACACCGCTTCGTTGGTCGTGGTCTTTAGCGTATGCGATAACTCACGGGCTAACGTTGGGATTCCGCTATCTGCATCAACGCCGACCGCAGTGGCTCGGGTATCACTTTGCCCCGTTTCTCGGCGCGGTTTAGTAGTCCTTTGCACGCCGTCGAACTCAAAGAGTACTTGCCCGATGTCAATGTCTGTTCTAGCACTGCTGACAACAAAGACACGCTTGCGTCGTTGGGCCAATCCGAAGTATTGAGCATCAAGTACTCGCCACGCAACGCTTCGTCGGGTGCCAACGATAATACCAGCGGTTGGCCATTGACCGTTGGGTGCGTTGACTGGCTCTGATTCACCGGCAAGCCCCGCGAGAAAACAACCGAAGGCATTGTCATGCGTGCTAAGTACCCCGGGGACGTTTTCCCAGAGGATAATTGCGGGGTGCTCACCTCGGTCGTGTCGAACATCGTCAACTGCATTACACACCTCACAAAACACTAAAGACAAATTGCCACGGTCGTCGCCGAGGCTTTGTCGATTCCCTGAAATAGAAAACGCCTGACATGGCGTCCCACCGCAGATGATGTCCGGCGCTTCGATTTCGCGCCGTTCTATCATACCGGTGAGTTTCGCCATATCTCCAAGGTTTGGCACCGTGGGATAGTAATGGTTTAGCAGTGCCGATGGAAACGACGCTATTTCACTAAACCACGCCGGCTTCCATCCCAGCGGATGCCATGCGACCGTCGCCGCTTCGATGCCACTACAAATTGAGCCGTATCTCATCACTTCGCCTCCCGTCGTAGCAAATGCACGTATGCGGCGGTGCATCCGTAGTCGTCTGCGATGTCTCTCGCCGATCCCTCGCCATGTACCGCAGTCATAAACGAGGGATTGTTGCGTAGTGTGTTGTCGGCAGTCCGAGCCACGCCGAGCTTGACCCGATGTTTTGACACGACGCTGAGCCCAAGCCCGAACATCGTTGCCACCTCGTCGCATGACCGTGTTTTGACGGCGTGCCGGAACTCTTTAGACTTCAGTATCTGTTGCTTGGCGATGCCGAGCTGGCGACGCATCTCGATGACCGAACTCATACAGTAGCGATGCTTGAGCATCACCTGCTTGACTCGCATCGTGCGCACGTCGTGGACAAGCTCTTTGTTGGCTTGCCACTTCCTCGATGCAACGGTGTCGTAGTGCGCAGAGCGGACGTAGGGGCGACCGTGGCTGGCTCTGAGCGCTCGGACGTGCGACGTACTGACGTGGTAGGCCAATGCTATCTCTGCGGTCTTCTTGGTCGTGTCGAGTATGGCAATGCGGAAGGCGATGTCGTCCATGATGCTATGGTAAGTTTGCATAGTACACCTCGGCGCTAATCCACTCAATGAGGGTATGGATATTCCCAGCCTCGAATCGCAGGTCGTGGTAAATCTCTTTGCTGGCTACACTTTGCAGGGTGATGTATTCACGCTCATTGTGCTGTGTGAATTGTCCGACAAAGTCGATGCCACTGACGACGATGATAAACGGTGAGTCTAAGCCAACGCGCTCTTTTGCGGTGCTGATTTTCTTGACAATGTCAAGTGATGCCTTTGATGAGATGTCGTGTATGTGCATAGTCCCTCCAAAATAATCGCCCCGCCGATCCCTTTGACCGACGGGGCTTTCTACGTAATTCCTAGAACAGTCCGTCGTCTTCCACAATCGGCTTGATGACGTTGCGCTGGATATCGACGGTCTTCATGTCGAAGCCCTCCGTCGGCGCGTCGTTCACTCGCAGGTCCTTCGCCCACGTCGTGGTCGCTTTGTACGCTTCGTCCGCCTTAGCCAGCATCGCTTTGCCGACGTAGAGGTCGACGCAGGTTTGGCGGGTGATGGTGTCGACGGCGATGTCATACTGCGGCAGGACGACGTCGCTACCGTAGCCGGTACTCGTAGTCACCACTTTGCCCTTTGGTCCAATAGGGGCCGAAATAGGTACCCAGAACGCGAACTCTGGGATTGACGCCGATGCCGTCTTCTTCGCTTCGGCCAAGACAAGCTTGGCATCGGCAAAGACTGACCCGGTCTTGGCGGTGACGGCTTTGCCGACCAAGCCTTTGATTGGCCAGACGACGAGGTCGTCGTAGCCTTCGACGAAACAAAGGAGTTCGGTGTAGATGCGCATCCCTGCGTTGGGCTTGTAGTGTGTCTCCCACGTCTTGGAGCGCAGGCCATTGACGGTCACCTCGGTGTAGGCTTGGCTCCGCTTGCGAATCGGCACGATGCGCAGCCGTGATGTCTCAAAGCCAGCCTCGTCCTCGAAGCGGTCGCAGGCTTGCCACGGGTCGCCCATGGTACCCATGACGTCCGCCTTGGCGTAGAACTTGCCAACGACTCCGCTGGACTTGGTGGTGCTTAGCCAGATAATACGGGGGAAGCCGTCGGTGGCGTCGTTGTCGCCGTGGTCGGGGACGAAGTTTAGGGCGCTAAGGTCTTTGTCGAAACTCATTGTGTTGCTCTGCTTTCTGTGTTGATTACTTCGTTGTTGGCCGTGTGTGTTCTTCCATGAAACAAATAGCCCGGCGGATGACTTCAGATGTGGACACGAAATAGCCCTTGTTTTCTTCGGTGAGGCGTTGCTTGAGGACTTCGAGGCGGTCGGCGGCTTCCGGCGTCATGATGTGGGTGACCTGCGTGGTGCCCGTCGTGGGGTTGAGGCTTTGTCTGCTGGGTGGCATTGCGTCTCCTTGGTGGGGAGCCCCGCCCGGCTTGGCAGGGCTCCAAAGATCTTTGTGGGCTTAGTTGGCGGCGAGTCTGGCGGTGAGCCAGTCGGAGAGGTGGGCGTGCTGTTTCTCCCAGCCCGCCTTGTTGACCCAGCGCCCTTGGGTGTCAAACCAGCCCTTGCCGGTCTTGATGGCTTCGGCGGTCTGCTCGTAGGTCAGCACTTCGCCGTCAGCGCCCCAAGCCTTGCCGAACGCTTCGTTGGTGTTGAGTGTAGCGACTTCGGTGGTGGCTTCGGTGGCGACCACTTCGACGACTTCGGCGGTCTGGGCGGCGGCTTGGGTGGTGACAAGTCCGAGGCGCTTGGCGCGATTGGCTTCGGCGATGGCACGTTTTGCATCGGCTTTTGCGTTGGCTTGTGCCACGTTGACCCAGCTGCCGTCGAATTGGAACCAACCCTTCTCGGTCATCATGGCGTCGAAGATTTCCGAAGCGGTCAAGATTTCGTTGTTGTCGCCGAAGGGTACTACGGTGCTGTTTGTCATGTAGCGTAACTGTCGGGTCATGAAGCTCTTTGATGCTTCGTTGAGTTGGGCGGATTCGATGATGGCTGTGATTTCGTTGACGGTCTTGATGTTCATGGTGTCTGTCGCTTTCTGTCTGTGTCACTGCTCTTCTAACCATCCTTAGTATAAACGATATACTTTGACGTGTCAAGTAGTTTTGTGACCAATTTGGCACCAATTTGGCACGAGTTTTTATTGCGCTTCTTTTATCCATTGTTTGCGCTTTTTGTTATCTAGGATATACAAAAAACGATATTGATACTCATCTCTAATATGCCGGATGCCTGGGTAAATCGCCTCCATAGTTTCCTTGGCGCGCGTTTTGTGACGATGCCACATTGACACAGGATGTACTCGCTCACCGCTGGCTAGTTGATAAAAGTCTACAGGCACTTTGCCTATAGGGATTGCGTTCGATGCCTTGTAGATTGTGCCACGATTACCCACGCTCCCATCTGCGTAAGTGATTACATAGTCAATCCCTGGGTTCCATCGCTTGATAAACCAGAGCAGCATCCCAATGACCGTGGTCTCCGAAAACTTGGGCAAATCGTCACTGAGCCACATCCTGTCAAACTCCGCATAGTTTGTCGTAGTAATGTGCGGACTGATGGTGTGCTTCATATGCGGTCGTATGCCGTATCCTAACTGAATAAATCCTTTAGGATCAATATCATATTCGTCATGCAACACCACCATGCTAAGCATACGGTTTTTTGTAGTCTTATGTGAGTAGTGATGTTTTTGCACCAAAGCATCTACAACCGCGGTTGACTGAATAATCAACTGATATTCTCGACACCGTACTCCGATTGGCTGATTGGCTAAATCAGTTATCAATGTGCGCTTGCTTTGCATGGATCTTTCCTCGCCGTCAACTATCACAGCGTCTCACCCTGCTGTCGTCGTAGCTCCCGGGTGATGGCCGGGCTGACTACGTCGTAGGCTTGGTCGAGCGTGGTGACGGCGGTGACTTTCTCGGCTTTGTCGATGTGGTCATAGACCGTCACTTCGATGGTACTGGGTGACGTGCGATTGACCCAGATTTCGGTGTGCCCGACTTGGCGGTGCATGATTTGATTGCGTCTGTCGCTCATGGTATACTCCCTGCTAATTGGCGATTTGCCAAGACTCAAAAACATATGTACAAAGCCCCGCGCAGTGAAAACCGTGCGGGGCTTTGTGCGTCTACTTATCTTCCATCATGTGGACGGCGGCGTCCCAGCCGTCTGCGAAGGACTCGGTCATCATCTTGTGGTGCCAGTCCGCCATCTTCTGTTCGTACCACACCCAGCACCGCACGATGGTCACCGAAGCCCCCATGACCATCGCCGTGATACACAGCCCGACTAAGATGGTACTCATATCACTTCGCTCCCGTGATGCGGAGCGTCGCTTTGCGCGTCGTCTCTTTGCGTGCGTTGCTCAGTGCGGTCGCCGTGTGGACGTCGCCGTCCTGCAACGCCTTGGCAATGACGGCGTCGACCATCTTCGTGTCATATGAGTGCGACGTTGACTGCGGCGTGATGAGCGCAGTCCCGACGTGGTCGACCTTGAACGAACCGCCAAGCGCCTCCACGAGGGTCTGCAAGTTGCGCCGCAGGTCGTCGACGTTGGCTTCGTAGGCTTCGAGTTCCGACTTCATTTCGAAGTAGTCACGGAGCAAGAGCGCAGCGGCCTCGCGGTCAAAATCAGTCATTACTTTTTCTCCTTTGGCATAATTGCGGTCGCCCAGCTGGCGACGATGTTGGCGACGGCGATGCGATGCGTGGCGATGAGCTGCTCGAGGGACTCGGGGTTCTCATCGGTCGCAGCGTAGAACTCGGCAAACGTTGAGCCGTGAGCGATGGAGGCGCGGACCGCCCAGCGATTGCCGTCGAGCTTGGTGTAGACAAACTCAATCGTGACGCCGTCAAGGATAAACAAATCAGTAAAGTAGGCGTGGTGTTGCCGAGGCATTACTTTGTCCCTTCGCGGTGACTGTCGAGGTACTTTTTGACGGCGAGTTCCAAGCGGTCAATCTGGGTCATGAGGCGCTTGACCTCGGTCTCCTTGCCTTTGGCTTTGGCTTGCTCCATCATGTACGCCGCCATGGCGATGGATTTGGCCGCGGTTTCGAGCGGGGTTTCAAACTGCGTGATGTCGGGGTGGTCTTGGTGTTGCATGGTTCTTCGCTTTCTTTGTATTGTCTCGGCGCCTCACAGCGAGGCGCCGTTGTGACCGTGTGGTGGGCTTAGCGGGTGGCGAGTACGTCACGATATGCGGAGGCCATTGCGAGGGTATCATCGGTGCCCATGGCTTCCCACTTGGCGATAGATTCGTTCATTGACTCTGCAGTAGGATTGAGTGCTTCAATGATTTGCATTGCAATGCTGTAGCAAAGGTAAATCTGAGCGATTTGAGCTTCGGTGCGGATGCGGATTGGGAGGTTGTCGATGTTCATGGTGTGTGTCGCTTTCTGTGCTACTGCTTCCTAACTGATAACAGTATACCACGGTACTATTTTACTTGTCAAGTAGTTTTTTGACCAATTTGGCACCAATTTGACACGAGTTTTTTTGTGCTATAATGAAGTCAAGCCAACGGCTCGGTTCTTGCTTATCGCTTTGTCAAGAAACTGGGTCATTGCTAAATAACTGCACCAAGCCCCGCTACGTTTTTTACGTCGTAGCGGGGCTTGGTGCGTTGGTGTGAAGGAGCATAACGTTTGAAGCGCGATACCCAAAACGTCACTCGTAGTATATCACGAAGCGGGCGGCACTGGCCAATTCACCGCACCGTCCCAGCCTTGTGCTTGCACCGCTTCCGGTGTGTCTCGTAAGGCTTTGCGGTATACCCGCCATTGCAGGACTTGGCTTTGACTGAGTGGCACGTCGGGAAGTTGTGTCCAGTCACACGACAGCAGACGACGGTCACGCTCAGTCCGGAGCGCCGTCATGGCTTCGTCGTAGGTGTAGGGACGGTCGACGACTTCGTCGCCTTCGGGTGGCTGTGGGTACTCGACGCCGTAGTCATCGTAGTAGGCGATACGAATTGCTTCGGGGTCGTAGATGCGGTTAATAATCATTACACGGCTCCTGTAAGCTGTACGATATGTAAAAACGGCGACTCGCCGGCGGCGCCCTCGGCATTGACGGCGATGGTCGTATTTGATACTGGCACGGGTTGAATCCTCACGACGTCAGTGGTGGAAAAATAACGCACTGCGGTAAATGTGTGTGATGTGCTATTAATACTCGAATCTGTGAACAAAATAACACTTACACCATTTACCACTAACCTGCAAAATGCGGTATGTATAGTAGTAGCAGTGTAACTAAAACTTAGGCTGTAATAGCCTGCGGTCGGTATGGTGATGTCCGTCGTCGCCCACGTGAAGCCCTCGTTGCGGGTTTCGGTCTGCCATGTAATCGTCGTGCCTGCCGTCGTGATTGATAGCGTACCCGACCGAGTGAGCGTCAACGCCGCACCGGGTCGCTCTTGGCGGGCGAGGTCGGCGACGCTTGCCCTCAGGTCTGCACTAGTTTGATATAAGTCCGACATTGACACTCTCCGCTCCGGCTGCGCTCATGCTGAGCGACACGCTGTTTACTTTCTGCGTAATGTTGCCCGCTGCGTAGGCGTAGACGGTCACTAAGTCTCCCAAGTAGTAATCCCTGCCGTAGCGCAGTGCGGCGTTTTGGAGTACTTCGGTTTGCAGAGTCGTGCGTCGTTCCGTTGCGCTTTGCAGGGTGACGTCGCCAAGTTGTTGATACTCTGCGGTTTTCTTTTGGTTGCGTGCGTCGACCCACGTCTCACGCAGGTCGAGCCCAGTGGGTAACGACGCAGGACGCGTGACAATAGCCCGTGCCGATCCTTCGCCTTGCCCCGCTACCACGACGGCAGATATGTCGGTGATACGGTTGGTACGCAGTACTAACTTGGCAATGGTGCCGGTCTCTACGGACAAGATGACGCTGGCACTGCGGTCGGTGCCGAGTTGCCCGGTGTACCACGTGAACGTCCACGTCGCCGGCGCAGTATAGACGAGGGCAAAGTCACCGCCGGCGGTGAGCTGGACTTCTTGGAGGACGCTGAGTAAATTCTTGCCACTGCATGACAGCGACGTCGCATTGCCCAGCCCGCCCGACGTCGCCACCGCTGCGCCGGTGAGTACTCCGCTCAGCATGCGCCCATTGGCCGTCGTTGCCGATGCGCCGAGATTATAGTTGTACAACGTCTTCATCACCGTCTCGGCGGCGACTGCGGTGAATTGACTGCGGTTGGCGACGCCACTCTTATATGCGACGATGCGGTCACTAAGGATGGCGTTGGTGCCCACGGCCTGCGCCGTGATAACCGTCGTCTGTCCGTAGCTCGTGACGATACCGCGAATCGTTCCGGCGAACTCCCGTGTCGAGGCAATGCCCGCGGCGATGTCTTGGCGATACACTTCGACAATCGCTCCGTACACCACGAAGGGCGCCGTTGATGACACGGCATTGACGTCGAACTGAGCGACGTCAACGGCGTTGACGGTCTTGTTGACGGCGACGGTCAGGAAGTCGGTACATATTGCTGACAATGTACCGACCGCTGTGTAGACATAGACTGCGTACTCTGGTGCCATGTTATAACCTCGTGACCGTTACCCTTGAGTCCGTTACAGACCGACCGGAAACGGTGGCGTAGCTTCTTAATATTAAGTTATACACGCCGCCGGGCGACACTGTGATGTATTGCGTAGCGCTTGCACGATATGTGCTTGATGTTGCATAAAGAGCTGCCGAAACAAGATTAAAATTAATACCACTCAGACCAGAGACGGATGCAAGTCGATTACCCGTGGTATTAGTATCAAAGGTAATTTCAAAATCTATTTGATACACTCCGCTTATACCAAGCGAAAACGCTCCGGTTCCCGTGGTCACCGTCATTGAACCGTCACTACTATTTGCACTGCTCGAATAGCCAACAATATCGTATACTGTGCTCGCAAGCGGCATGGAAACCGTGCCGCCATTGGCTGTACAGTACTGCGTGTTTTTTTGCTGACGTGCCGATGTATACGGATAGTACGGCGTAATGGCCGATATTGTCCCAGCCGATGTCGTGATGGTACCGAGCGTGACAAAGTTTGTCGTCGTGATTGACGCTGTGATTGTCGTAAGTTGCGCAGCGGTCACTAAGGCGATGCGAGTCACCGCTGGGACGACCGTTGTTGTGCCTGCGCCGTTGGCGGTGACGGTCTGATTTCCTGCTGCGGTGTTTGCAATGATAACGACATTATACGTTACCGAGCCCAGTGTTGACGTGGCAATGGTGACGCTGCCATTGCTTTCATAGAAGTAGCCACCGACGATTGCGGCGCCGTCTGCGATGGTCAGCGTCGTGGTGCCGGTGCCCGACATTGCAAGATATGAGCCAGTGAGTAGCACGCCAGTGCCTAGCCCCGCCCGCTCGAAGGCGCTCATTCTGTCCGAGTTGTATGTGGTTGCGCCGTCGGTACTCGCGACCCCCGTCGCCCATCCCAAAGACCGTTCTGTGCTTGCCATGATGCCCTCCTATATCCCGATGTATCGGGTGTAATATATGATGCTGACCGCCGCTGGCGATGCTGATGCACTGGCGGCGATGGTGATTGAGTTGATGCCGGTGACGATGGCCCAGGTCGCCAAGTTTGACGACGCGGACACGGTGGCGATTTGGTTGTTGCCAAGGTCGTCAAAGACGGTCTTTTTGCCGTAGCGCAGGTCATAGGTAAAGGTACGCCCGGCGCCGATTGACCCTGTAGTCGTGATGATTTGCCCCGTGGTGTTGTTGGTAATGACTAAGCCAGTGATTGGGCCAAGTGCCGTGATGACGGGGTAGGTCTGCCATGTGCCGTCGTAAGTGAAGGACGTCGTGGCGTTGATGTTTGCGGTACCGTAGGTGCGTGGATAGATGACCGGGTACGCCGTCGCCGTCCCTGCGATGCCCGACGTACCGCTCACAGTCTGCGGTGTTGCATCGTACCACGTCGGGTCATCGGCACGAAGCTGAATCACCGCACGCAGGGCATAGCTTTCTTTGGCGTCAACATCGAAGCTCATACCGCCCAGTGTTTTGACGTTGATACTTCGGGTAAACGTGTCCGTCGTCACGGTCACCACTCCCGCGACGTTGGACGGCGAAAAGATACTCAGCAGGCGATTTCGAGCGGCGTATTGCTCATTGATTGACGTAGTCGGCACAAAGACCGGTATCTGCATGATGCGAGGGTCTAGGCGGAAGTCTACGTCGCTGTCGCCGTGTTGCATCGGGCCGCGCTGGGTGATGCGGTGCATCGGTGCCAGGCCGAAGCCTTGGTCGCCTTGGTAGCCAAAGGTGAAGCCGGTGGTTGCGTCGTAGCCGTTAAGATTGAACGTGGTCGCACCGATGGTATACGTGATTGCGTAGCTCATGCCATGCCTCCGGCGAGTAATTGCATCGCCCGTAAGTCTTGACTAATGGATGACTCCGACTGCGCCGTTTGATACGATGCCGACAAGTAATAATTCTGTGTCGTTTGATTGACGGCGCCGACCGCTGAGCCACTGACTGCGCCAATCGCTGCGGTGACATCAGGGATACCCCGAACGATACCCGCCGCCATGCCTGCGCTCATCTGGTAGCCGACTTGGTCTGCAAAGACTTTCGACGGTGACGCAATGCCGAGCAGTTTCATCGCTGCATCGAGCGCAGATTGGGCGGCGCTTCGTGCGGCGTTGGTAATTGCGGTCACGCCGTTTTGTATGCCCTTGGCGATGCCGTTGGCGATAGCTGAGCCGATGCTTAGGGCTTGGTTTGCAAGGCTGACCATCATCGTCCCGACGGCGATAAGCACAGCGGTGACCATGCCTTGCACGGCGTTGTTGACCGTAGTTGCAAAGGCGGTCACGGCGTTCTTCACCGTCTCAAATGCGCCCACCGTGTCGCCTTTGAGCGCTTGGCTGATTGCGGTGAGTACGCCGATGACCAAGTCTTGCAATGGTCTCATCATCGTCATCCAGATGCTAATTGCTGATTGAATATACGGCCACACGACGGTGAATGTGTCATACATCGCTTGCCACTGAATCCGCATCCCGTTGATAGCGATGGCCAACACACTGACAATGATGTCGGCAAGTAGACCGAAGATAGTCGTCACCGCTTGGAGCTGGGCTTGGGTTTCCGGCGATGCGACTTGAGCGACGATGCCGTTATACAGTGCCTCGAGGATCGGCGCCGCCGTTGCACCAAGCTCACTGAGTGCCGACGTAATCGGCGCAATGAATCCTAAGAATGAGTTGAGCCCAGCGCCGATACCGTCGAGCCCACTTTGCCAATCGGTGTCGTAGATAAAGTCATACAAGGCGTCATTGATTGCGCCGAGGTCTTGCATGACTGCGTCCCAGTTGACGCCGTCAATAAATGCGATAAACACGTTAACGAGGTCTTGCACCGCAGGCACAAGCGTCTCCTGCGCAAAGCTACCGAAGCGCATGAGTACCGGCATGAGTGACTCGCCAAGACTTTGTTGTACGTCGGCGAATTGCTCAGCAAGGACAATCTGTTGGCCAGCGAAGGTATTGACGGCGGCGGCAGCTGAGCCACCAAACTCTCTGCTTAGTTCATTGAGGATGATTTGCTGTGCGCCTGCGACGTCACCGACGGCGACCATGCTTTCGATGAGCGCCTTCTGGTCGTCGTTAAACGTCACGCCGACACGGCTCAGAGCGGAGATACCCGCGATGGGGTCATTAAGCGCTTTGCCGACTTGCACTGCCGAACTTTGTAAATCGGTGCCCATGGCTTGGCTAATGTCGAGGATTGCCTGCGTCGCACCTTGGAACGACGTGCCTTTGATTTCAGTAAACGTCGCCAGCACGTTGGTCGCACCAAGGATGGCATCGTCGGAGAATATCGAAGCGCCTGCGGTAGCGCTCATCTCTTGCGCCATGGTGGCGAATTGCGCCGTCGTAAATCCCGCCGCTTGCCCCGTTGATTTGACGACGGCTTCGGTCTGGGCGATGACTGAGTTCCACGCCGACGCCTCGGCGATTGAGCCGGCGATAAAGTCGCCGACCTTGCTCAGGGCTGCGCCGGCGACGTTGACCGCAGCGGCGCCAATCGCCATAAAAGCGCCGGTGGCGATGGTTTGCAGGGCACTGAATCCGCCAGCGCTTGACTTCGCCTTGGCGCCCACACCGTCGACGGCGTTG
>Ga0208975_1000684_pt1 | contig 15765 bp, 17 predicted proteins | sample GreLakmeER78MSRF_FD_187700 | JGI IMG/M metagenome (GOLD analysis project Ga0208975, IMG submission 187700) | Freshwater lentic microbial communities from great Laurentian Lakes, MI, USA - Great Lakes metaG ER78MSRF (SPAdes) | ecosystem: Environmental > Aquatic > Freshwater > Lake | place: Great... | reverse complement strand
TGCTGACCAAAAAAAGGACTTAATAATAATTGGTAACATCTGACAAAAAAAATTGCGATTGATTTCACTTTTTTAATCTTGCAATCATTTGATCAACTTCAGTTTCAATGTCTACAAAATCGTTGCGATAAAACGACTTTTGAATGCGTATCACTATATCAAAATTTAAGAGTTGTTCTTGTTTTTTTCGCATTAATTCACGTAAGACGCGTCTCATGTAATTGCGTTTCACAGCCAACTTCTGTGTTTTTTTTCCCACGACCATACCTAAACGAAATAAGGACAACGCATTGGGTTGGTAGTGAAAACTGAGGTGCTGAGAGGAAAGTCGCTTACGGAAATTAAAAACGGATGAAAATTCATCCGTTTTTGTAAGTTTGGTTAATTTAGTTTGCAAATTATGGAGAATTTGCCAAATAGGTCTTTATAGACCGATACGAGCACGGCCTTTAGCACGGCGAGCTGATATTACAGCGCGTCCTGCACGAGTCTTCATGCGTACTAAAAAACCATGCGTGCGAGCACGTTTTACTTTGGATGGTTGATAGGTACGTTTCATTGTATTTCTCCAGCTATAATTCAATAAGGATCGCGCAATTTACCGTACATACCGCTCTATGTCAACGATTATTTGTTTAGGAAGTCTTAAAACGCCTGTGGATAACTTTGACAGGTTCAGTTAAGATGACTTCCGTAAAGCAATCATTCCTAAAAAGCATTTTTACACCATTCCGGTTCTCTAAAATGCCAAACCAAGAAGAAATTGTAATTTTAATACTATATATATTGGATTTTGCCGTTAATGGAAAATTTTTGGACTCACTGTCTCGAACGCTTTAAAAAAGAGCTCTCCGCTCAGCAATTTAATACCTGGATTAAGCCGCTTCGGTTCGAACACGACCAAAATAAAATTAAGATATTGGCCCCCAATAAGTTTGTGCAACAGTGGGTAAAAGATCGCTTTGCACAAAAAATTGAATTGCTAGCCAAAGAACTGCTCCCCGATGTCACCAAAGTAGAATTTGCCATACGCGCTATTAAAGAATCTATATTGCCTAAAAAAGAGGCTGTTTTATCAAAGGCTTTAGCCATATCACCACCAAACAACGTGGCCGAAGCGCCTACTCAAGAAACAATCAAAAAAAGTGCGGGCGGCACACTTAAAGAAGTCAAAGCATCTGGCCTCAACCCTCAATTTACATTTGAAAGCTTTGTAACTGGCAAAGCCAATCAATTGGCTTGCGCTGCAGCTATGCAGGTAGCTGAAAATCCAGGTAAAGCATATAACCCACTTTTTATATACGGCGGCGTGGGCTTAGGTAAGACTCACTTAATTCACGCAATTGGCAATCACTTAAAACAAATTCAGCCTGACGCAAAGATAAAGTATCTTCACGCCGAGCGCTACGTATCGGATGTAGTTAAAGCGTATGAAAATAAAGCTTTTGATGCTTTCAAAAAAAATTATCATTCATTAGATTTGCTATTGATTGATGACATTCAGTTTTTTTCAAAGAAAAATCGCACACAAGAAGAATTCTTTTATGCATTCAATGCGCTCATTGAAAATAAGAAACAAATTATTATTACCTGTGATAGCTATCCGAAAGAAATTGAGGGCGTCGATGAACGCTTGAGAACTCGATTTAGTTGGGGGCTTACTGTAGCTATTGAGCCGCCCGAGCTTGAAATGCGCGTAGCTATTCTTCTAAAAAAAGCCGAAGAAAATAAAATGAAAATCTCTGAAGAGGTTGCGTTCTTCATTGCAAAACAAATTCGTTCTAATGTGCGTGAATTAGAAGGCGCACTAAATAGAATATTAGCAATGTCTAATTTTACAAAATCAGCCATTGATATTAATTTGGCTAAAGATGCGCTGAAAGATTTAATTGCGGTGCGCGGGCGTCAAGTGAGTGTTGAGAACATCCAAAAAACCGTGGCAGAATATTTTAAAATTAAAATATCTGACATGTTAAGCAAGAAACGTTCACGTAATTATTCAAAACCAAGACAACTTGCTATGGCTTTGACAAGAGAGCTTACTAATTTAAGCTTTCCTGAAATTGGTGAGGCTTACGGTGGCCGACACCATACAACTGTTATGCATGCATGTGAAGAGATTGAACAATTGCGTTTAAGTAATCAATCGGTTGCACAAGACTTAGGAATACTTAAACAAGTACTTAAGGGTTAATTAAACCCTGTGGAATGGTTGTGGATGAATTGTGGGTAAGTAGTGTTTTATTAAAATATGCATTTTTTGTCCACAATTCATCCACAGGAAATTACAATAGAAATGCATAGTTATTCACAAGATAACTATCTGTTTATATGAAGGTTTATAAGGTTATCCATAGAAAACCCCACCATTATTATTATTATTAGATTTATATATTAAAAAACATTAAATAAAGAAGAACGACATGAATATAAAAATTAATCGAGACGCATTACTTAAACCCCTAGCTAATGTTGCAAGTATTGTAGAGCGTAAGCATGCACTTCCCATTCTTTCAAATATTTTAATTCAAGGTAAAGATGGTCAAGTACAACTCACTGCGACCGACTTAGAAATGCAAGTATCTTTAAGTTTTAAAGCAGACTTAAAAGAAGAGATTGCTACAACCATATCTGCAAGAAAATTTTTTGATATCACAAGATCATTACCTGACGATTGTGTGATTGATATTACGATTAAAGATAGTCGCGTTGCAGTGAAAGCTAATAAGAGTCGTTTCGCCATTCAAACATTACCTGCAAAAGACTATCCAGTTATGACAAAGGCCTCAAGCGAAGCTGTAGTTATTACAATTTCTCAAATTCAACTTAAACGTTTATTAAAGCAAGTGGAGTTTGCAATGGCGCAACAAGATATTCGTTATTATTTAAATGGTTTGTTATTTGAAGTTAATGGCAATCAACTTAATATTGTAGGCACTGATGGACACCGCTTAAGTTTTACATCAATTCATTTAGATCAAAATTACAATAAAACAGAAGTGATTCTTCCCAGAAAAACAGTGATTGAATTAATTAAACTTCTTAATGAAACAGAAGAGTTAGTATCAGTTGAGCTTTATAAAGGCCAAGTCAGTTTTAATTTTAGTGACATACAACTCATTTCAAAAGTTATTGATGGCAAGTTCCCAGATTACACACGCGTTATTCCTGAGGGACATAATAACCAATTCACAATTGATCGATCACAGTTTTTAACTTCTCTGCAGCGAGCATCGATTTTATCAAACGAAAAATATCGCGGTATCCGCTTGATGATTGCAGATAATAATTTAAAGTTGATTAGCACAAACACAGAGCAAGAAGAAGCAGAAGAGGAATTAGAAATCCAATACCAACAAGATCCTATTGATATTGGTTTTAATGTGACATACTTAATTGATGTACTTACAAACATTCAAGAAGATAAAGTAACACTCGCATTCTTGGATACGAACAGCAGCTGCTTATTTACAATACCGAACAACAACGACTACAAGTATGTAGTCATGCCAATGCGCATTTAATCCAATTTAAGATAAAGAGAAACTCATGGCTCAAAAGATAGACAATCAAGAATACAACTCAGACAGCATTAAAATCTTAAAGGGGTTAGATGCAGTAAGAAAAAGACCAGGTATGTATATTGGTGACACTTCTGATGGTAGTGGACTCCATCACATGGTCTTCGAGGTGCTTGATAATGCGATTGATGAGTCTCTAGCAGGTCATTGTGACGACATTAAAATTATTATACATCCAGACAATTCCGTGAGCGTTTCAGATAATGGGCGCGGCATTCCAACAGATGTTAAAGACGACGACGAGTTTAAAAGGTCGGCTGCTGAAATTGTAATGACAGAATTACACGCTGGTGGAAAGTTTGATCAAAACTCTTATAAAGTATCTGGCGGTTTACATGGTGTAGGTGTCTCTGTAGTGAACGCACTATCTGAATGGTTGCGCTTAAAAGTTTGCCGTAATGGTAAGGTGTATCAAATGGAATTTAAACGCGGCGAACGTGTGGCTGCGTTAGCTGAAATGGGCACCACGGATCGTCGTGGGACAGAAGTTCATTTCTACCCTTCAGCTGAAACTTTTACTAATATAGATTTTCATTATGAAATCTTAGCTAAACGCATACGCGAACTATCATTTCTTAATAATGGCGTCAAAATGGAATTGATAGATCAAAGAAATAACAAGTCAGAAAACTTCGCATATTCCGGTGGCGTTCAAGGTTTTGTGGAATACATGAATCGATCTAAATCCGTGCTTCATAAAAAACCCTTCTACGCGATTGGTGAAAAAGAAGGCATTATCGTTGAAGTGTCGATGCAATGGAATGATTCATATGGGGAAAATGTTCAATGCTTTACAAATAACATTCCTCAAAGAGATGGAGGCACGCACTTAACAGGCCTTCGCACCGCGATGACAAGAACACTCAATAATTTTATTGAACAAAACGACCTCGCTAAAAAAGCAAAAGTAGAAACAACTGGTGACGACATGCGAGAAGGCCTCACTTGTATTCTTTCAGTGAAAGTGCCAGAACCTAAATTTTCTTCACAAACAAAAGATAAATTGGTTTCAAGCGAAGTACAGCCAGTAGTGTCTGATGTGGTTGCTTCAAAGCTCACCGACTTCTTAGCAGAAAGCCCTGCGGACGCAAAAGTTATTTGCAATAAAATTATTGATGCAGCGCGCGCCAGAGAAGCAGCACGAAAAGCACGGGATATGACAAGACGTAAAGGCGTTATGGATTCGATGGGCCTTCCAGGAAAATTAGCAGATTGCCAAGAAAAAGATCCATCATTGTGCGAAATTTACTTGGTTGAGGGTGATTCTGCGGGAGGCTCAGCAAAGCAAGGCCGTGATCGGAAAAATCAAGCGATCCTTCCATTAAAAGGAAAAATTCTAAATGTAGAGAAAGCGCGTTTTGACAAATTATTATCTTCGCAAGAAATTGCAACCTTAATTACTGCCTTAGGCACTGGAATTGGCAAGGATGATTTTAATGTTGAAAAGCTCCGCTACCATCGCATTATTATTATGACTGATGCTGACGTTGACGGCGCCCATATTCGTACTCTGCTATTAACATTCTTCTATCGTCAAATGCCAGAGCTTGTAGAGCGAGGACATATTTATATAGCACAGCCCCCTCTTTTTAAAGTGAAACAAGGTAAGCACGAGCAATATCTCAAAGACGAACAAGAGCTTGATCAATACTTGCTTGAATCAGCCATTAAAGATGCAACCTTGCTTACTAAAAAAGGCGGTAGTAGTCTTACAGGTGATCCATTAGGGGAAATTGCAAGACAAATGGTATTAACTGAGGCGGTCATTCGTCGTATTGCTCCTCATTATGACGAAGCGGTATTGCGTGCAATTCTTCATGTAGGTGCTATAGACTTAACAAGCGAGACTAAGGTTGAAAACGTTGCACAAGCGATAAGAGAGCGTCTCATTAATAAAAGCACAGAAAAATCAGAAGTGATTGTGTCGCTTGATGAAGAAACTAAAACTTATAAGCTAGCCGTTCATAAATTTGTTCATGGCAATTTAGAAAGCTGTGTTATTGATGCATTATTCTTGTCGAGTGGCGATTACCAACAAATATTAAAAACATCACAAATGCTAGATGGTCTTGTGGGTGCGGGCGCTGAAATTCAGCGCGGAGAAAAATCAGAATCCATTTCTAATTTTAAACAAGCACTTGACTGGTTGTTGGGGGAAGCAAAACACAATTTAAATATTCAGCGCTATAAAGGTTTGGGTGAAATGAATCCAGAACAGCTTTGGGAAACAACGATGGATCCTAGCGTGCGCCGATTACTTAAAGTACAAATTGATGATGCTATTTCAGCTGATGAAATATTCTCAACGCTCATGGGAGATCAGGTAGAGCCGAGACGTGCATTTATTGAAAATAATGCATTAGGAGCAAGCAATCTCGATATTTAGTTTTGATTAATTTATGACGCTAAGCGAATTAAGATTTGTGGTGGCCGTGGCTAAAGAGAAAAATTTTCGACGTGCCGCAAATAAATGTTTTGTGAGTCAGCCCGCTTTAAGTTTAGCAATTAAAAAACTAGAAGAAGAACTGAATGTTTCTTTATTCGAGAGAAATCGCACCGAAGTTACTATTACTGAAATTGGCGAAAAAATTGTTGAGCAAGCCAATATTATTCTAGAGCAAGTTGAAAAGATAAAATCATTCGCCAAATCTGGCGGTGACCCCTTAGACGGGTTAATTAAAGTTGGCATGATTCATTCGGTCGGCCCTTACTTGTTACCGCAAATTATTCCTATCTTAAGAAAAATCGCTCCAAAAATGCCGCTAGAGGTTGAGGAAAATATTACCGCGAGTCTCGAGCTGCAATTGAAAAACGGACAAATTGACGCAGCGATTGTGGCATTGCCATTTAATATTCCAGGTATATATGTTTTGCCACTTTATAAAGAAGAATTTGTCGTGGCGATTCCGAATAACCATCCTTGGGCAGCACGTAAAAATATTAATCCAAAAGAGTTAAGCGACGAAAAAGTGTTACTTTTAAATAGTGGACATTGCTTTAGTTTGCAAGTGATTGACTCATGCCCAGATTTATCTAAAAAAGGTGAGGTACTCCAAGGCAATTCACTTGAAACGATTCGTAATATGGTGGCATCGAACTTAGGGATTACTGTATTGCCAAAAAGCGCAACATCAGATCGTTATCAAAACCATTTAATAAAAGTAATTCCTTTTATTAAGCCCGTACCTTCGAGAACGATTGCAATTGCCTATCGCAAAAGTTTTGTACGAATGAACGCCGTAGAAAAAATCTCAGAAGCAATACGATTGATTAAAACAGATACGTTTGAAATGATATAAGAAGCGTTATTTATAAGTAACGCTTCTTAATATGGATAAGCGATTAACGAGCCGCGCGTCTTCTTTTTGGAGCCGCTTTACGTTTAGCTGGTTTTTTTGCAGCAACTTTACGAGCTGGCTTACGTCTAGCAGCTGGTTTTTTTGCAGCAGGTGATCTTGCAGGCGCTTTCTTAGAACCAAGACCTAAAACAGATTTGAATGGACATGAAGCTAAAACACCAGTGCCTAATAACACAACACCAACGACTTCATCAACAATACCATATTCAAAAACAGAGTAAACACCCATTGCTTGGCCTAATATAACGGCGCCGGCAGCAATACGAACTACCCTTTCTAAACCTTTAACATTCGTCTTCATTTACTATCCTTTTTATTAAGAGGAATTTGCATCATAAACGAATTAAAAAATTTATGAAATACTTTTTTTAATGCCTGTCAGCAAAATCCAGCCTTCGCGCTCAATAGGCTTCTTTAAATTAAACCATGCACTATATATTTCAGTCAGCATATCAACTTGTTCTTTTAATATACCAGATAACGCAATTTTCCCCTGAGGCTTACAGGCCTTCGCTATGAGAGGTGCCAGAACGGATAGCGCGCTTGATAAAATATTTGCAACTACTATATCGGCTTCAAAAGTAAGTGGCAATTCCGAATTGTAAAATTGAATACCAACATGATTTTCTTTGGCATTATGTGTGCTTGCAATAATGGCTTGAGGATCAATATCAACACCTATCACCTCTTTTGCACCACATTTTTTTGCTGCAATAGACAAAATACCTGAACCACATCCATAATCTAAAACATGATCGCTAATACTTACTTCTTTAATAAGCCACTCTAAACATAAATGTGTTGTGGGGTGACTTCCTGTACCAAAAGCTAATCCAGGATCTAAGACTATATTGATAGCATCAGGATTGGGTGAAGTATGCCAACTTGGCACAATCCAAAGCTGATCAGAAACACTGATGGGTTCAAATTGTGATTGAGTCAAAGCAACCCAATTTTGTTCTTCCACAGAATCAAGTGTGTAATCAATATGAGATAAACCGGTAATGGTTTTCAATTCATTAATGATGGTGTCGATAGATACGACGGCATCAAAAAGAGATTCAACTGTATTGTGTTGCCATATTGTATTGCTCGGAATGTTGGGTTCACCAAAAAGCGCTTCTTCATTTTCGCTATTAAGATAAGAGTCTTCGATAGCGCAGGAAAGTGCGCCAAGCTCGATTAAAGCATCACTCATGATATGTGCATAATCTGCACTTGCTCGGATTTTAAGATTAATCCAAGCGGCCATTTATTTTTTTTGTATGCCGAGTTTTTTTTCTAAATAATGAATGCTGACACCGCCGTTATTAAATGCAAGATCAGCCATGAGGTCTTTGTGTAACGGAATATTTGTTTTAATACCTTCGACTACCATTTCAGATAAAGCAACGCGCATTCTCGCAATAGCTTGATCGCGTGTATCACCATAAGTAATTAATTTACCAATCATGGAGTCATAATTCGAAGGCACTGTGTAACCCGCATAGGTATGAGTATCTACTCGAACGCCTGGGCCTCCAGGCATATGAAACGTAGTGACTTTTCCAGGCGACGGTAAAAAGTTATAAGGGTCTTCCGCATTAATTCGACATTCAATTGCATGCCCTTTAAAGATAATATCTTTTTGTTTAAAAGGTAATTTTTCACCGCAAGCAATCTTGATTTGTTGTTGAACAATATCAATACCTGTTATAAATTCGGTAACAGGATGTTCAACTTGTAATCGTGTATTCATTTCAATGAAATAAAATTCATTGTTTTCATATAAGAATTCGAAAGTACCTGCACCACGATAATTAATTTTTCGGCATGCTTCCGCGCAACGCTCACCAATTTTTTCACGAATTTTTTGTGATAAACCAGGCGCGGGGGCTTCTTCAATAATTTTTTGATGACGACGCTGAAGCGAGCAATCGCGCTCTCCGAGATATACAGCATTACCATGCTCATCAGAAAGTATCTGAAATTCAACATGGCGAGGTTTTTCTAAATACTTTTCCATATATACAACGGGGTTGCCAAAAGCAGATTGCGCTTCCTGTTTGGTCATATTAACTGAAGTAATTAAAGCGGCCTCAGTATGGACTACGCGCATACCTCTCCCACCACCACCACCAGCAGCCTTAATAATAATGGGGTAACCAATTTTTTTAGCAATGGCAATGATTTCTTTGGGCTCATCAGGCAGCGCACCTTCAGATCCGGGAACACAAGGTACCCCCGCTTCTTTCATGGCGTGTTTTGCGCTAACTTTGTCGCCCATGAGGCGAATCGTTTCTGGACGGGGACCTATAAATACAAAACCACTTTGTTGGACGCGCTCAGCAAAATCTGCATTCTCAGACAAAAAGCCATATCCGGGGTGAATGGCCTCTGAATCAGTGACTTCTGCAGCGCTAATGACGGCTGGGATATTTAAATAACTTTGTGTGGAAGGCGCCGGGCCAATACATACTGACTCATCAGACAGTTTGACGTATTTTGCATCTCGGTCTGCTTCGGAATAGATGGTAACTGTTTTGATGCCAAGCTCGCGACATGCGCGCAAAATTCTAAGTGCTATTTCGCCACGATTGGCGATCAGTATTTTTTCAAACATAAAATAAGTTAGCCAATAATAAAGAGAGCTTCACCGTATTCAACGGGCTGGCCACTTTCAACCAAGATCTTCTTGATCGTGCCAGTAGCGTCAGCCTCAATTTCATTTAGTAATTTCATAGCTTCAATAATACAAAGAGTGTCACCTTTAGTGACTTTGGAGCCTACATCGACAAAAGCTTTGGCATCAGGCGAAGGTGAACGATAGAACGTTCCCACCATAGGAGAATTTACTGCATGACCATCTATTTTTTCTGTAATAGGCTTAGTTTCTGAAGTCGCCTCCCCATCTAACGGAGAAGCCATTTGAGGCTGATGCCGCATTTGCTGAGGCGCTTGTATATAGTGTGTCACAGGCGCCGCTTGGTTCATAAGTTGCCGGCTGATTTTTACTTTTTCTTCACCTTCGGTGAGTTCAAGTTCGGCGATACCAGACTCTTCTACTAAATCGATTAATTTTTTAAGTTTGCGTAAATCCATAATGACCTCTTTTTAAAACTTCAAGCGTTAATTGCAAAATTAAGGGCTGCTATGTAACCATCCGCACCTAGGCCGCTAATCACCGCGACTGCGATATCAGAAAAATAGGAGTGATGCCTAAAAGGCTCCCTTGCATATACATTTGATAAATGAACTTCAATAAATGGCACTTTGACGGCCGAGAGCGCATCACGCATTGCAACAGATGTGTGGGTATAAGCTGCCGGATTAATAATTAGGAAATCAACTTTGTCATTACTAAGCGACTGGATTTTGTTTACCAAGTCTCCTTCACTATTGCTTTGCATGGTTTCAAGCTTAATAGACTTCGCTGATGCTATGGTTTTTAAAGCTTGATCGATGTCTTCTAGGGTCTGTTTACCATAGTGCTGTGGCTCACGCTCACCAAGAAGGTTTAGGTTAGGCCCGTGCAAAACTAAGATTGATTTTGTTGCCATGTGGTACGTTTTTCTTGAATCTATGGAAGTTAATTTTGCCGAAAATAACGTTTTTTGTCTACAAATTAGACGAAATTAAGGAAAATTAAAGGCTTTTAGAGGGTTGCAATAAAGGCTTGAGTATGGCATCCAATTGGTCTTTATGTACGCGACCGAGAATCGTTTTTTGGATGTTACCTTCTGAATCGATGATTACAGTATAAGGCAAAATACCCTCGTTGTTCCCTAAATTTTTACTCAAAATCACCCCCTTATCTTCATCTACAAATATAGGGTAATCCACCTTTGTTTTTTTAAGATAAGATTTCACGGCTTTTTCCTCATCAATCGCAATGCCAACTACCACAAGGTTTTTAGATTTATTCTCAGCATAGACTTTCGATAATTCAGGCATTTCTTCACGACAAGGCTCGCACCAAGTTGCCCAAAAATTAAGCACAATGGTTTTATCCTGAAATTGTTTGAGGCTTTGAGGCTTGCCATCAGGGTCATTAATCATGGATGTGTATAGTGGGGCAGTCGAAGGAGCGTTTTTCTCAGATGGCATTAAAAAAATGCGAGAAAAAGAAAAACCTAAAAAAATAATAGCAACCAAATAGATGGCTAAATGAAGTTTGGTTTTATTGATTTTCATGTTGGAGCGTTTTTAGGTGGTCTAGCATTTGAGATGCGTTTTTGTAACCTACAATTCTATAGGTTCGTATTTCGCTATGCTGCTTATCAAAAAATAAGATGGCTGGCGGCCCGTAAAGATTGAAATGTTTTAAGAGGGCTTTATGGTTAGCATTATTTTTAGTGACGTCAACTTGAAGCAAGCTATATTCTTTGAGACGCTCTTTGACTTTTGAATTACTAAAAGTAAGTTTTTCGTATTCTTTACAAGATACACACCAGTCTGCATAAAAATCGAGCATGATCATCTTGTTATCGCGCTGATTAAGTTCGCGAGATAAGTCATCGAGACTTTGAATTTGCTTAAAAGGTAAGACAGAAACGTGATTAGGCTTTGAAATGTTAGAAACATTTTCATTATCAGTGACATTTATTTTTTGCAGAGTTAGGCCAAAAAGTAAAATGGAAGCCATGAGCGTTACAAAAGCTAGCACATGAACCCAAGACATCGCTTTATATTTGAAACGACGAGCTGCAAAAAATAAATATATAGAGAGTGCGAGCAATAGAGCGCTGTAAGCAATTTGATCTATATATTCAGGAAAAAGTGGACTCATAATAAAAAAGCCCATGGCAATTAAGATAAAGCCAATCAACTCTTTAACAATAATCATCCAATGGCCGCGCTTAGGTAGCCATTGATCAGAAAAAATACCAATGAGAAGAAGCGGCATACTCATGCCAACAGAAAGTGTAAATAAAGCTAAGCCGCCCAAGATAAAATCTTGTGATTGATTGATGTAAATGATTGCTCCTGCAAGGGGGGGTGCGATGCAAGGGCTCAATACAAGAGATGAAATCATACCGATAATAAAAACATTAATATATCTACCCCCTTCTACGCGAAGGATAGATGTTGCAATAAAATTTTCAACGAAGTGAGGTAATTTAAGAGCATATAAATCAAACATAGAAAGAGCTAAAAGAATAAAAACAATGCCAAGGATAATCATGAGCAAGGGACTTTGAATGCTTGACGAAATTAAATTACCTGATAATCCGGCAAAGACACCTAGCAAGGTATAAGTGAAAGAAACGCCACCCACATAACTCAAAGACAGAAAAAAATCTTTTAAGCGTGTTTGATGGGAAGAGCGCTTATGTGATGCAAAAATAATACTTGATAAAATAGGAATCATGGGAAGAACACAGGGCGTTAAAGAAAGCAAAAGCCCTGCAATAAAGAATCCTAATAAGATAAGAGCAATGTGTTGTGACTGAAGTAAAAATTGCATCGTATCAACTTCAGAATTAGAGCTGACCGCGCTTAAGTTTTTGTTTTGAATACTATCGAATTTAAATACTTTTGTAATGGGAGCATAACAAAGACCTTTTTGGCTGCACCCTTGATAAGTCAGGTTTATCTCTTTTGGTGGATGAGTTGGGTCATATGGAATAGATACATCTAAAGTGTCATGATAAATTTCTGTTTTTCCGAAGTGTGGGTCTGTTTTAATTTCAGCTGTCGGCAAAAGCATTTGTTTTTGAACAATATGATCAAATTCAACTCTTAATTTATTACGATAAAGATAATAGTCTTTAGCAATAAAGAAGGCTGCCTCGATAGATTGAGGATTTTTCTTAATTGTTAATTGAAAAGCTTCGTCAGGCGGTAAGAATGCATTTTTATCTTTTAAGAATAAAGAGTCATTAGCATTTGCGCTGTTGATGAGTAAGCCGAAAAAAAATAAACCAAATAAGATTGTTATTTTTGTTGATAAAGAAAAAATACGGCTAAACATGAATAACGGCCTTTAATTAATATGAAATAAGTAGGTTGGAGTTAATTTGTCACAAAATCGTTCCTTAAGTATTATTCAAACAAGCTCTTAAGCACAACGATCATTTATTACATATAATTCTAACTAGATTCATAGAATAACCCAATGCGATTACTTTTTACTATTCTTTTATTATCCTTCCCAGTCATTGAGATATGGGGCATTTTTAAACTAAGCGCCCTTTATGGTTGGTGGTTTTTTCTTTATATGGTTTTAGTCAGTTATCTTGGTTGGCGGTTAATTAAAGAAGAAAAACAATTAGTTTTTGCAAAGTTTATGGGCGCAATGAGCCAAGGTGGCAACCCAATTAAAGTCATGATTGGAAGTGCTCGTAATTTATTTGTAGGTCTCTTATTTATTATTCCCGGCGTAATTACAGATCTCTTTGCAGTCATATTGTTGCTTATTCCTATTAAAAATAATGCTTCCCAAAATATTAATCCATCAGAAGAAGATGTGATCGAAGGTGAGTATCGTCGCGATGATGAGCTTTTAAAATAATGAGTTACACCATAAAACTTTTACCAAGTGGCCATGTCTTTCAAGCTAAAGGAAGTCAAACCATTGTAGAGGCCGCCATAGATGCAGGTGTTCATCTACCTTATGGTTGTAGAAATGGTGCTTGTGGCGCATGCAAAGGTAAAGTGGCTGAAGGAAAAGTTCATTTAGAAGATTATCAATCATCAGTTATTTCAGAAGATGAAATTAAAAATGGCATGACATTATTTTGCAGAGCCATCGCTTTAGAAAATTTAACCATCGAAATAAAGGAATTAGCGATTACTAATAATATTAGACCTAAAATTTTTCCAGTACGTGTTGAAGCTTTAGAAAAGCTCACTCATGACGTAATGCTCATGAAGTTAAAGCTCCCAAGTACCGACAAACTGCAATTTGTAGCAGGACAATATTTAGAATTTTTACTTAAAGATGGAAAGAGGAGGGCGTTTTCAATTGCGAGCCCTTCTCACGAGTCTTCCTTGCTTGAAATACACCTGAGGCTCATTCCAGGCGGCGAATTTACAGAATATGTATTTAAAGAAATGACAGAAAAATCTATTCTGCGCGTGGAAGGACCTTTTGGTAATTTTTACTTACGCGAAGATTCTGAAAAAACTATTATTTTTGTAGCTGGCGGAACGGGCTTTGCACCTATCAAGGGTATGATCGAAGAGTCTATTCAAAAAGGCATGCAGAGACCCATCAAGCTTTATCGTGGCGCACGCATATTGGAAGATTTATATATGGATACATTATGCAAAAAATGGGCAAATGAATTTTCGCATATTGAATACATTCCTGTATTGTCTGAATCTCTTCAAGAAGATGCTTGGCATGGGCGCAATGGATTAGTGCATGAAGCTGTATTAAAAGATTTTGTAAATTTAAATGAATATCAATTGTACTGTTGTGGCGCTCCTCAGATGGTAGAAGTTGCACATAAGGCATTTATTAAAGCAGGGCTACCGGAGGATGAGTTTTATTCGGACGCTTTTACGTTTGCAGCACCCGTAAAAAAATAAGCAGGCATAAAAAAAGGCGCTTAAAGCGCCTTTTTCTTTAGTACCGATAAGCAAATTACTTAGCAGCTTTAGGAGCTGGAGGAGCTTTATCCGCTGGAGGAGCTTTATCAGCTTTAGGAGCTGGAGGAGCTTTATCCGCTGGAGGAGCTTTATCAGCTGGAGCAGCGAATGCATTTAATGAAAGAGCGAATAAACCTGCAACTAATGAAGCTAATAACTTAGACATGTAATTTCCTTAAATATTATATTAAATAAAATATGTATCAAACTGAAACAATCGTGACACACATTAATCGTGTGTAAATCACGATTAGCGCGAATTATACATGAGCTATAATTTTTATATACCAAAAATATAACTCAATATCAGAGACTTAACTTTTCAGGAAAAGTTCCTTGAAGCCGAAAGGGCTTGCGAATAAAGTAATGTTTAATTAAAACGAATTTGCATTACTAGAGAACAAACTTTTAAAAGAGCACGCGAGGAATCTAAAATTAGTGATCGATTGTCTCTAAGAGCTTTTTCATCATAGATTCATCAGAAGGCTCGTCTGACGAAAAAGTCATAAAAGATTCTCTCTCAAGAACATTGACCATTCTCGGATGATTTACGATAAAAAGTACGTCCTTTAAAAAATTCATTTCTTTTAAGCGACTTAAACGAACAAACTCTTTACATGCCTCAGAGCTTGTAATAAGAATCGCTGAAATATGAATTTTTTCAGCGAAAGTTTTAAGTAAATCTAAATTGGTTTGCGGAAACGTCCGGGTATAACATTCTGCGTAAGTAACTTCAGCGCCACGTGCTCTTAATGTTTCAGCTAAAGTTTCTCGGCCACCCTCGCCTCTAAAGATCACAATTTTTTTATTCTTAATATCATTCATTTCTTCAGTTGCAAGTAAACCTTCGCTATCGAAGTTTTCTTCTGGTATGAGCACATGATTTACATCAAATAATTTCAATGCCTTTTGAGTGGAGGGGCCAATAGCTGCAAACTTTGTTGATTCGGGTAATGTATGAAAAGCATGTTTCACCGCTGGCATACCAAATTGCACTGCATTAGAGCTAATAAAAATAGCCCAATCATAATCATTCAATGTTAAAACGATATTTTGAAAAGTTTCGTTTTGACTTTTTGATTGAATTTCAAGCAACGGAAATTCGATAGGATGCCCTTGATGTTCATTGACCAAAGCTTTGATCTCTCCAGTTTGATGAGAAGGCCGAGTAATGACAATACCCGTTTGATGGAGTTCTTTTTTACTCATAAAACAAGACTTGCTAAGATTTTATCGGCACCCTGATCAAG
>Ga0208975_1000682_pt1 | contig 15780 bp, 27 predicted proteins | sample GreLakmeER78MSRF_FD_187700 | JGI IMG/M metagenome (GOLD analysis project Ga0208975, IMG submission 187700) | Freshwater lentic microbial communities from great Laurentian Lakes, MI, USA - Great Lakes metaG ER78MSRF (SPAdes) | ecosystem: Environmental > Aquatic > Freshwater > Lake | place: Great... | reverse complement strand
ACTTATGTTCTGGAGTTTCAGAGAAGTTAGTATCTAATATTGCTCTATTTTCAAAAGACCAATCGAGAGTGAACAAATATATACCTTCTCTCTTATCTCCTGTTGGGGATATAAGTTTAGCTCTTAGTCTATTTAGTCTTGCTCTAACTTGCACATCTATATAAGGACTAAAACAATCCCAATATATATGTTCATTCAATGCTCTAACTGGAGCATCTTGCTTCCAACAAAAGGCTGTTATAGGTCTACGAGTCCAATTTACTCCATTTTCTAAAAATGCTTCAAATAGAGGAACTCTATTCTCAATAGAAGCTACTGAGTGCATATTGCAAGGAGTATACTCCCCGTGACCTTTACGGTGATTAAACAGATATTCATTCCTAATATAACAAGGTATAGTAGGTATATTATGATTTAAATAAGGCATTATTCACACCAAGATTTTTTTTCCTCTCCATAATACTCTCTAGCTAGTCCAGCTGCAATTAAAGATTTAGCTAAGTTTACATCGCCAACCATTACATCGGCATTAATTCTTCCACCAAATTTATCCCATTTAACTTTGCTAAAAGTAATAGTGGTATTATTAGCCTTTGCAGTCTCTACTAGTTTTTTGGTGTGCTCAGTAGCTTTGACAGCTAGTGCAGCCTCAGAAGGGCACTTGGCTCTTCCACCTTTTTCTGGCGTATCTACTCCTAGAACTCTTACTTTAAGTCCTAATTCAGGAGGTAGTCTCATAGAGGCTACATCAATCTCTAAAGTATCTCCATCTACAACTCTTAAAACTTTCCAGTCATATGATTTTGTCTGTGCAAATGCAGTTGTTGCAATAAGAACAAATGCAGTAGATAATAATAACTTTTTCATGATTTACCTAATTTTCCTTTTTTCTTTTCTCCAGTTTCTCTAGAGATAAGACCTCTGGCTTTTAATCTAGCCTCTGCTGTAGCTCCGACTGATTCGCCTCTTTTATACTTAGATAACATTTTATCCAAGTGAGATTTCATCTTTTTTCCCTGAAATCGAAGTGCCATAGATATCCTTTTTGGAGCTGTGTAAGTTGTAAGCAGATATATAATCGTAGAACTCGTCTAAGATTTTTAACTTTTTAGCACGTTGTTCACAGTTATATGGAAATTTTAAATGAAGACCGTTACAAACTACGCAGCGCATAGTTAAAGCTTATCGTAGTAAGGTCCAGTAGTCAATAATAAAAAAACCGGGATTTCTCCCGGTTTAATTAGACTCCAAGTCCTCTATATTCTTCTTTTACTCGTATACTATCAGTTTCTAACTCTCGTCGCAAAACCTCTATAGCTTTCCAAGGATCACAATTACCGCAAGTAAAGATGTCTATACTAGCGTAATTAAGTTCTGGAAACGTGTGCCAAGAGGCGTGGCTTTCTGCTAAGAGAATTACTCCGCTGCATCCTTGCGGAGAGAACTGATGATCGTGCACATGGATAATAGTTGCCCCTGTCGCATTACAGGCCATGAGCATTGCATTTAACACATTCTCTCTAGTTAGAGCCGGAGAGTCAAACACCTCAATTAAGAGGTGTTTGCCTACGTAGTTTGTAGGATGAGAAAAACTCATCTTAGCAAGCCTGGCGAATGGTAAAGTCCCACTTTGCGTTCTGTGGCTCAAACCACTCACGGAAGTGAGCGACTACAGCCTCATTGTCGAACGGCTTGCAAGAAAAGATATCTAGATATCCATCGCCTGACTCATTGCACAGATGGGCAGTAATGCTTGAGGTTTCGATTGGCTGAAGTAGTGTGATACCGCATAGATCAGGGCGATCCTTTGGACCACAATCTTCAATCCAAGGAGTGCCCATTGACTTCATGCCAATGAGTTTAAGTAGTGATTCGTTATATTGAAGAACATACGGAATGCTCTTGATTTTTTCGATGACGCAAGCGCGTGCATCAATACGTAGGTGATATCCCCAGTAGTTTGACATAGTGGTTCCTTTCATCAAATATTTAAATAAGATGAAGAAGCCCACTCTTCCATTCTTAATCTAGGGCTATCAGACAGGTTTAGCTTAGCAAACTGCCAAAATGTAATATATAATACAACTTTCTTAAGTGCTGGGCAAATATAAAATGCCAGCATTTGTTTAATGCTGGCATTTAATTGGTGGCTTGACCTGGAATCGCACCAGAATGGCAGACTTATGAGATCCGCTCGGTTAACTAAACCTCAAGCCTTGCATTTATAGCGTAGGACCGCCGACGGGGCGATTACATTCGCATAGTTGATCAGTAAGGAGTGCATCTAGAATACGTAGGGTCTCATCAGCACTACGTCCTACGTTTAGGTTATTCACCGAAACGTGCTGAATAACATCGCTAGGATCTACGATAAAAGTTGCACGGAGTGCAACACCAGAGGTAGTATCAAGAACTCCTAGCTGATAGGCTAGGCCTGTAATCTCGACATCTTCTACAGGATCTACAAATCCTTCTCGAAGAGTATCGGCAAACATCCAAGAATTAGTCTTCTTTAGATCGGGATGTGCGTTTCTCCATGCTAGCTTGCAGAACTCATTATCGGTTGATCCGATAAGAAGAACTGTATCTCGGTCTTCAAAATCCTTATTTAGCTTATCATAAGCTACAATCTCAGTAGGGCATACAAAGGTAAAGTCTTTAGGATAAAATACTATTACTTTCCACTTACCCGGAAAACTAGTCTCATCAATATGCTCAAAAGCATCCTCACCCTCTAATACTCCTGGCTTAACGCCTTTAATATTAAATGATTCTAGCTTATCTCCAACGGTTTTCATTTCTTCTCACTTTCTTCTTTTAAAACATACTGTTGCATTTTATTGTGTGGTATTCCTGCAACATGAATACCAGGGGAACGTTGTCCCTTGCCGCTTTCATCAAAATAGTTTTTAAACTGTATATTGTACGGTCTAAAATCTACATTGGCGGTTTTATACGCTCCAATAGTCATAACTTCTATTGGAGACGGATATAGTTTATTGTAAGCAGCTTTAACTACTTTCATTACAGATTCAGCTCCTTTGCTGAAACCGTAAAGATAGTAGCATTTTTCATCTTCGACTATAGACATAGCAATATCTAAGTCTTCATGATAAAGTGTTATAGGATACAATCCTCGTAATTTAGCATAATCTTCAAAAGCTGTCTGATCAAATTGGCCTTTTAAACCACGAAAACCTATGATAACACAGTCGTTAGCATAGGTTTGTAGAGGCCATATAGTTAGTATGGTTGCGATTAGTTTTTTCATTTTAAAATTTGGTGTGGGCTATGCACAAGAGCGTTGCATCTTGCCATGATCTCTTTTCCAACCCCCCACACAGACTGGAACGTTCTGTCATCTCTATAAACCTTCACCAACCGACAGCTCAGAGTGTGAATTTGTTGAGAAATTTTACATAGCCTCTTCAACAGGCTCTCCTCTAGCAGTCTTCATTGACTGACGTTACGTATCGTGTCAATCCATCGTCTACTAGAAACTGGCGCCTCTGGCAGGAGTCGAACCCACAACCGCTCGGGTAGAAACCGATTGCTCTATCCAATTGAGCTACAAAGGCATTTAACTTTATGATTAATAATATCAAGTTTAGAGATAACTTGCAACTAAAAAATGGCACCGGCACAAGGACTTGAACCCTGACAAACAGATTTGGAGGCTGTCGTGCTACCATTACACTATGCCGATAATTTGGTGCCCGCAGCCAGACTTGAACTGGCACGCCTCTAAAGACTACGGATTTTCTTACCACTATAACTTTCGTTACCATTTCTGTTTGTGGTCTGGACTATACCTCTATCCGTTCTGGATAACTGCCGTCTAGTCTCTACACCTTCTAGGTTTTATTCTTACCTCGGTAAGTATCTGTAAAAGAATGACAATTCGGACACAATAAAGTTAAATTTTCTAATCTATGATCGGAAGATTTACCATTAATATGCTCTAGTTCTAGAGGAATTGGTTTATTTAACCATTCTGTTAGATTACAACTATAGCATTTATGCTCGAATACTTTTTCTTCTAAAAGACGTATCCTTAGTTTATTGGATTGATACTGAGGATGTAGACCTTTTAAAATATCTAATAAAGGAATTTTTTTATCAGAAGATTTTCCAGGTAATCCCTTTCCTCCTTGGTTTTTTATAAAACAATCATATTTAACAGCATACTTTTTGTATGTATCATATTTAATATCTAATAAAGCTGCAGCCTCAGAAGCTGATTTAGCATTTTTACTAGCATTGATTATTTTATCTTTCCAATCGGGAAATTTAGTTTCATAATCCAACTAATACTCCTAGCTTGGCTCGGTGTTGTCATGTTACAGAGTTCACCGAATTTGACAGTATTCACTTACATATTCCTATATAAGTGCTCAATTTAATAAGTCCGTTGCGTCTGCCATTCCGCCATGCGGGCAATATTGGTAGCCGTAGAAGGAGTTGCACCTACAACATCTCACTAATCAGGTGAGCGCTCTGCTAATTGAGCTATACGGCCATAATTGGTAGTCCCACCAGGATTCGAACCTGGACTGCTCTCTAATCTGGAGACAATGCCGAATATAAGTCGGGTGTTCTACCGTTAAACTATGGGACCATAAAAATTTTTAAAATTTATTACTTTTAGTAAGATTTTCTTTAGCTGGTAAATATTGTAAATTCCATAATACATGAAGTCCAGATACGTTAATACCTTTAAGCGGTACTATGTGATCTACGTGATAATCTTTTGGGCATTTAGAATAAAAATTTTTTATTCCCTCTTGGCCGAAAGAAGGTGTTCTTTCTAAAAGATACGCTTTTCTTAAGGCTGCTGCTTCTCTCCATATATGGAGATTTTCTTTTTGATATACTTTATCACAGTCTTTACAAGTAGATTGTAACTTACTGGCTACAACAGAATTATTAAAAAAATCTTTTTTATCTTTAACTACTTTACATTTAGGACATAATTTTTTATCATAAAAATCTAGTATAGAATAAAAAACTCTTTTAGATTTTTGATACGGTAATACTTTATTAATATTAGCGATAGTATCATTACTTACTTTTAACCTCTCTTTTAATGAAAGGTTATCGGTATCTAAAATAGCTTTTATATAAGCTTCTTTGGATATTTTTTTACTGGGCCAATATTTTATTTCTTCTAAAAAATATTTATTTACCCAATAACTAATAGTAGTAGTCATCGTAATCTTTGGAGGACCGGGTGGGACTCGAACCCACGATGTATAATAGCAGATTAAAAGTCTGCGCCGCTCGCCACTACGGTGACCGGTCCTATTAAGAGCAAGCAACTTACACAAACTACAGCTTATTATACAACAAAATACTCGGTTTTATCTACATCATACTCTCGGGCCATATAGCGTACGCAACTGAATCGTGCCTTATATGGCTTGCAATAGTAGACCGGGCATACCGAAACCGGTAAAAAATGGTGGGCCGTGACGGGATTGAACCGCCGACATTCGCCGTGTAAAGACGCTGCTCTGCCGCTGAGCTAACAGCCCATAAAAGCCCCTGCCGGCCCGTGAGTTTCTTTCGTGGGCAGGAACGGTATGTTTTATATCAAAAACATACAAAACTGGTAGAGCGTAGGGGATTCGAACCCCTGTTAACGGATTGAAAGCCCGCCATCCTAGGCCGCTAGACGAACGCTCCTCAATTGGTTGCAGAGATAGGACTTGCACCTATGGCCTTCTGGGTATGAACCAGACGAGCTGCTACTGCTCCACCCTGCGATATTGGTGTTTTGAAAAACATTGTCCGAGCGCAAATTTCAGACTCGGCGATCAACCGTCATCAGCCATTGCGAGATTTATATCAGACACCTAGTATGGCCACTTAGTGTCGAGTAGACTGCGCGTCCGCAGATCCTTCATCCGACAATGTTTTTCAAAACATCAACTTATATATAATACTAAAACTTAGAGCATCTAGCAATATAAAAATGCAATTTTATACTCTAGACGCAAAAAATGCGATAATCTAGGTTACCCTAAACTATCGCATTTTGTAGGAAAGCTGAGATTACACTTTCTATATTAGCACTTCAAGAGGTACCCTCTATTTGCAGTAGAGGTTTTCTTGACATCCACCAGATGCCTGCTAAGGTCACCCAGTATACCAACAGTATCGCCTTTTAAAGTCTGGCAGTAGACTTGACGTTATACGCTACTCTATATTATACCGTCCGCTGACCTTGCGAGCCATTAAGCCTTGCGAGCTACGAATTTTTTAATATAAACTGACTTCACCTTGCGGGCTACATCAGACCAAGTTCTCTTTCGAGCTTGGTATTAGATACCTTTCACATATAACCGAGGCAGACTTTGCTTTTTTAAAACATTGACTGGATTTGAACCAGCGTCCGTTTGCTTCCAACGCAAATGCTCATCCACTGAGCTACAATAATAACCTACTGCGATGTGCTGCCTCGTTGCTCCGTATGGTTTTGACATACAAAATACAACACACCACGTATCTTTCGCGACGCGCGCTACTCGATCGTATTTTGCGACGATGTATAAGCATTTATAGCTTATCCACTACCGCTGATACTGCAAAAATGCCTTTAGTTGCTTAAACTTCAGACAGAGATGCTACCCTTTGTTCTACCAACTGCTAGATTGGTGTTGTAGTGAAGTCGGCACCACCCGTTACATTCCAATAACTTAGGTTCCCCTTTCGGGCCTATAAGCTATCGTTTTCTCACTACACCTAGTTCATTGTTACCTCCGTTGCCGAAGGCTAGGAACTGGGCTTGCTTAAGTGGGCCACTCGGAGAGTGGTGCGGTTATGTAGGGATTACCGCTTTTATCACATTACTGTGACTATCCTTATGGGGCTTAAGCGCCCCAACTCATTATTTATCTATAATATCAAACTTTTAAGTAACTACCAACTAAAAAATGACTTTTCTTTGTCGGTCCTCTTTAAGAGTTTTATTTTGTAGGAGAGGAGGTTTTACCTGTCTCTCCGCTTCAGTTTTTATATATTACTAAACTTTTTAGCGTTGAGCAATATAAAAATAAAAGAATTTGGTATAGTGCTATTTTTAAATGGTCCGGGTAGCAGGATTTGAACCTACGACCCCTCCGCCCCAAACGGAGTGCTCTAGCCAGACTGAGCTATACCCGGTTAAATTATGTGGAGGACTCGACAGGAGTTGCACCTGCATATTACCGATTTGCAGTCGGCTGCCTAACTATTCGAACCACGAGTCCGTTGGGGTGACTACTCGGATTTGAGCCGAGTCTGACAGAATCACAATCTGTAGTGCTGCCATTACACTATAGCCACCATAACTGGTGCCCCAGACAAGACTTGCACTTGTTTCCTTACCCTTACCAAGGGTCTGTTCAGCTATATGAACTTCAGGGGCGTAATATGGTAGGTTGTCTCTGAATCGAACAGAGTTCCTTCGCTCTTCAGGCGAATGTGTGCACCAGCTTCACCAACAACCCATGGAGTACCTAGTAGGACTTAAACCCACAACCTCTCAGTTCGTAGCCGAGTGCTCTGTTCAATTGAGCTATAGGTACAAGAAATGGTAGACCTCTTCGGACTTGAACCGAAAACCCTCAGTTTAAGAGACTGATGCTCTAACCAATTGAGCTAGAGGTCCATATGGCGGAGAGCCGGAAGTACGATTTCCATCCCTTTGCAGGCACCCTCAGTTTAGCAAACTGTGCTAGCTCCCCGCTAGTTGGCCTCTCCAGAAATTTGTTTATAATGATGTAAACAGTATTTACGATGCTTATAATGAATATGAGCATCATCAAAACAGTTATGAAAAGCACAAAGCTCTAGCTTGTTTTTAAACACAGCTAGAGCGTGCCCAGCGGCGTCAGCGTCTAGTTGGGTCATCCAATCTACAAACGCGCGGCGAGCATCCTGCAATTCATCATTCATATAGATATCTTACTACAGAAATAAGTATTAAGCAAGATAAAAATGAAATTGGCGGAGTGATGGCGGAATCGAACCCCTGGCCCGTAGGCTCCAACCGCTTTCAAGGCGGTGCTAGTATCCCCGACTAGACATGCACTCCAAATTCTTTGTAGTTAACCCATTTGAGATATAGGTGATGGCACACGGGACATTCTGTTGGTCCCGCATAATCTTGCCACTCTGTGGCACAACGCATACATCTAAAATGGGCTATTTGGCGATTCATTGTAAATTGGTGCGACTAGAGGGATTTGCACCCCCACCTCTCTCGAGACTAGTTCCTAAGACTAGCGCGTCTGCTGTTTCGCCATAGTCGCATTATCTGGTGCCCACAGAGAGGATTGAACTCCCGACCTTCGGTTTACAAAACCGCTGCACTACCGCTGTGCTATATGGGCTCGTTTAATTGTTTTTAGATTATAATATATTTTTTAGCAAATACCAATAAAAAAGTTAATGTTCCCACTCATACCAGGCAACGGATACAGCTACAGTAGCAGTAGAACCTGAGTGCTCAATACTAATCATATAGTTAGAATTTGGTGCCAAGATGTATTCAGGAACTCCGTCATTTTGAAGATCTCCAGAATCTGCTTTACCGAAATTATAGTGAGTAGTTAGTAGTGTTCCATTAGCACTAGCTACTGCTCCAGAAAAAATGTGAGCTATGTTAGAATTAATTTCTTCTGGATGTCTATTACTACAAATAGCAGGAACACCTGTACCACTACTTGTTAGAGTAGGCCTTTCAAATATCTTAATAGTTAAAGTACCAGCAGAGTTATATCCAGTAACTTTTCTAAGATGAACCGTAGTAGCATTAGTTCTTATTAATACATTGCTAATTGCAGATCCTACAGAAGATCCGTAGTCGATATCCGACATAAAAGTTTTTCCTTGGTGAACCATTTGATGCTCAACCGTTCTATAAACTTGAATAGGCTCTAGAGAGCGCTCATAAGAATTAGTTCTTATCGCCATCTTTTTTTCTCCATAACAGCTCAAGCATTATTTCTAGCTTTTGCTGTTCGCTATACTGAGTCCAATTTTGTATCTCAGTTATAGTTCTACGACATCCTACGCATGTATTAGTTTTATAAGAGATCTTACAAACCTTAATGCAAGGTGTTAGTATTTTTTTCATTACGATTCATAACTTGCTTAACTCCGTTAATAAACTCTTCAGCCCAACGATTTCTAAAATCTTTCGGACCGCTATTTATAATACTAGAGCAACAAGCTATATGTGCAGCTAATAAGGCAGCAACTATGTAGTGAGAATCCTCTAAAGATTCAGAGGCGACCCTTGTTGCGGCCGCCTCTGTCATGCTTTGATATAGATCATCTCTTAGTTTTAAGAACTTATCAAAGTTTTCCATCTTTTAACAATTCACCCATCCTACCACGTTTCATGGCTTCCTGCACTCTTTTAAATTCAGATAGACGAGGATTCCACTTATTAAGTAGTAAGTCAATTTTATCAGTTTTTACAGCTTGAATAGCAGCTGCTCTTTGTAGACCAGCTTCTCCATACTGATTAAGTAATTGGGCTGCTCTAGACTCTACGTCGTTATCTTTAAGATATTTGTCGCGTAATACTTTTTCTTGAGCATTTTGTGGTCTATCAATGATCCTAGTTCTCCAGCGAAGACTTTGAAAAAGAGAATCAAGTCTATCATACTCTGACCTATCTTTTCTAGCAAGTAGTTTATACTTCCTAGAAACAGGTCGCGCACTAACTTTAGGACCAGTCTTCTTAGTAGATACTGCTTGTGTCTGTTTTTGATTTTTATTTTTTGCCATGTATAACTCCAATAGTAGCTATACTATCAAATAAGACAGATACAAGCAAGTATTATTATAGTTATTTTTGTTGTAATGCTCTAAGACTTTCAGTTGAAGTAACTGATATGAGTGTAGTATCTGTTTCATATAAGGCGTGACATTTAAAACAAGATATTAACTCAGCAGACTCATCAGAACGTTTCCAATCTATGTTCTCATTACCACATTTAATACAGAAAGTCTTAAAGATACAAATCACTCAGTCTTCTTTAGCTATCTTAGCAGTTTTTTCTTGAGTGCGACCAAAGGCTGAGATACCTAATACTGCGCCCATAGCTAGGTGAAATAGTCCACCTTCTGCTAGAGTTAAACTTTTCCACACTGTGTGCGGTATTTTAGTTACAGCAGATAAAATACCAAAAAATACAGGAGCTAACATAAAATCAAATAAACATATTGCCATGTAACTCCAACCCATGGACGGTCTCCAGTATTTTTGAACCCAACTCTCAGGTGGTTTTACCTCTTTAGGTTCTGTATCATCGCTCATCTCTTTCCTTTAAGAAGCTGCCTGAGCTATTGCTATTAAGGCTTTTACTGCTTCTTCAATTTTTGCTTGAGTCTCTAACTCATCTGCAAATTTAGCTAAGTTTTTTTGAGAGATTAAGTCTCTTAATAGTTCTTCATGTTCTTCTTTAGAAATTAATCCTTCTTCAAACTCTCTATGATATTTAATAGCTTTATTAGCACAACTAATAACGGCAAAATCTGTGTGCCTAGATAGATTAGTTAATTCGGATATTGGGTTCATCTAGATCTCCTATTCATACTTTGTTGCATTGTTTCTGTAGATTCCATGATGGTTTCCAGTTTTTCTTCGCAATAAGTTTTAGATACTCTAGATACAGTAAGATATCTATTATGCATAGGTTCTACTATATTAAAAAGTTCTTTGCTCATATTATATGTAGGGTTGTTATTAGGTAGATGTTCAGAATAGTGAACTAAAGTGAGACTAAGTTCTGTCATCTGTTGAGTTTTATCTCTCATATACGACATATCGTCACAATGTTTACGAGAAAGCTGACTGATAGTTCTAATTTGAGTTACATATGAATATTCAACAGAATCAAATTTAGCAGTAAATATACAACTACTGAGAAGGAGTGTTAGAGGTATCAGACTTAATTTCTTCATTAGAAGTAACCTTCCTATAATATACAATTATTTCTTTCTGTTGATTGATGTAACGTCGTATCTCTTCTAAATTTAAAGCCATAGTTTCATAGTCTTTAACGCTAAAAGCTATAAATACAAAGTCATCACCGTATTTTTTCTTCCATTGTTTTAAGAAGTCATCTATATTTTCACTAGTAACTACTTTGAATTCTACATCTTCTAATTTTACAGCTCTAACAGCAGCCGGCTGCATTACAGGAACTTTAACAGGTTCCGCAGATATCTCTATCTTTTTTTCTCTAGAAAAACAGCCAGATAATAAAACAAGGCTACTTACTAGTAGTATCTTGTTCAATCTGCCTAAAGGTTCTCTTAGTTCCATTATTAATCTTTTTTTCTGCTTCAGAAGGTCTATCTTTCAAAATCTTTTCTAGATTGTGTTTTTTTAAAAGATTAGACAACTTAGCTTTATCTTCTTCTACCTTAGATAGATTAGATTGTAATTCATTAGCAAGTTTTGCTTGTCTAGCAAAATCTTCTTTCATAGCTTCTATAGTTTTCTTCTGTATCTCTACAGCTACTTCTAATTTAGCTACGTTCTCTTGTAAAATTTGAATAGTATTTTGACTATCTACATAGTAAATATAAAAGGCACTAGATACGGTAACAAGAGCTATTGCTAAACCTAGCGATATTTTTCCGCCTATCATTATGCAATTAATCCTGGTTTATATACTGTCTTTCCATTTTCTTTCATAGCGGTCATAACTTTCTTCTGATTATCACCTTCTACATAAGATACATGGACCCAGCCACTATCTGGTATTCCTGGGGTATAGAATTCTAAAATTAACTGTCTAAATTCTAGGTTATCTCTAATCCATTCTGCTAATTCTGCATTAGCTATTCCGGGTATTTCAATGTCGGCAGCTTGGCCTTGGCAGTGATCTGAGGTCTTTGATCCGCCTACAGCCGCGTTAACTTCTGGATGGCGAAACCCAGAGTTAACTTTTACACCCTTGCCAAAAGCATCCCTGATAGGCTGAAGAACATTTTCACAAAGAGCCTTTAGGTTTTCAATCTCTCTTTCTCCAGGGGTATTATCAAGTCCGTGTCTAAGGGCTGTTTCGCTCTTAACCATTTCTGATAGAGAAAAGTTTTTTGTAAGCTGCATATGAACTCCTTTTTAATTATTGGTAGTTTATCAAAACTTTTTTTACTAGTCAAACCAAAATCTTCCAAGTTACCTATGCAACATTAATTTTTTAGATTTACATAAGCACAGAAAAGTATTCTTTTACTATTTGTGGTATTTTTAAAAAAGTGTATAATATCTACAAAGGAGCACGTCATGGAAGCAGAATTCTTTAAACTGGTTGCAGAGGTAGGATTTCCTATAGCATCATCTATAGCTGGTGGTTACTTTGTATTTCTTACTCTCAAATTCATTCTCGCAGGGGTTCAAAGCTCTGTAAAAGGTTTAAGTGGAATTATTGTTGCACTTGATAACAGAGTTAAAACAATGAACCACGATATTATCAGAATTGATGCACTAATATCTACAGCTCTAGGAGTAAAACCAGATACAGATAGAATTGCAAGAGCGGACGGTAAAAACGACGCTAGAAAGGACTAAGGTGTTTTACTTAGGTTATAATATACAAATATTAAATAGCTCTCTAGTATTAGACGAAGAGTTAGTTTTAATGCCCAATCAAAATAATAGTAGGATACAACAAACTTTACCTTGGAAAGAAGGTGATAAATTTGAATTAACAGTAATTCAGGGTAATACTGTATTTAAAAAAGTGAAGGATTAACTATGGATATGGTTCAACTTATTAATAAATATGGATTTCCCATTGTTGCTGCAGGCGGTATGGGTTACCTTATTTTTTACGTTTGGAAATGGGCAACGGCAGAAATTAAACCTGTTCTGTCAGAAGCTAATACTGTATTGATAGCATTAATAGATCGTGTCAGAATGTTAGATAACGATTTAATAAGACTTAATCAAAAGATTAACATAGTATTAATGCTAAGGGAAAGGAATGAAAAGCCGTAAATAACATTATTGGAGCACAGATAAGAATAATGTTCTAATTAGAAAGGTATTTAGTGATAAATAAAAATGTATTTTTATTCGTTATATTAATGCTGAGTTACTCCGCTAAAGCTAGTGAATTAAATTTTAAATTTAAAAATCCGGCTTTTAGCGGAGTTAACTATTCTAGCCACGTATTTGCAATTGAACAACTGGAAGAGCAAAGAAAACAAAAAATAAAAGATGAACAAGAAAAAATTAGAAAAGAGTTAGAAAGTAAACTTGAACAGAGTAATCTTCAGAAGTTTTTAAGAAATGTTGAAGCTAGAATATACGCTCAAATATCTAAAGATGTTGTCGATAAGATGTTCGACGGCACCGGATCGTCATCGGGAACCGTTGTAATAGGAGGAGCTAGCGTAAGTTTTAACAATGACGGCTCTAACATTACATTAAATGTAGTAGACGATAAAGGTAATACTACTGTTATAACTATACCTCTAGGGGCTTTTTAATGAAAAAGATTTGCTTAGTAGGTTTTTTATTGTTAACAGCATGTATACCTCCTAATGTAGAAGAGCCTATATCAATAAATGAATCTGTAGTTAAAAAACTAACTATAGTTAATAGTCCTTTATCTACAGAAGCTCCTTTTTATATAGCAGTATATCAATTTTCAGATAAAACAGGACAGAGACGTCCAAGCGAAGTAGTAGCTCATCTAAGTAGCGCTGTTACGCAGGGAGCCGAAACTTGGCTTATAAAAGCACTTCAAGATGCTGGTAACGGTAGCTGGTTTAAAGTTGTAGAAAGAGTAGGGTTAGAAAACCTAACTAGAGAAAGACAATTAATCAGGCAAACCAGAGAACAATACGAAGGTAAGGATGCTAAGCCACTAAGACCTTTAGTATTCGCATCTCTTATATTAGAAGGTGGAATTATAGGATATGACGTAAATACGATAAGCGGTGGAATAGGAGCGAGATATTTAGGTATAGGTCCTTCAACACAATATAGACAGGATCAAGTAACTATAGTAATGAGACTAATTAGTGTTCAAACAGGAGAAGTGCTGCTTAACGTAGCTACAAGTAAAACCATACTTAGCTCTGCTGTAGGTATAGATGTTTTTAAATTTGTAGATGCAGGAACTCGAGCCGTAGAAATAGAAACTGGTTTAGCTACAAATGAGCCTGTAAACTATGCTGTCAGAGCAGCGATTGAAGCTGGAGTAGTAGAACTAATTCAAGAAGGTGCAAGAAAGGGGCTTTGGAGAATGTCAGAATGAAAAAATTATATACTATTTTAATGATCTTATTAAGCACTCATGCTTATGGACAAAGTAACGTTCTATATATAGAACAATCAGGCGCTGGATTCTCAGGTTCTATTACTCAAGATGGAGTAACTAATAGAATTGGAACTTCTAGTAGTCCTTCGATAATTAACGGTACTACCAATACTATTAGTGTCAATCAAATTGGAAATAGTAACTCTTTAGATTTTGCAGTTTATGGAGATACAAATACGGTATCTATTACAAAAACAGGAGATTCCAATTCAGTTACTCTTGAAATAGGCAGTAACGGACAAGATAGTAGCACTAATGAATATACCCTAGACATTACTGGTAGTAGTAATACTATAGAATCTACTATAACTGGCGGTATAAATACTGTAGGTATAACAATTTTCGGAGACAGTAATAGTATTACTAATACTATATCTAGTAGTAATACAGAACTTACTCTTACCGTAACAGGTAGCACAAATATTATAACAACTAATCAATCAGGAGCTGGAGCACATAGAATAATACATGACCATACAGGAAATACTGGAACTTTTAGTTTTAGCCAGGGTGGAACCAATGCAAAAATTATCAATATTATTACTAACGGTAATAATCAGTCAGTTACTGTATCTCAAACAGACTGAAGCAAGAATAGGAGATGTAACAGAGCTTAACGGACAGGCGTCTGTTACAAGAAATAAAAAAGAACAACCTATAGGCATTCGAGACGGTATCGAATCTATGGACACTATCTCTACTAAAAATTCAAAGGTTAGAATAGATTTTATTGACAAAACCCACGTTAGTGTAACTGAGCATAGTGACTTAGAAATAGATGAGTATGTTTTTGATCCTTCTAGAGATTTAGCAAAATTATCTATGAAAGTATCTTCTGGCACTGTACAATATGCAAGCGGACTTTTAGCAAAAAAAGTAGGAGCTGTAGATGTTAGAACTCCTACTGCTTCTATAGCAGTTAGAGGTACAGAATTTTCTATGAGTGTCAATGAGTTGGGTAAAAGTTTGATTATGCTTTTACCTAACCAAGATGGAAGCACAGGAGAAATTACCGTTAGCACAGACGTTGCAAGTGTTATTCTGAATAAAAGCTATCAAGCTACTATAGTGACTAGCAGCTCTAGTCCGCCCTCAAATCCACTTATTCTTAATATGTTAGGCAGAGTAATAAATAATGATTTACTGCTGTCCATGCCGAAATCTGTAGAAACAGTTTCTAATGTCGAAAAAGAACAAGGTCCATTGGATTTTGACCTTAAATTTGTAGACGTAAATATGCTGGATAAAGATCCTCTTAAATTTGAAGAACTGAATGTAGACCTACTAAAGTCTGATTTTTTCAATACTAGATTAAACAATATAGATTCAATTTTTGATAATTTTAGTGAACGAGATGGTCAAGTGACTGGATATAATCCAACTACACAAATTAATACAGTAGTAGAAGATACAACTGTTTTAACTCAAAGATTAGATATTTCTA
>Ga0208975_1000681_pt1 | contig 15803 bp, 31 predicted proteins | sample GreLakmeER78MSRF_FD_187700 | JGI IMG/M metagenome (GOLD analysis project Ga0208975, IMG submission 187700) | Freshwater lentic microbial communities from great Laurentian Lakes, MI, USA - Great Lakes metaG ER78MSRF (SPAdes) | ecosystem: Environmental > Aquatic > Freshwater > Lake | place: Great... | reverse complement strand
CCAATAGAAAGAGCACCAACAATGGACAAAAACAGAATCGGAACTATCCACCAAGTTCAGCCTGAAGTATCCGACTGGATTCTTTGCGCTGACTTTCAAGACGACATGCCTCACACCCAACCTGAGCGAGCCATGTGGCACAACCGACTGCTCCTCTCTTGGCAAGAGCAGACAGGTGTCGGTCTCATCCACTTGGGCGTAGACACCTGTGGCGACATAAAGGACATGGGCGACCCTGACTACACAGAGGTCGTGCACCGACTTCGCCACGCTGGGTACGACATCTACGAGAGCGACAACTACCTTGAGGTCTACGACCACTCAGTTGACTGTGACTCGTGTGCTGACGGCGAGTGTGACAACCCACGAGGCGTGTGCGATGTCATCTATTGGGGTTCCAATGATGTGCGCTCTGTAGTGAAGAGTTTCCGTCTATCTGAAATTGCGTTGGCACGAAAAATTGCCGATGAGCGCAATGAAGAAATTGACCGACTTGAAATTGAAAAAAATATCCACACCAGCGCTCGCTGGTGCGTAGAGACCTACCAACCATACAACCAATAGGAGAAACCAATGACCACACCAACAACAACCACCACACTCACGGTTCGCTCGTGGCAAATATCCGAATACCTTCGTGGGGGCGCAGATAACTTCTTGCGCTCCAGCGAGGAACTAGTCAAGGCTGGGTACGACTCTGACCACCCATTGGTCAAGATGTTCTACAAGCAGTACACGGATGCACGAGCCATTGCAGATGCCATCAGCACATCTGTTCGCATTGATGTTGAGAACCTTGAGTATGAGTCAGTGTTCACCATCATCAGCGATGGGAGCAACCAATGAGCACACCAACCACCTACACAGTCAATGTACTTGTCGGCACGCTCCACGAAGTGCAGGTCGTAGCGTCAAGCCCTGAAGAGGCGCAAGACATTGCCGAGTCATTTGACAGTGACGAGGTTGACCCACGCATTGTGAGCGTTGAGGAGGGCGAGTTGACTCGCCTTACCACAGACATCTACTGACACACACGGCATCACGAGGCGCCCCCTGCCTCGTGGTGCTCACAGAGGGCATCGGGTTAGCGCTCGGTGCCTTCTGTGAGCATCTGCTCAACCAACAAAGGAGAACCAATGACCACTACCACACGACATCAAATAACCGTCACCTACACAGTGACAGTGCCCGAAGAGGTGCTTGCCTACCTCAAATTATCCAATGGCACTCGCTACTGGGTAGAGGATGAATACGAAGTGTCTTACGATGACAACAACGACATTGTCATTAAGACTGACGGACTCACATTCGTGTACGACAATGCAACTGCTCTCAAGGGCATTGAGCAATGGCTTGAGAACAATGGCGACTGGGAAGAGTTGCGTGACCTTGAGACAGATCACTATGACCATGACCAAATATGGCAGTACGGGTTCTTCGGTGAACTCGTGTTCGCTTAACCAATAAAGGAGCAACAATGAATACATCTAAGACATACCCAACATTCACTGACCCCAACGGAGTCCTACAGGCTTTCAAGGGAGTGACTGATGGACGCCACGGCAAGCGCATCGTTGCGTTCATACGCAATGAGGAGCGTTACTGGAAGAACAAAGGTGAGCCAGTCGCTATTAATGAGTGGGTGCACTTTGGTAATGCAGTGCATGTTGACGCCATGGACAAGCGTGTACGCAAGTACCGAGTCAGTCCATGGCGTGTGCGCTACTGCCCCATTGACATGGAGAACCAACTCACCCTCAAGGAAATTGAAACCATCAACCAAACAACCAACCAATAGGAGATACCAATGAAAGAATCAACCACCGAAAACACAGTCCTTGCTGTGCTACTACTCACACTTGGCGTTTTACTAGCGACTCTTTTTGTCGTTGTAAAAAACTCGTATGAGTTCCACCAAAAATGTGACGGCGTTGTCGTCACCCAGTCATACCAAGGCAAGCATTACTGCATCCCTAGCGACATCTTGAAAGGAAAATAAATGTCAGCAAGCACCATCACACCCAAGCAACAATCATTCATACGCTCATTACTCACGGAGCGTCAATCAGTGCTCGGCATTGATGACATTGACGCATACATCCGTGACAAGGGCATTGACCGACTCACTGGTCAGTCAGCAAGCGCTGTCATTGAGAAGTTGCTCGCCATACCGAAGCCTGACAACCCTGAGCATGCGCACCTTCCCAAAGGTCGCACTGTTGTCAACCGATACAGCAAGCCCTGTGCGCTCTGTAAAGGTTCCGTAGAGTCTCAGACAGGCTGGTGCGTACAACTCGCTTCAGGCTGGCAGACATACCACGCCTTTGGTGCGTGTGGTGCACCTGCACCTGAGTCTGTACCTGCACCAGCAGTGCATGAGAATCTCATTGAGGTTGAGGCGAAGCGTGCGTACCGTTGTGAAGACGGCACCATCGCTATTGCCTACACCACACAGAATGGCTATCTCGCTATGCGCCGTCTTGTCATTGAAGACGGTGTCGGTGGGCTGGAATACTGGAAAGGTGGCGTCAACATCGTGCGTGCGACTGGCACTCTTCTCACTCAAGAAGAGGCGTCATCACTCGGCAAGACCTACGGCTTCTGTGTGTGCTGTGGTCGTGACCTCAGCGAAGACACATCACTTGCTGTTGGGTACGGGGCAACCTGTGCTGGCAACAACGGCTGGTGGTACCCAACAACCAAAGAGGCACGAGAGATTCTGAATCGCTCTGTGCCAGCGTGACAACGGGGTGTCACGGGTTCGCCCGTGGCGCCCTCACTGTCCATTCACAAAGTGTGAGTGGGTGGTGAGGGCGATACCCTCGCCCGTTGAGCACCAACTACAACAAGGAGACACAATGTCTAATTTTCGTTCATCCCTTGACGACTTGCTTGCCGAGTCCGTCAAGGTTCAACTACCTCAAGATGTCTGCCCCGAACTGACATCATTGTCCAGCGCACACGACTACGACCTTGACTTTGACCTTGCATTGCCACTGTTGCCATTCCAGCGTGCTGGCGTGGCGTATGCACTCAAGCAACGCCGTGTACTGCTCGGTGATGAGATGGGTCTTGGTAAGACACCACAACTCATCGCAGTCGCTGTCAAGGCTGTTGAAGAGGGTCACCGTGTCCTCATCAGCGTGCCACCATCACTACGCCTCAACTGGGAGCGTGAGATCTCCAAGTTCACCAACAGTGTGGTCACTGTTGAGGTGCTTGAGTCAACGAAGCCCTACGCACTGTCAGGTGCTCAGGTCACCGTCATTGGTGACGCTGGGCTTGTCGGCTGGGCTAAGGCACTCACCAAAGAGTCCTTCGGAGCGTTGCTTGTGGATGAGGCACATCGCTTCAAGAACCCCAAGAGCAAGCGCACACAGGCGCTCTACGGCATCGCACAGGGCATTCCAAAGGATGGGTATGTCGTGCTTGCTTCAGGTACACCAGCAGTCAACCGTCCAGTGGAGTTAGTAGCACTGCTTGACATCATCGGCACGCTGAAGCCCGTCTTCGGCTCGGCTGGTTCGTTCAAGTGGAACTACTGCGACCCAGTCAAGAATGACTTTGGGTGGACATTCAATGGCTCTACCAACAGTGCAGAGTTACACGCCAAGTTGCGTGGCACTTGCTACATCCGTAGGCGCAAGCAAGATGTGCTCAAGGAGTTGCCAGCGAAGCGCCGTGCATCTGTTGCCATTGAGTTGAGTGATGTTGAGTTGCGTGAGTACCTACGCATTGAGAGCGACTTCCTCGCTTGGGTATTGGACAAGGGTGGTCGTGAGGCTGTCCTCAAAGCATCTCGTGCTGAGACCATCACCAAGTTGACAGCAATGCGTCAGGCAATCGCTAAGGCAAAGGTTAAGCACGCCATTGATTACATTGAGTCCATCATTGAAACAGATGAACCTGTCGTGGTGTTTGGTCACCATCGCTCAGTGCTCAATGCAATCATTGATGAGTGTCAGGCACGCTCTGCCAAAGACCCACGATGGAATGTTGTGTCGGTGCTTGGTGGAATGAAAGATGCAGACAAGCAGTCAGCAGTTGACGACTTCCAATCAGGTCGTGCGTCAGTGTTCGTAGGCAACTACGAGTCTGCTGGTGTCGGTCTTACACTCACTCGTGCGAACCAGTGGGTGTCCGTGGAAAATCCGTGGACGCCTGCCTCGCTCACGCAGGCAGAAGATAGATGCCATCGTTTATCGCAGGAAAAATCCGTGAGTTGTCACCACCTCATTGGTGCACGCAAGAACGGTATAGACACGATTGACGAACGGCTATTCGCCCTACTCAATGCGAAGCAAGAAGTGCTCAGTGCAGTGCTTGACGGCTTCGCTGAAGACTTGAACGCTGACACAGACTCTCTTGTATCAGCGCTCTTGTCCGACTGGGTCGGCTAACAATCTGAGGTGGTGCTCAGGGTGGCGTCACGGGGTGAACCCTCGTGGCGTGCCTTGGGTACTGGGGTACGGTTTCCCCCTTTCCCGTATCCCAGTGCTCAAGGGACGCATGTCCACAAGCACCAACAATCAACCAACCAATAGGAGCACCAACAATGAAAACCATCACCATTACATGGAAAGCCTTCTGCCACGAAGACACACCATCACGACAGGCAACATCAGCAACTATCCAGTATGACGCACCACCAGTGGACGACATCATCCTGTGCGACAAGGTGTTCCGTGACACGAACCTTTACGAAGGTGATCTGTGGGACATCTTGAAGCCAGTTCTTCCTGACAAGCGCACGCACACAGCATTGTCTGTAGGTGACACGGTAGAGGTTGACGGCAACCTCTACTTGTGTGACCACATCGGATGGGAACTCTTGTCAACCAATACACAACTAATCAACCAATAGGAGCAACAACAATGAAGCAACCAATCAGTATTGATGTCACCGTGCGTGTCGTCATTGAAGCAGAATCAAAAAGCGAAGCAGAAGAATTATTTGAAGCGCAACTCTTCAACCAATTCCCCGATGCCGAGTATTACAACCTCCAGTCCCGTGAGGGTTCATGGAGCGCCCTTTATGTAGGGGACAGCACAGACGACACGGATGTGTGGCGACCCAGTCAAGAACAAGTGCAAGCACTTACTGCCGAGCGTGACAGTTTGCAGTTTGCCCTTGATGTAGTGCATGAGGACATTGAGAACTTCTCAAAGGAAATTGAACGCAAAGAACAACACCAGCGTGACCTTTTCTTCGGCAACTACTAGAACAACAACCAACCAATAGGAGAACACCACATGAAAACACAACTACTAATCACTGTTGAGCACCCCGATGAAGTGCCAGCAAACCAATTCATTGACATCGCTATCAAGAGCGTTCTCAATGACATCAATGCAGACCTTGATAAAGGCTGGGCAGTCCGTCACGAAGACATTCAGCCCCAGTCATACTCATACGAGCAACTAAGAGAGTACGCACTGAGGTGCTCATTGGAACACCACCTGTGCAATATTGATGACCTCATCACAGACGGTCTTACACCTGATGACATTCTTGCTCTCGTGGAGAAAGGCTCTAATGATGTCGTGATTTGGGAAAAGTATGAGTACGAACCACGGGAAGATCTCGTGGAATCCATAGAAGGTACACGAGGTGTAAACCTCTTCCAGTTCTATGAGTTACTGACCGACATCAACGGTCACGAATGGTTCATCAACTTTAAGGAAGGAAAATAAAATGACCAAGCAACAACAACAACACTATTTCGCCAGCGATGGTAACTACGGAGATGCCGATGGCATTGGTGTCTTTGACACCACCAACTGGACGGACAGAGAATGGGAGTTGATTAATGACGCTACGGACGGACGCCGTCTACGCATCGCACGAAACATCAACACTCGTCACGCTGATGCCAATGGCTACATCATTGCTGGTGCCATCGGTGCTGTCGTGTCCATCCATTGGACAGACGACAGTGATGATGACAGCACACAGAATGTCTATGTGTCATTTTCCGATGAGGTCTTTGACCATCGCAACGAGCCAATGGAGAAAGACATCTTCGGTGTACCCGATGTGGACATCTTCTATTACCTCAATGCAGAGGAACAAGAAGCCCTCGGCAGAGCAATCAGCAGTGGTGACACCCGTGTCCAGTTCAATGAGGAATGGTTCATTGACCTTGACTGGGGCATTGAGTACGCCACGCCAGCACGCTGGTAACGACCTTGGGACATCATCGGCACCCTTGGGTGTCGGTGGTGTCCTCAGAGCGCTTAGGAGCCGTCCTGAGCGTTCTGAGGGCACTTGCCCAGCAATCACCATCACAACAAAAGGAACATCAAATGACACAACTAACAACCGACCAATGGGAAGAAATCTACAAGCCCATCACCAACCACCTAGTCCCTGACGCTTCATGGAACGGTCTCATGTTTGAGACCTATGACGATGAGTATGCCTTCGTGTGTAATCAGCATGACAACCGTGTGTGGACATGGGTAGACGGTGAAGATGGCACTTACATAATCACAGGGATAGCGCATGTAAATCGCATTGGTTACTTCGTGACCACCGAGCCTTGGGATAGCAACATAGAGATCAAAGTAGATTCTTATCTTCCCGTTGAGATTGACGCAATTTTAGAATTGAAAAAGACATTCCCAAAACTACAAGTGGGCACTGACGAAGACGGACTGCTGGTCATCTTTACTAATGAGGTAGCAGATGAGAACGAATTATTTGAGCACTTCCTAGAAACCATGTCATGCACAATGGACAATGGCGTGCCAACTGAATAAGTAAACAATCAATAACAAATAACCCAAGGAGAAATAGAAATGACAACAGAAACAAAAGAACTAACTGTGCTTGAGCGAGTGCAGAACGGAGTAACACAAAAGCATTCATTTGATGGACGCTCTCGTGAAGGCAAGACGGTGCGAAGACTGCATAACATCGCTGGCTACACAGCGACTGATGTGTTCTACCAAGTCACCCCCAGTGATTCATACGCACGGACAACTTGGTACACCCAGTTATCACTCACTGGTACTCAACCCCAAACATTGGTTGATGAGTATGTGCACCTGTCAGGTGAGGTTGTATACCTATCTAGCGAAGTAATCGTTGAGGTTGTTAGTGACAAGGCGCTGTACTTTGCAGGTCACAAAGTTGAACTGGTTGATGGTGAGATTGTGAGGACGCCCTACGAAGTGGTCGCACCGTCTTGGCACTTCTCATTAGAGAATGCCGACCTAGAGAAGTACCGTTGGGTTAACAACCAGTGGGACAATGGTCAACAGTTAGAACAAATTAAACGATTGATTGTGAGCCGAAAGGAAGCCATTGAACGAGAGAAGGAACTCAACAAACAAAAAGTAGAAGCACTCACTGCGTTCAATCTCACAAAGAATTATTTTGAACAACTAGCAGAAGAAACCATTGAAAAACTAGCGCATGAACTTGATTCACCTGCATCAACAGAAGATCATTTTGATAATGCAATCAAGGCTGGTGTTGCATGGTGCGCTGTGTACATGAGGAATTACCTGCATAAAACAACTGTGGACATCCATGACCCTCGTGGGTTTCGTATGCATGTAGATAAGGATGTACGGGTGTACACAGCAGTTGAGGCATACGCCTTTACAGTTCAAGCAGTGTTACAAGATTGGGAACAACGCATTCCCAAAGAAATCAAATTAAAAGTGCTGGAACAATTCAGCAAGAAAGTATGGAGATAACCATGTCAGATATAACAACAGATACAACTAGCGAATGTGCAGAATGCCAAAGCACATTTGACAACCAAAATGAAGGACAGTTCTCTGAGATAAGGGGAGACTGGTTCTGCGATGAGTGCCATGCCAGCGATCTTGACCACTCATCTACCGTGTGGGTTATCCATCACGGTGAGAAACAGAAACACCAAGTCGGGGATGCGTTTGCCATTAATGAGTACGGAGACACACCAGACATCAAGGTTGAGCGCAAGTATGTCTCAACTGATGGCTGGCGTGGCTACTACGAGACCACCATTGACGGGTTCGCACCTGTCATTGAGGGTTGGACTACTGGCTCTTGGGGAGACCCCATTGCAGACCGTAAGGCAGTGTTCAACGATTGGTTGGATGAACTTATTGAGAACACACCATGGTTGGAGTTCCCAATTTGTTTGGTCTTTGACCCGACATCAAACCTGTTCTCTACCTCGGTGAGCATTCAGGTAAAGACAGAGAATCTGGAAACTTTCAAGAACTGGCTTGGTCTAGAACTTGATGAACTACAAAAAGCATTGTCATAAAGGAGACACAACATGCCCAAATACGCAATATATGTAAGTGAAACTGTTAACCACATGTATGTGGTTGAAGCAAACTCAGCCGAAGAAGCCGAGGCAGTTTATTACTCTTACGATGATGACCAACTGAAGTCAGAAGACTCAGACGGCTCTGTGGGCTGGGACAGCCCATGGGAAGTTGCATTATTGGAGGAGGAATACCACCGATGCGATTTAAATGACCCAACACCAATAGAAAGAGAAACCAATGACTGAGCAACATGACTGGAGTGTCAAGGACGGTGTGCTGACATTTACTGACACTGGAGAACAGTGGGAAGTAGCACACTGGACAGATAAAGACTTTGAGGAGTTTCTCTCTCTTAGTAGAGAGCATCAAATCCACGACCTTTGTGACCTAGTTGAAATTACAAATGACTTCATTGAAGACACTCACTATCTACCAACTACTGAGTACATCAAAAAGTATGGTCAGTGTTTTGTATTTGTAACTATGCCCGATGGAGATCGTCATTACTACGGCGTATTTTCCAGTGGGTTAGAAGCACTTGCATGGATGGACAAACAGTACAAAGAGTCACAATTCCGTGGTTCCTTTGCCTGTGTCCGTCTTCGTACACCTGACCGAGTGCGTACCCATGAGGATTGGTACGCACCTGAGCGTCTTCTCACCGAAGAAGAGTTCAACGCCGAGTACCCAACACCAATCAACCAATAGAAAGAGAAACCAATGACAAACACAATCATCAGTGACTACGAAGTCACTACTGCGTACATCAAGCAGAACATTGATGCCATCACCGAGTTCGCTCGGTCATTTATTAGCAACGAGCCATCTAAGGACGAAGACATCTTCCATTCATTCAATAACCGTGTTGACTTGAACTTTGTTCTGGACGAAGACACGCAGAACTGGAACTGCTACGCCTACCCAGTAGTCAATGGCACCCCTAGTTACGACCAAGAGTATGAGGTTCACATTCCCGTGGATGTGTACACCTACAAAATCGTGCGCAACTATCACCCAAACACTGGACGCAGTTCAAAAGTGATCTTGGAAGGTCTTACTTTGCAAGAGGCTAAGGCATACTGTAGGCGTGAGGACACTCGTAAAGAGGGCGAATGGTTTGATGGATACGAGAAGGAAGCAAAATAATCATGGCTACATTCAACTTTGAAGTCCAGTGGGTTGCTGACATATCTGTGGAAGCACTTGACGAAGACGAAGCATTTGAAATTATCTACGCAGGAACCATCACTGACCACTTCGGTAAAGGTAAAGGGGAACTAACCGTAGAACTGTCCACAACACCATTAGAACGGTCTGAGTGGGGTTTGTTTGACACAGACCCCGAAGACCCCGACATCACATACCTCGGAATCAACGATTCCGAATACCTTTAAGGAGAAACCAATGCTCAACCAACTACCACTCTGGTGTCGTGAATGCGACAACTCATACGAATCATTTGATGACAAAGGTGTGTGCTCATGTGGCACGCCCAATGTCTTGGAAAGGCACAGCATCGTTGTGACCATTCCAGTAGATGCATTCTCATTGACTGAGGCTCAAGAATCTGTACTGGCTCTCATCAGTCAGTTAATTGACGCCAAAGTAATTTCACCCGAAACAACACTGTTCTAAGGAGGACAACAACATGGGTTACCTAAGCACATACGACCAATTATTAGCAACAAATGACTTGGAGAAGTCGTTAGAGATTCATTTCTCTTACAACTGCTATCCACCAGTGCCATTGGACATGGTTCCCTTGGCTCGTCAAGCCATAGACGCTGTATCCAATGGTGAGGACAGCCTTGTCATTGAGTTACCAGCAGGAGTTACATGGCGAGGAGAGTCAACTGTACGAGCATTGAATGCAGTTGAATCATGGCACCTTGAAGCATTTGTTGACTTCATACACGAAAGCAGGAACTAATGAAAAACATCCGTATCAGCAACTACACACGATTCCGAAAGAGAGTCTTTGTCCCGTCAATGTTCGTCTACTTTGCATTCTGTGCGTATGTCGGCGTCTTTGCAAATATCTTCTACTATGGAAAGCCCGTTACAGGAATTATTTTTATTCTGTTGGTGTTTGGTGCAGTAGGCATATACGAATGGGACGCTAAACAAGGAAAGAAGAACAATAAATGACCGAGAACAACGATCCAGTTTCTGCGTCTTTACCCGACAAGCCAGAGTTGTTACTTACATTCTCTGTGGAAATCACGGATGAATGGCAAGTAGAGGACGCTGGTGTTGGGTTCTCTGCAATCGTCTACGGAGACAATGGTGCGTCCTTCGCTGTGGAGAACGATGGTAACGGTGGCTGTAATCGCTACCTAACCTTTGACACCCACGGTGAAGACCTCTTAGAAGCCTTCACAGAGGCTTCTAAGGGGGCGTACACCCGTCAGGTGCTTGAACCCCTAGACCTTGCGTTACTGTGGATTGAGTTGAGGGAACTCATTCCACCTGTAATGGAAACACTACAAAATCAAAACCCTTAATCAAGTTGTGAGTTGTACTCCACACCTGTAGTTTTACTGGTGTGGGACAACGCACTACACCCCACAAACAAAACAACCAAAGGAGACATTACATGTCAAAAGAAACCAACCTCGTACTCAACCGAGACCAACTCATCGGATACACCGACCCCACCTATGGTCGGGGCAATGCATGGCACGACAACCCATCGTTGCGTGAGTCTCTCGGTCTTGAGAACAACCACTACCCACACGCCATCCCAGTAGACGATGTCCTTCGCCGTCTGTTTTTCTGGAACGCTGTTGAAGCAGGAAGCGCTATCAAGTTCCCGAACGGTGACGGAACATCTCGTTACATTGATGACCCATCACGCAAGTCCATCGTGCGTAGCGATGACCCAAGTGTTGTGTTCTCAGTGTTCAAGTCTGGATACCAAGTACACCAGTACCAAGAATGGTTGCTCAAGAATGTTGCCAACATCATTGACGACAGCGATCTTGCCATCGGTACTGCTGGTCTCTTGCGTCAAGGTGGTAAGGCTTATGTGACCATTGAGTTGCCTGAAACTGTCAAGACACCGTCAGGGTTTGACATCCGACCACACTTGCTTGCTTGCACCTCGCATGACGGCACGCTGTCAACCACCTACCAGTTGGTCTCAACCATCGTGGTGTGTGACAACACGCTTGCTGGTGCTCTCGGTGAGCAGACACCACAGCACAAGGTGCGTCACAGCAAGCATTCCATTGACAAGATTCAGAGCGTCCGTGATGCACTGACTCTGGTGCATGAGTACACCGATGAATTAACTCTTGAACTTGAGCGCTTGTCAACACAGGTTGTCACCGACACTCAGTTCAAGTTAATCGTTGACCGTCTTGTACCACCATCGTTGGAAGTGAATGTGCGTCCACAGGTTCAGGCTCGTATTAACAACAAGCAGGAACTCATCAACCACATCTACAAGAATGACCCTCGTGTCTCGCCGTGGAAGGGCACATCTCTTGGTGTACTGCAAGCATGGAACACCTACAACCATTGGTTCGCTGGTACGGATACAAACCGTTCAGAGCGCAACAAGTTGAATGGTGTCCTTGGAAAGACACAAGACAGTGATCGTCAAGTGCTTGAGGCAATCAAGCAGTTGGTACCAGCCTGATGGAACAAATGGAGGTAACGGGGGGCGTAAAGCCCCCCGTTTCCCGTGGACAACGACTAACTGACTACGACACTACGAACTTTATTGAACTACCACATCTCAAATATGACGATGGTGGTCAATGGAGAGACAAAGCGTTTTGCAAAGGTCAACCACACTTGCTTTCATTGTTCTTTACCGAGAATGCCAATCGCAGTAACACACGAGCGATGATGATTGCAGAGGTACAGAAACTATGTAATCAGTGTGGTGTTCGTAAAGAGTGCTACAACTTCGCAAGAAAAAACGACCTCAGATACGGCGTCTGGGGTGGTGTTGACTTCTTTGTGTCTAGTGACTCTCCACGACTATCACCATTACCCGACAGCATTGATTAACCCACTACAAGAAGTAGCCCCCTGCCTATTCGGTGGGGGGCTTTTCTTCTGCTACTGGGGTCATTACACGCACCTTGTTGGCGTGTCGTGGGCACTTGTGTGTTGGTGGTGTCACTAACTTTACGCCGACCTCTACAAACTGATGACAGTCAGGGCATGTGTATCGCTCAAACTTCATTATCTAATACCTTCCAAGGACGCCATTGCGTCAAGAACTCTACAATCTCTATGCGATTCCACAAAGGGGTTGACGCAAGAGTCACGAATGGCTCTGGAAACTCAACCATCTTTCTCAGTGAGTGAATGCGTTGCTTACTCACACCGAGAACTGTGGCAACCTCTGAGGTGCCCAGTATGTCTGATATAAGTATGCGCTCGGTGCTCACTTATTAGAGTGTACTTTCTTTTTACTGTGGTTTTTCTTCCACACATCTGGGTGCAGGTATCGGTTGTTTTTAATGCACCCCCACCCAAAAAACCCAACTTTATTTTGGAACCACGGACGGTTATTGATCCTGTCCTCAACTGTCATGAACTTCTTCGTTGTTTGAAACCCAAAGACACTAATTCTGTTTGCAACAATGATCTGCTCATGTTTGGTTGCTTTGTCAGGTGTTGACGCAAACTGGCGACCACCGTAACTTTGCCATGTACCTACATAGATGCCAAGACCACCAGCCCATTGACCTTTGTCAGCCCATCCACGCCTTCCTGCGTCTGTCTCACACTGAGCAACTGCATCCCAGTATGCGATGGGCATTGTTTTCCTCTTACGCATCTGTGTCTGTAACTCTTCTGGCAACACGCTAAGACTCATCTCCCTGACTTTGTTTGTCAAGTCAGTGGGCACTGTTGTTGTTGTTGTTACAGATACCACCTCTTGTTCTACAGGTTCCGAAACCAAATGAACTGGGTTCATGGGCATGATAAGTGTGGCGATTAAACCTAGATGAGTAAACAGCAATGAAGCCTCCGATGTCGGTGGATATAACAAGAGACCCACACCAAGAGAGCAGGGGGGTGCTCAGGGGTAAAGCCTTGGTATGGGTCTCTGTATCAAGTCTATAGGGGTTTAGTAAAGAAGACCAAACCTAACTGCTGATATATCTTCCACTGGCTCATTCATGTACGGAATACACGACATGTTCAGTTTTACATTCTCCATTTGTTCATTGTGGTCGTTGGTGCATAGTTCGCAGTCACACCCTTGGCGATAGCGCACCCACGATCCATGAGCCTTCAGCAACGACTGTTTGTTGTCCTTGGCTCCTTGCCTGTCTTTGGGCGTTAGACCACCCCACATGCCCCAGCGTTCGTTCTGACCGTCTTCTAGGCACAGTTTCCACACAGGACAGTGCTTACAGACCTCTCGTGCTACGGCGTAATAGTGCTCTGGTGCCTCTGCCTCAACAGGTGGAAACCAAAACACATTGTTCCTCTTAAGGCATAGAGCCTCTCTACGCCATTCCGTATCCATTAAATCTCCAAATAGAAAGTGAGGTTGTGTAATGACACACTCCCCAGATAAGGTTGCTCCTATGGCAACTAACCCAACGACTGACCGTATTACGGAAGTCAACCCGTCCCTGTCCACCATCGTTTCTGAGCGCATCCGTATGAAGGATGAACTTGAGCAACTTACCGAGAGACTTAAATCTCTTGACTCCATCATCATTGCTGAGTTTCAATCTGCTGGTCTCACAAAGGTTGAGACCGAGATCGGCAAACTCAATCTTGTGCAGTCCAACACCGTTGCGTGGAATGAAGAAGTCCTTAAAGGACTCCTGAAGCCTGCTCAATGGAAACGCATTGTTGTTGAGAAGGTTGACAAAACACGACTTGAAGCAGAACTACTCGTTGGACGCATCAGCGAAGACGAAGTGGATGTCGCTAAGTCAATCAAGCAATCAAAGCCGTTCCTGCGCTGATTCAGCCCCACCACAGTCACAGAGGTACCCGTTGTCGCAGTAGAAGCAGGCGATGGGTACCTCTTGGCGATTAACGCAATCCCAGCCAAGACCTGTGTATCCCCCAAGGTCAGCCCAATGGTCTCTTTTTTCAGGAGACCACGAGATTCGTGCAATCTTTAACAAGTCCATCATGACTGCTATGTCATGTGGCATCAATACCAAATGACCTCGTGCCTCCATAGTGCGAGACAAGTATGTTTGCCACAGTGATGCTGTGGTCTTAAAGTCGTCCACAGGATCGCCGTAAGCATCGTTACGGTCACCATTAATAAGTTGAATTGCTTCTTCTAAAATAGAAGTTCTGTAGTTATCTGACACCGTTGCCTATTTCCATGAGTGTGTTGTTGTGTTCCATTTGCCAATACTCGTTGTGAGTCTTAATGATGTTCGCAAACTCAGGAAGTGTATTTACACGCCGACCTGCGTATTGGGCGTTCCATGGCTGTGTGTATAGGTACCCGTGGACACCAGAGTCCCGATACTCGTTGTATTGGAAGACATGGTCATCAATAGAAGCGCACTCATCTACTGCCAGTGCATTGATGATGTCTGCTTTCTGACCACTGAAATGAAGTGTGTCAGGAGTAAGTCTGTAGCGCTCCAGCCACTTAATGGTCTGGGCATAGGCTGTTGGAGAACGGTGTGTGATGATGTGGATACGAAGTCCCTGTTCACGCAATGCCTGCCAGCCAACCATTGTCTTTGGCAGTGGGGCAGAATCATTAAACAAGTCACGCTCGTAAGTCAAAATATCTAGGGTGTCATAAAACTGTTTGGCAGACAAGTTCCACTGCTCGTAAAACTCCCAATTAGTTGGTCTGGGAAACGCTGTTTGGAAATACTCAGAAAAATGTTTCTGAACAGTTGTAGCGAAGTCAAAGAGAACTCCATCAATATCTACAGCAACATCGGTAATCATTTGGCACCCTCGTGTTTGTTTAGAATGTTTGCTATATCGCAGGCTTCTGGATAACTGCGACAAGTAGCAATTCTGTCGTAAGAGGTTGACCCTATACGGTAAGAACGGGCAATAATCCATTCAGCATTACCCATATCAACAACGATGTAATCAACATAATCGTTTTCCATATGCGCTCCTTCTTGTTAGGCGCTCATTGTACGCCCTAAGTAGTACCTATGTCAACGAGTGTCGTCAGATAAATCAATAATGTCTGCGTACATGGCGTCAGCACCAGATTGGTCTAGACCACCGTTGGGAAGCATTCGTGCTTGGTCTCCAGCCTTGGCTCCAAACAAACGGGACAGCACGCCACTAGAGCCTCGTGCCTCAACTTCAAAGCGCACAAGATCTCTGTTGTCATTGATGCTCTTAAAGCGCTCAACTAGATTAAACAGACGGTCAATCTCACCAGAAAGTGTAGAGTCAAGACCCTGCCCTTCTAGTTCTTCTGCGAAGCGAGCAAACATCACACGACCTACTTGCATCTCTACAAGAGCACGCAGTGCAGACTGAAGTTGATCCTTTGTGCGAATCTCAATAGGCAAAGAAAACGCACACTCACTATTTTCTTGAAACTG
>Ga0208975_1000680_pt1 | contig 15828 bp, 13 predicted proteins | sample GreLakmeER78MSRF_FD_187700 | JGI IMG/M metagenome (GOLD analysis project Ga0208975, IMG submission 187700) | Freshwater lentic microbial communities from great Laurentian Lakes, MI, USA - Great Lakes metaG ER78MSRF (SPAdes) | ecosystem: Environmental > Aquatic > Freshwater > Lake | place: Great... | reverse complement strand
AACCCGTGAAACGTACTTTGAACCACTAATTTTTGGGTCCAAAGCAGTGTACGCCATGTCGTTTTCCACCTCTAGCCCGAGGTCCGTTGCGGCCTGTTTCACATCTGACTCAGATGCTGTGTTCTTAAATTTAGCGTAGATCTTGTAGGTGACTGGGTTTGCGCCTTCACCGTATCCCATCGCTCGGTCTTGAGCGTAGCTCATTGCTGTCCCTTCATCTCCAAGAAACAACGGAGTGTTTGGCTTGTTGAATTGCGAGATGGTCCCGTGAAACACCTTGGTGGTGTACCCAGCCGCCTTCGCCGCCTCATCGACCATCCGCTGGGCGGTGGCCGTGTCGCCCTTCTTCACCGCGGAGAGGTAGTCGGTGTCCGAGGCAGGCATATAGCGCTGCTGGCCGGCTACTTCTCCCGCTGTTCCGGCTGCACTTGGTCCCTCAGATCCTCCTTGAAGCCCGACTGCATCAGGCCGGATACCTGCCTCACCAGATCCTGCATACTGGGAGCTGGAGCGTTGGCGTATTTGCGGACGTTCTTGGCCTTTGACCGAGAAGACATCGAAGACTCCTTTTGCATATTTTTCAGTGCGTTTTTCTGTGTCAGCGAACTTTTGGGCAAACTGAGGGTCACCGTAAAGATTTTCTGTTAAGAATTTCCCTGTGGCATCAAGGCTGGAATGACCTACCGGTTCGTTTTTGATGATGTTCCAAGTGAGCCAGTGGATGTCAAACGGCTGAGGCTCTCTACCGAGCATTTCACGCAACCAGGGGCTATCGGCAGCGATCTTCTTCATTCCGTTCTCAATCAGCGAGTAACCTGTTTCGGCAACAGTCTCGCTGTTGAGCATTCCTCCAATGACCTTGTAGGCCCCGGTGGTATCCTCTGGAACTCCGTTTTTATCGTAAGCGAAAACCTCGCCGTCACCGCCGGCTGCTTTTCTGGATGCTGCTGCTTTTTCCAGATGAGGAAACCATAGGTTTACCACCTGCCATCTATCCCCAACAAAAACGTCATTCCGAGCCAGGGTAGCGATGACAAACGAAAGCACCTTGTGCTTGATTCCTGCCCCTCCAAACCCTTGCTTGTTGAAGGCACGGCGCATCTGGGGACCGTCCAGATCGGGATTGTTGATGATGTCAGCCAGCTTGGTCCATCGTCCATTCCACCTGGACAACATTTCATGGAATGCGTTGGCATTCTGGATGGCATTGCGACCGATCTTTACGTCCGGGAATTCGGACATCTTGGATGAGACGATGGCTTTCCATTCGTCTTTGGTGGATTGGTATTTTCCATCCACCGAATCTTCAAGTAATCGGAGAACCTTTGGATCACTGGTGAGACGTGCCCATCCTGCTTCCTGGTTGTACGGATCAAGCATTCTGGAAAGCAGCCCCCAGAACATATGCAAAGCCACCATTTTGGGGTGGATCATGCTTTGCCGAGCCATCTCATGGATTGGCTGCAGCGCGTTGAGTCCATTAACCGCCGACTGAATCAGCTCAGGATTTCTCTTAAGCCCTTCATCAATGAACGACTTGAACGAGGCGTTGTCTTGAACCCATTTTGCGAGCCTTAGAGGAGCGGGAGGAACCGATCCTTTAGATCCGTTCAATGACCTTGAAAACGCTTTGATCCAGCCATCAGAATCCAACCCAAGTGTCGGGCTGTCTTTGACCGATTCAAGAGCTGCATCAACAGCATCAAACATTGATTGAAACTTCTCCGGTGTAGACGGATTCATCACAATCTTTGGAGCGGATTCATTTGCCTTTTTGCCACTCAGCTCAGTGACCGCAAACTGCCCTTTTACAAGCGGTTTTTCAATCTTCAGCGTAGACTGCAATACGTTCGGAGTTTTCCCCAAATCCTTTGAGATTGCCGCTTTTGCTTTGTCTTTTGCCTCGCCAATTGAGAACGCTGAAACCGTTTCTGTAGCAGTCTTTTCCTTTGATGGTTTCCCTGGTTCTTTGACCTTGTAGGTGTAATCGAACTGATAGAGAGAATTAACCGATCTTGTGCCTTTGATGGACTTAATCGTTTCAGTCGAAGGCTGGGTAGGATCGGCCTCAACAGCCGCCATGAACCTCACATCCCCCGCTTGTCGTACCGCCCCGCCTTCGCCTTGGCCTTCTTGGCCACCGACAGCGCGATTGCGACCGCCTGCTTCTGTGGCTTGCCGGCCTTCATCTCCGAGCGGACGTTGCTGCTGACGGATTTCTGGCTGTAGCCTTGTTTGAGTGGCATAATCTTTTTCTGCTTTGAGTTTGGCTTGTTCCTGAGTGTCGAAGATCCCAACGGTGGATCCATCGGGGCCGTACAGGCGGAACTTTCCGTTCTTCGACAAGATTCGATAGCCGCCATTCTCATCGGTGCTGACCCTGGTCTCACCAATGGCCTCTGCAGGCATGAAGTTGAGCTGAGTGCGGCGGTAGCTCGACTGCTCGCCCATGTCGCCTGTCCAGGGGATCTGGGCCTTAGTGGAGTCGGCATTCTGAATGCGCTCAAGACGCAGATCCTGATAGACCGATCCTCCCTTACGGTTGGCGACGTAGCCGGCAGTCGGGAAGTTGACCATGACGTCCCCCTTCTTGGGAACTGCACCCATGATCTCGTTGAACATATTGCGCTTCTTAGCGCCCTCGATGCCTCCACCGAGCGCCTCAGCGGAAGGCACAGCACCAGTCTCAGCAATGTTCTTCAAGTACACGTCACGCATCGTGGACATGGCCTGGTCGTAGTTATTGAACAGGCTCTTGTAGGCCGGCTTGGTGAGAGCCTTGTACATCCGGGCCTGCACCTTGCCCCAGTCGACCACCTTGACGTTGACGCCGCCCTTGCTGTTGATCGAGATGCCGTAGGGCAGGAACAGCTTCTGGGACTCTCCAAACACACCGGATCGCCCGGTGGATCCGTAGACCTTCCAGTAGTTTCCTTCCATCAACGTGCCATCCCGGATTGCGGTGGCGATGTCGATTAGTGTCCTGGAAGAGGATGGTCCGAATATACCGCTCTTTGATACTGCATCGGCCTCGGCCAGGCTAAGTCTTCCTTCGATGACCGGGTTTCCGTAGGCATCCATGCCCGAGATGCTGGTGCGTTCAGCCTGAGGAACAGACTCGACGACACGCATCGTGCGGTTGGCTATGTCAGCAGTCCGGGCTGCAATCTCCGCCTTAGACAACGGCCTGACGATGCTGCCATCCGGGGCAGTCATAAACAGGTCCGAGTAGCCTCGGGCCATGATGACCGCATTCTGCTGCGCCTGGGTCATCTTGTTGATGTCGACCCGCTGCTCGGTGGGCTCGTAGCCCTCCTTCGGAGTCACCAGGTTCTTGATAGCATCCTCCATCCAGTCGAGCTTGATGCGCCGTCCGTTGGCGTCGTAGAAGGTACGGGCAACAGGGTCGAAACCAGCCTGCAATGCACGCCGAGTGAACCGTTCCGAAACAGCCTCCTTGGCGTTGTTCAGCGCCATCTCAATGAAGGAAGGAATGCGACCCGGAAGCATCGTCTTCGGGTCTTTGCCTTTGAGCATTTCCTGCGTGTAGTACGCGGCAAACTCATCGGTAATGCGTCCAATAGCTTCAATGTTTTGAGCGCGTTGAAGCGTAGGATCAAAAGCATCACGCAATTCTGTCAGGATTTCGTCAGACAGGATTTTTCCACCGCTTTTTTCGATCTGTTTTGCGTATTTTTCCGCAAAGTCAACAAACTGCTTTTTGAACTCTGATGGGCCTTGAGGAGTTTCAACGGCAGCATTTATCACCTGAGATCCAAGCCGATTAACAATTTCCTGCGTGATGCGTGCGTGCAGGATCTCGTGCGGTATTGTTTCAGGAATGGCTTTGTCGACGTTGATTAAGATCGTCGACTTTCCGCTCTTGATGTTGTCGGGACCGATTGCAGCACCGGCATAATTCACCGTCTGCAGTCCAGCAGGGACCGTGTCTGCATCGCTGTGGAAGATGACATCAACCCCAGCGCCTTCAGCGGCTGCAACCTCGGACAGCACCTTGGTGAGCTGCTTATTGTTGAGGCGTCCGTACAGGGTGGCGCGTGCATCAGAATCCTTAATGGTTGCAGTCTGTTCACCGGTACGGTCGATGTAGGTGAACTGCACGTCGGTGGGACGAGTGTTGAGATCATCCACCGCGGTCTGTCGGACACGGGCACCATTGAACACGTTGGACTCAACTGCCTTGGCAATCTTGAACCCAGCATCAAAAGCGCCAAAGGCAGCGCCGCTGCCCATGGCCGCTGCGATTGCATCGCTCTCCTCGTTGGTCATTACAGCAAGCAATCCACCGCCAGCGGCTCCACCAGCCATTGGGATGAGGATGTCTGCTGCCAGCTTGACCGGAGTCTCAAGGCCGCTCCTGGCGAGCGCGGTTCCTAAGGCCTGAGCCCTAGGTGATGCGCCTTCAGCCGCGGCAACACGCTCACCAGCCCCCAGAAGGCCGCGCTGGGTTGCCGTAAGTCTTTGACCACCGGATACAGCTCCAGCCTCTCCAACGGTCTCCATGGCGGCTCCTAGGCCCTTGGTGCCACTGATTACGTTCGCGGCAGTTCCAAGGCCAGGAACATTCACGGTGATCGGGAGGCCAGCAGCCTCGCCTATTGAGACGGTGGTAGCTCCTCTGGCTACACCTTCCTGCACCGCTTGCCCCATCTGCTCGGATCCAGTGACTTTGGTGGTGAATCTGCCTGCTATGTTTTCGGGGCCGCGGCCTAGATTAGAGATGCGTTCGCCAGTGCGTTGAAGCATCTGTCCTGCCTGAGGAATCAGCGGTACAACACGTTGCGCCAATGCAGACGCCAGTTTTCCACCTCCAAGAAAAGCAATAGATGACGGGTCAGTAGCAAATCCACCGACTTCAAGGCCAGGTTGACTTATAGCTTCCTGCGGTACGTTAAAGGCCTGCAATACATCCTGAGCTGCAGGAACACGCTGACCTTCTGGGAAGTTTGCTCGGGCTAGTTGACGCTTTAAATCAGCATTTTCAACGAAAGAACGATAGCCGACTTCTTCAATTGTGTCTTTGAAAGCAGCGCGATCCTCTTTGCTTCTTCCAAGCAATGCGACTTGGTCCAGCTTATCTAATATATAGCCGGAAAACTCCCGAGCCATGGTCTGGCCCTTGAGTTTTGCTTGAGCCGCAACTTCTGCAGCGGTTCCACCAGCAACTTTAGCGGCAGTTCCATATCCGATTTCAGTCTCTCCCTCAGGTGGCTGATAGATGTCGCCAATAAATGTGCCAAGCTTGTAAGGCAATGACGCAATGTCCACCAACCCAGGAACAAATGCCTCGGCCATTCCTTTGAGTGGAATTGGCTTTTCCTTCTTCACCTTAAGGTAGTCGAGATACTGCTGCTTTGATGGAACAGAGTCGGTTTGCGCCGCCTCATACTGCAGCACCATGTTGTACGAATCGTCAGGAGTGGGATCTGCTGTGATTCCACCTTTTACAAAACCGCCCTGAGATTGCTGCTGTGGCTCCGCATCTACGGTAATTCCACCGGGCACAAACCCACCTCTAGCCGCTTGAGGAGCGGCCTGTTGCTGCGGTTGTTCCGCGTCGACAACTATTCCGCCTTCAACAAATGGCATAGGTCAGTCTTCCCACAATTGATATTTTCCGTTAGCAGGATTAAAAATCAGTGCTTTTGTTAGACCTTTAGCACGCATCTCTTCTGGTGATTGAAAGCGTTGAAGACTTTCTGCGAGTATGTTGTTTCTTGTCTTTTTCCAATTATTGTAAGTTTCCTCTGGCATAACAGCCTTCATTGGAACGCCGCGATACTTAGCATCTGATTCAATACCTTTTATTATTGGGTCAATTGAATCGATTGCACTTACAAGAATTGATTTCGCTGCCGTTTTAATTTCACCTCTAACTTTATCCGTTAATGGGTTTCCAGTTGCAATTCCGTTGTACCAGTTCTGAACACGAGTGGGGAGACTACCTTTGCTTGCGGCATTATCAAAATCAGACTTAGTAACAATAGCTCCAGGATCAAGAGTCTTCATATACTTGAATATAAGAGCAACATCTTCTGATGGGCTTGTCCCTAGGTTATTGAGTTCGTTGTAAGCTTGCACCTGCTCATTTAGCTTAATAAACGGTTCAAATTTACGAATAGTTTGATTCGTTTCATTAGCCCAATCTTTTTGTTCCTTAGGAAGTAAGTTGATTTCGGCTTGAACTTGAGGTTCAATCTTTATTGGTGGTCCACTTGTTTTATCTCCAATCATTGGCTGAAAATATCCTGGGGCGTTTGGATATGCTGGCATTGAAGGTGTCTGAGGCACACCGTATTCCGTTTCTAGACCACTCGGTCCCATCTTTGCTCCAGTAGGAACCAATCCAGCAGGAAGAGTTTGATTCATCCTTTGAATCTGCTGAATAAATGAAGGAAGCATTTCAGGAGTCAGCTTGTTGCCGTACTTTCCAATCATCTCTTCAGTTACGTTAGCGTAAGGAACACTTGGGCCTTGACCCGGTTTCCTACTCGCTATGTCGAGCATTGCCTTGGTTAAGAAGGGAGCGGCTTCAGCCTGCTTTTGAGCCTGTCCCAACCGCAACGCGCCTTCCGCCAACTGCTGCCTGGTCACTTGGTTCTTAAAATCGTCCTGCTGGTTGTTCCGATACTGGTTGAGCATCGTCACAGTCTGACCGAGCGCAGCCTGCTTCTTGGCCAGGCTCATGTCCGCCCACTTGTTGCTGTTTCCTACCAAGTTGCTAATCATCGTGGCATCACGCTTCATTTGAGCCTCGTAGGATTTCAGCGTCGTCTCATCCACACCTGCTGGAAGTTGGCCGGTATCCTCAAAGTGACGCACAGCCTGCACCTTCGGATCAGCTTCCATCTGCTGCAGGTACATCTTCGTTACCGCGGCATTGGTTTCATCAAGGGCCTCATGCCCTTTCTTGTTCTCGGTGTAGCGTTCCAGCGCCTTGCCCAGGCCTTGACCGATGGCGGTGATGCCCATCGCCAGATTGCGACCGGAAGCCGTAGCCGCCTCCATGTAGCCCGGAGGCAATGGCGCAACCTGTTGACCGCTGTAAGGTGTTGAGTAGCCGTATTGTGCCATAGATTTAGCTGTGTTGAGAGTGATACGCGAACTCGCGCAGTTTCAAGCTGATAGCCCTCATGTGCTTGTAACCACCGATTATCCAAGCCACTTGTAGAATCATGTCGTTGCCACAGAGCCGTAGGACATCGGCTGTCTGACGCTTCCACTCCTCATCGGCTTTTTCCCAGGCAACGGAATCTGCGTAGGTGCTGGTGATCATGGCTATCACGGGCTGCAGCCGGAACCAGTTGTCGATGTAGAACGGGGTCGAGTAGAGGCTGTTGGCCTGCATCAAGATATCCAGGAATGCCTCAGGGCTAAAAGTCACATCCCCATCAATCAAGTCGTCGATAGAATGGCAGTAGGCATGGAAGGCCGTAATGAACACCACAGCGTTGTGGTTGCCTCCAGCGGCATCAAAGTAGAGCTGGCCGAGCTTGTTCATGCTGGATGGAGATCGACTGCAGCAGATGTCGGCTTGGATTGCCACCGTTCAAGGTTCAGAAACACTGCAAAAGTATCTGCAACCGCTGAATGACTCACACCGGCAGGCACCGGCTTAGACCAGCCACAGTGCCAGGTCGTGACGTGTTTCGACTTGTCGCCCATCGTCCAACGCATCCTCCCTAGGACATGGATGATCCTAGAGCTGAATGACTGGTGGGTATGCGACGGGATAACCTCTCCAGCGGGGCAGCACCAGGCCTCAAGCTGCCAGGATCTGAACCTGAAGAGCTTGAGTCCAATGCATCGCTGGTATCGTTGGATCAAAGTGAAGACGCTAGTCCTGCCAATCCAGAGCCAGCAGAAGAGGCGGCGCTTGCAATGCCACTGCCGGCGCTTTTAAGACCGCTTCCAATAGCCTCCAGGGCTTGGCCCTTCATCTCATCACGCTTCTCAAACATCCCCTGCTTCATCTCAAAAGCATCGTCAATGAACGAGTCGTCCAGGCCAAGTGCCTTGAGCCGTTTGCGCTGTTCCTCGACATCCGCAACGGTGTTCATGGGGTTCATCTGCTGCATCGGGGCACCATAACCGGTGCCAGGCTGCATTGCAGGCATCTGGGGGGCAAACTGACTCATGCCACCGCCCTGGCCGTAGGGCATGGATCCTTGGTATCCGTAGTTCATAGGCTAGAGGCTGCTGACATACCGGCGCCAATCAGCGCGGTAGAGTTGGCTGCAGAAGCAGTACGGGCAGCAAGCTGTTGCTGCTGGTTACCACCAATCAAGTTGGCGGCGTACTGCGACTCGGGGTTGAACAACTGCCCAGGGTTAAATCCTTGAGCCTGGCCTAGGAAGCCTTGAGACCCGGCAAATGCTTGGGACGGGCGTCCAAGCACCTGTTGGAACACGTCGCCGTACACGCCTTGTGATGCTCCGAGGGCTCCCATGGCCTGCTGGGAGCGTTGTTGCTGCATTCCGGCTCCAGATAGCTGGGAGCGCACAGCCTCCTGCAGGCCGGCTGTGGGGCTTCCTGCGAGGCCTCGGGCAGCAAAGGAACCTCGGGTCTGTTGTTCGACCTGGCGCTGTTGTTCGGGCGTTAGCCGGGAGCCAGCGTTGAGACCGGATTGAGCCTGGGCGGTAAGACTGTCAGCCAGTGCTGCCTGTTGTGGCGAGGCAGCCTTGATTGCAGCACGCGCTTGGGGACCGAGGGTTGAGATGTCGGCAATGTCGCCAGCTCGGGAACGAGAGCGTGCGGCGGCCTCGACCTCGCCCATGGCCGGCGCGATCTGGTCCCGGTAAAGCTGTAGGAGTTCTGGAGTGGCAGACTTGAGTAGGCCGAGCTGCAACGCCTGATACTGCGGGGCATACTTGGCCTCTGCCGCATATTTCTGCGGAGCTAGGTCAAGCTGTGCCTGCAGCGTGTCACGGGTTTCTTGGCCGTAGTTACGCGGCGTTGGTGCTTCAACTGAGGTTCCCATATTTTTTGTCTGCCATCCTATAGATCGGCATTGAGCCCTTTCGATAGGTGGTTAGTTTACCGTTTCTGAAACCGATAGCCGGGAGAATTGCCGACTCCGGCCTGTCGTGAAAGAACTTAGCCGCCACTGCCATTGCGAATAGTGCGCAGTCGGCGGCGAACTGGTGCCAGTACCAATGGTCGCCATTGGGATCGGACTTCTGCCAGGTCCACTCCTTAGGCTCCGGCCCCATCTGCCTCCAGCCTACCAGCACAGCCACTACGTGCCCGTCCTGCAGAGCCACCTTGAGCGTGCCCTGCTCGGCATGAAACATCACATAGTCCTCCACAGCCTCACGGGTCCAGCCCTTGAAGCTGTCCGGGAGCTTGTGCAACAGGTAATCGGTGACGAGGGGGATCATGCCCAGGTGGGAGCGTAGAGGAGGTAGGCCTTAACCTGCCATTTTGCTGTATCAATAACCATATCAACACCGGTATTATCTAGTATTACAAGTTGCGAAGATACAGCAGAAGCACCTGTCCAAGGAAAGGTTGGGCTTCCCGGGTTTAATGTTGCAAACCATACGTTTACAAAAGCGTCAGTTCCGCCAACTAACCCCATGTTTACGCATGGTTGATAGCAAAACACCATTCTGTTATCATAAAACCCTTGAATTAAAACACTTTCAATTGGTATTTCGTATCCAACCTCAAATGGTAATTGTTGTGTTTTGCAACGAAGAACTACCTTAACAATTTGAGGTACAACCGTAATTGACGGAAGCTCACCTAATGATTCAAGCCATTGTAAGTTTCTACCGCCTGCGGCAAGTGTTGGTATGTCTTTGAGAGAAGTGGTATATCGAAGAATACCATTTGTAAGAGAACCTCCAGACAATGTAAGCCCAGATCCAACCGTCAGTTCCTGAACAACGCCAGCAGCACCTTGAGATCGACCAAGCAGACGCGCATCGGCAACATCCTGAATCTTGGCATAGGTGACGTTTGAATTGGCAATCTTCGCAGTGGTGACAGCGTTTGTATTTATCGCCATTGTGGTAGGCGTAAACGCAAAGTCTGCTGAGGCGTTCAACGCTACAGGGCTGTTGCTGGATCCAGATCCATTGCCGACAATTGTGGCGTTTGCTTGAGCCACTAAAGATGCGAGCGGAACCGATCCATTAGTGATTGATACAGACCCGCCATCTACCGTACCGGTGACATCGACACTGGGCGTGCCTAGCAGGTTGAGTGTGGACGCATCCAGCGTGGTGGAGCTGGTGACGGTGGTGCCTGGCGTGACGGTTACAAAGAGTGGCATAGGTTAGACGTCGGTTTTGCCGTAGAGTCGGAAAGGAATTGCGATGGATTTGACGCTGTAGATATTCAACGCACCGGTGGTAGTGGTAACCACAGGCTGCATGGTAATGGAGTGGCGGCGCAAGCGAGCCTTCTGCGAGAACGATTGGACAAGCCCCGCTTGGAATCCGGCAGTGTTACATCGAATACCTGGCAGCGTAGAGTAATCCTCGCGATATGGGTCGAGGAAGTTGTTGCCGGAGTTGTTGGTGACGTAGGTTCCGCTGCCATAGATGTAGTAGGCCGTGCGGCTCTTGGTCTCGTTTGTGGCAATCGGGTAGGACTCATTCACGCCGTCAAAGTTGGCCGTGATGGAATAAGTCGGATTCCATGAGCTAAACTCAAACTGCAGGTTGGTCCACTGCTTGTGTTCGACGCTGTTGTTTGTTGGGTTTGCTTGGGAATAGGGGTTTTTGTCACCGCTATGGCCCCGGAAGTAGACCGAGGTAGCAATCTGTTGGATCGTGCCTACACGATTGCGATCCTGCAGTGCTTGGTAGTCGAAGTTGTGGATGAACCCGCTGTTGTCAGCCCAGCAGAGCGTGTCTGTGCCAGCGACCACCAGGCGAGTGTAATACCGTGGAACAAGCAGCGAGCCTTCCCAGTATCCCTCCCACGCCTGGTTGAGGAAGTTGTATACCAATGTGCGTTGGTTTGTCCCGTCGCCACCTTCCACCGGGACGCTCAGGATGTACCGGTTGTTGAAATAGGCCCCACATGATTTTTCCCAGTTGGCTTGGTCGATCTCTTCAATGACATCTTGAATCGGATCCGACAGCGGTAGCACTACCGACTGGCTGATGCCAAACTCGGTCTGCTTGAGGCTGATCACACCGCGCTGACTCAGGAACAAGATGTCTGACCCGGTGGACGCAATAGACGCCTGGCTGACGCATCCAAACTCCCGGGTAACCTCGGTGAGCCGGGTAGTCGACAGGTCGCCGTAGAGGTTCTCCACAGCGAGAATGCTGCGCTCCTTGAAGATGATCAGCGTGGTAGTATTGAACGGGTACAAGGCCACCACAGCGTCATTCGCACCGGTGTTGAGCTTGAACTCATTCAGGATCGGGCTGTAGTGCAACGGATCCAGCACGTCGGACACTGCCAGGTAGTCGGGACCGTAGAGCAGCAGCAGACGGTTTTGAAAGTACAAGCCCTCACGGCCAGCAGGGACGTTGGCACCGGAGGCAGAGGACTTCTTGATTGAACCGTTAGTCGGAACAACCGTGATGTTTACCAGAGTTGACGGATTGCCAGCAGTTACAGTGACTGTGCTGGCAGTATGCCCTGGGCTTGTAATAGTGACTGCAGTCACCTTGCCGTCAGTAATGGTGGCAGTTGCAACTGCGCCAGTTATGGTTCCAGTTATTGTCAGTGTTGGTGCGGTCACGTAACCAGCGCCTTGATTGACGATGGTTAAAGCTGTGATTCCGCTAGTAAGAGGAGGGTCAACTGTTACAGTAGGTGCGGTTACATATCCCGACCCAGCATTGTTCACAGTAATTGATGTAACTTTGCCTCCTGAAATAACCGCGGTCGCTGTGGCTGTTACGCCAGATGGTGGAGCTTGAACCATTACATTCGGCACCGCTGAATATCCCGCTCCTCCAATTACCACTGAAATAGATCCAACGGTTCCTGTTGTTAAGACCGATGTTGCGGTGGCAGTAGTTGTTCCAATAGTTACGCCTATGAGAGCAACCGAAGCCGTGTTGAGTGAATCAAGTTCCTCAGAAGGCCCACTAAACAGTTTCAGTGAGTTCTTGTCTGTGGGGAAGACGTAGTAGATTCCGTTTGTAACACCTGCAGTTACATTACTGATGGTAACCTGATCACCAGCAACAAACGGATGGTTTGGAACGGTGATGGTGTCGTTTGTAGCGCTGCCACCTGTAATGGCATTCACCGATGCAATCCGATTAAAACCGTTATCCAAAGCCGAGACAGGAATACCTGCAGGCGCTGATGCCTCCATGATGAGAGGCAGGCCATCGTTGTAAAAGTCGCTCACGCCCTGCGTCACCTCGTACCCGGTGGTGTTGTTTGAAAGCTCAAAGTAGTACCGGTTGGACGGTGTTAAACCACTGTTCAAGGTGACAGGGTTCGTACCATTTTGTGCGGTGGCCTTGGAAAGGTGCAGGGTACAAACGCCGGCAGCCTTTACGTTTACAAACATCCCGAAGCCCTCTCCTGAAACCGTGCTGGTGCCAGGGATGCTCCACAGGTTTGGAGAGGTGCCAATCTGGCTGATGATTACTCGGTCACCGGACTCCATGTCTGGCGGGACGTTTAGAGTCACCGTACTGTTGGCCACATTGACATCAGCGCCGGTGAAGTAATACCGGGCATTGCCAGGCCTCAACATCACCACCGCATTAGTCGCCTGCATCAAACGCACCGGGCTGTAGATGTCGTGCCCGTTGAGAGGGATCTCCAGGTCCGACTGGTTGGGTCGTACCAGATACATCCGGCCCTGACCGCCATCGGATGTGCGCACCTCGTTAGTGGCCACAACTAGGGCTTGGTAGCCGGTGTCAGGATCGCGGAAAGGCAGCACACCGAGGATGTCGGTGAAGGCTGTGGTAGAATCGTAGAACTGGACGTTCTTGTTTACTGGAGCGCCACCAAATGAAATTGCCGCCGTCGACATTACGACGTTGGTGTTGTCGTCCAGAATGCACCTAGTGCCATTAGGAAACACCAGTGCGTTTGCGCTCTGATCGGAGCAAACGATTGAACCAGCAGGAATCAGGGTGCCGCTTACTCCTAGCGTTGCTGCTGAGTTGGAAGTGACCGTGACCGTCCTGGTTGCAGTAGTCCACTTACCGCCCCACTTGGGCTGCACGATGCCCCACCTGTTCGTGATAAGCTGATTCTGAAAGATCCTGTTGATCGCCTGGCTGACGTATTGCGCCGGCACCTGGGCGGGATCTAGGCGGCTGATTACACCTTTGAACCCATCGTCGACCGACATGATCTCGGGTAAGTCGGGCATATTAGCGGCCTGGGACAATTATCTGGCGAACGTACTTTTCTTGCAAAGCGACCTTGTCGATCTCCTTGGTCAGCTCGACTTCACCGAGCTCTAAAAAAGTGTTCCCGAGGTCAACCTTGCCATCTACCCGGAGCATCTGGCCGGCAGCCTTCAACGAACACACCTCGCAGAACCTGTACGGGAAAGCATAGGCGGTAGCCTCGCCGGCAGTCGATAGCAGCGGAGGGCTCTTGCGGAACTCAATCCAGACAAACGGGAGTTGGTCACCAATCAGGATACCGTCATCGGTGAGCGTGTAGGCTGGCTCCTGCTGCCTCCAGGTGATCCGAGGGTCAGCAGGCCATACCGAGAATGTCTCGCCGATCTGAACAGCCCGGGTAGTCCCATCTGGGTTGGTCTGCTGGTTGACGTACCGCAGAAACTTGTTCAGTTGTCCCCAGAAGGAAGCGTTGGTGGGAACAGTTCCGGCGGAAGCAGTCGCAAAGAGCTGGTAGTATTCCTGGTCCTCAGGATACAGCACGATGTCGCCGATGTTGTAGACGGTCGTCGTGTCCCAGGTCGCAGTGCTTCCGTAGCTCGGCTGTGCCAGCCCCCAGTATTGGGAGTTCAGCGTGCCTCCAGGGCCGTTGAGAGTCGGAGGGTTGTTGGAGTTGATGGCCCCAACGTACTGGTAGTATTTCTGCTCTGTGGGGTAATAGACCACCATGCCACCGGAGTAGACCTGCGCCGCGCTGTAGTTGGCCGCAAAGAACTCCTGTTGATACACGGTCTGCTCGGGCCAGTTGAAACACTCCCAGGCGCTCCGTAATGACATGGAGATGAACGTGCGGAAGAGATTGGACTCCTCGGTCGTTAGCGATGAGAAAACGCGCCCAGTGAGCTCACAGGCACGCTGCAGGACATAGTCGTAGGTGACGGTTCTCATTTCCAAGCCTTACAGGACCAATATTTAGCAGAGAGTTTAGTGCCGGGATTGTCGCAGCCGTGACGGGCGTTGAAGCTCTTCTTGTTGTCTGGGATGTGCTTCTTGATGCTCATGCCCGGGTCGCCGAAACGCACCAGGGCAACCTTATTGCCCTCCTTAGCAAGCACCGCGGACTTCTTGCTTTCGCCAGGGGTAGCCTTGGGCTTGTTATAGCCTGCGAACTTTTGGCCGCGGTAAGTGATCATCGCTTGGGTAGTACATACCAACCTGCCGGCAGAACCACCCGGGATGGCCCCACCAGCTTTTTGTTTGAATCGAAAGAGTAGACGCTAGCCTTGGTAGGCTCGGCCAGCATCACAGGATCACCGGAAGGGACCAGGACCACCTTCGTCTGCTGGCAACCCAGGCAGATCGGCAACACGGCCAGCCAGATCATCCTTGAGGGGTTGAGGCGCTTGGCCGTGTTGAACATCGGTAGGTGGTGTTTCTCGGAACCAGTCGAGCAGAGCCTTGAGGATCTGGTAGATCCAGTTCACGGCTTAGTTTCGATCACCAGAGGCTTCTCGGTTGCATCCTTAGCCATGATCAAACCAATGCCAGCGGTGACCGCTGCAATAGTCGAGGCGATGTCGATATTGGTGCTGGCATCACCGTCGAAGGCAGCCCGAAGGGCACCACCAACAGCGACGAGGATTGCACCAACACCAGCGAGAGTTGTTTTCGTGTTTTTCATTTAGAGCGGAATAATCGAAACGCTGCGTAACAGGCGCAAAGTAAGCCAATCAGCGCGGTGATAAGCCTTACCCAGTCAGTTAGCTGTGGAATAAACGAAACAGCAGTCGCCCCTGCTGCTGCTGCGAGGCTTAGTCCAGGGCTGGTGCTGCTGTTCGTTGGTTCCATTACTCGGTAGGCTGAACGGCTTCAACCACCGGATTCGCCGCTTTGTAGGCCGCGACAACCGCCGGAGTCCATAACGCATTGGCAATCGAGACCACCTCGGTCGGCTGCCCTTCCAGCGAGTCACCGGGGTTCAATGTGTACTGAGCGGTAATCTCAGAACCGACAACCGCGCCATCGCTGTCGTAATCAACTCCGGTCGTGACGAACAGCGAGTTGTTCTGGTTTACCTGCACTGCGACGATATCAACTGGTACGATCATTGGATGGTGGGGCTAGGGGTTTGAGCGGCGGCGTAGGCTGCGACAGCGGCAGGAGTCCAGACAGCATTTGCAATCGCGACAACCTGCTCGGGCTGACCAGCGAGGTCTGAGCCGGGAACGAGACAGTAGCGGCGGAATGTGGAAGCTTTGACAACCTCGCCATCGACGATCTGGTCCGCAAGACGGACTTGGAGCGTCGTGTTGGGAAGAACCTCGCAGAGCGAGAAAATAGTGCGTTCTGTTAGCATAATGTTATACGTCGTAGGTAAATGCAAAATAGGTACTGACAGATCCTGCTGCATATGTTCCAGAAACGTTCACATAAATATCGGTTGAATCAACAAACAGCGGTATATAAGTAACACCTGTTGGTGGTGCCGTTGCTGCGATCATTGCGCTACGCGCTCCTA
>Ga0208975_1000679_pt1 | contig 15829 bp, 18 predicted proteins | sample GreLakmeER78MSRF_FD_187700 | JGI IMG/M metagenome (GOLD analysis project Ga0208975, IMG submission 187700) | Freshwater lentic microbial communities from great Laurentian Lakes, MI, USA - Great Lakes metaG ER78MSRF (SPAdes) | ecosystem: Environmental > Aquatic > Freshwater > Lake | place: Great... | reverse complement strand
TGTCGTTCGCAATATTCGTGGAAATACAGGTGCTACAGCACCTACTGAAACCGCTTTGATTACTGCACCAATAGCAGGACCCATAATTACGTCTTATGATGGATCACACTCCCATATTGTTGCTGACACGGGATATTACAATCCAGCAACAGGTACCAGTTTAGGTGGTGGGAGTTATCTGCCTCCATCACCATCGTTTGTTGGTAGTAATCCTGCACCTTCACCGGACGGCCAATCACACGCACACAATGTTACGGCAACATATTATTTGAAATCTTTACAATCTAAAGCAATGAAACTTTGGGTTGCAGCTGCACAAACCGGTGTTCTAAGTAACACCATGTGTTTGTATTCTGGCACACTAAGTTCTTTGCCTTCTTATTGGAAACTTTGTGATGGGTTTGACGGAACACCAAATATGAGTGGTTTTTATTTGTCACACTCATCTTCATCTGGAACAGCTCACGGTGCAACGATTAGTAAAAGTTCTGAGATGCAAGCTACGGCTGCACCATATTCTTGGCCACACCACCATGGATATGGAACAGCAAGTGTTTCGAGTGGTGGTTATGCAACTAAAGATTATTGGCACACCTCTGGTTCATCAACACATAGCCACTCTTACGCATCAACGCCATCCATAACCGATACTTATACTCCAGAAACAATCGAGTTGGCATTCATTCAATATACACCTGGATCAGGTTCTCTATCTACTTATTCAATTACTCCTTCTGCTAATAGTGTTGTCGAGGGAAATACAATGTCGTTTACAGTATCTACAACAAATGTTGTTGATGGTAGTGTTTTGTCGTGGATAGTAAATGATATTACTGCCAACGGAACGTCCGATTTGGGTACAACTGGTGGAACTGTTACAATTAATTCTGGAACAGCAACAATTAATGTGTCGCCTACTTTTGATGGAAGTACTGAAGGAGATGAAACATTTAGTGTTTCATTAGTCCGATCAGGTTCAACTGTAGCTACAAGTGCAGTCGTTACAATTGTTGATAATACAAGTTTGGCATTCACATCAACATCTAGGGTTGCAGCTAGTGCTGCACTTGGTACCAGAACAGATTTTACTCTTGGAACTCTAACACCAAGTAGTTACGATGATGGTTTTGCCGGTCCATATACAAGTGTTATGCCAGTTGGAACATCTTGGTTTATGAATAACACTGCATATAATTCATACTATGTCAGTTCGAATGGACAATTACTTTTTGGTTCTGGATCTGCCTCAACCACACTGCAGGCTTTGTCTATTGGTGCTTGTCCAGGTGACCAATATTGGGGTAGAAATGGAACAAATAATGGAACTAGCGCACCAGCCGGCATGGCTTATAAATTTGGAACAACATCATCTGGATATTATTTCTTCTCCGTAAACTTACAGGGTTGGAAGTACAATACCAGTTACGCTGATAGAACTTGGCAAGTAAATTGTTTCTGGAATGCAGATAATTCTAAACAATACATTGAAATTCTATACGGTCCACAGTTCCTTCAAGATTACACCGGTACAGCTGGTGTACATGGTGGTTCAGCGGTTACATATTCTGGTTCAACTTACGCAGTAGCTGGTAAGAGCATGGCATTTAGTAGTATAGACAAAGGTATTAATTGGACATTGCATGGCCAAGGTTCTTGGAATGGAGTTGGAACATTTTAACAATTGATGGAAATAAATTATGAAAAAACTGAATGAATTAAATGATTATATTAAAGTGTACAAAGGTGGTATATCAAATGAATTGTGTGATAGAATACTGAATGAATATAAAAATTGTGATGGTTGGGAAGAAGCCAGAATAGGTGGACATATTGTAGATAAATCTATACGTAATGTTAGAAACATCAACATATCACATTCGGAAATTATACAACACAACCACGATACTAGAAGGCAGTTAGATTCCGATTTATATGAAGTGGTCGCAAAACTTTTGGCAAATTATACCGAGATTGCACCACACACAACAATTGTGAATGATAGCGGATACATATTATTGGAATATTCTGAAGGATGTTTTTACACTCAACACACAGACCATTTTGACAGTAATCCTAGATCCATATCTTGTTCTTTAAATTTGAATGATGATTACACAGGTGGTGAGTTTACATTTTTTGATGATGAATTGTCATATACTTTAGGTAAAGGTGATGTTATAATGTTTCCTTCAAATTTTATGTACCCACATGCTATTAAACCCATTTTAACCGGTACAAGATATTCAATCATAACTTGGTTTAATTAATAATATGAATGATGAATTGATAAAAAACAGTTATATAAAATTACCAAAGTTTATTTCAGCTGAACGTGCCGATGAATTGAGAACTGAATTTACTCAGTTCGCTAAGGTAAACAATCTTTGTGGTGATGGACAAGCGCCAAACTCAGGTGTTTCATATAACTATAAAAGTTTTTTGGAATTGTTGTGTAATAAAACTGCAGAATTGTCTGAAATTGTTGAGAGTCAATTATTACCAACTTACACTTATGCCAGAGTTTACTATGAAAAAAGTGTCTTAGATAGACATGTTGATAGACCAGCCTGCGAGGTGAGTATCACATTGAATTTGGGTGGTGATGAAGAATGGCCTATTTACATTGAAACACCAGAAGGCAAAGAAGTCGAAATGAATTTGGAACCAGGTGATGCAATGTTATATCTCGGATGTGTTGCACCACATTGGAGAAATGAATTTTCTGGCAAAGAATATTGCCAAGCATTCATGCATTATGTACAGAGTGATGGTCCTTTCGCATGGGCTTACTTTGACAAACAAAGATAAACGTAGTACAATAGAGAACTAAAAATATGGCAACTAAAAAATATGACCTTACCGCAATAATGGAAGAGTATGCTGATGATGACTTTGGTTTCACGGCAACTGATGAAGAAGAATACAACTCAGTTATTGCCGAGAAAGATGACACGGTACAAGAGTACAAAGAACGTCTGCAACAGGTAGAGAAATTAATTATGCCGTTTTTAACCAAGTTGTTAAAGACTGCCGATCAACCAATTATCAAGTGGCCTAATCGTAAAGAAACATTAGAGGCACAAATACAGAAAATACTTGCTTTAACCAGAGATTAACTATATAATTGTACTAGGAGATATATTATGAAAAAAGATTTGATTATCGGATGTTCCACCGGATATAAATGGGACACAATTAAGTATTGGGTCAACTCTATCAATCAGTCAGGCTTCACTGGCGATAGAGTTATGATTATGATGAATGCTGACAAAGAGACAGTACAGAAAGTTACTGACACAGGATTCACAGTTATCGGATTCAAACAGGACGAACAAGGCAACCTTGTGTATCAGTCCAACATTATGGTTCACGTTGAGAGATTTCTACACATCTACAATTACTTGTCACAGAATGAGTATCGTTATGTTATTACAACTGACGTTAAAGATGTTATTTTTCAAAGCAATCCATTCAAGCACATTGAGAAACATATGGGTCAACGTCAACTGTTGATGTTCTCCTCTGAAAGTATGTTGTACAAAGATGAACCATGGGGCAACCAAAACCTATTGGAAACTTATGGCCAATACATCTATGATAGATTCAAAGATAATCCAATCTATAACGTTGGTGTTCTTGCTGGTCGTGGTGATGCAATGCGTGATTTGTGTTTGAATATCTTTTCATCTTCACTAAACAAACCAATTCCAATTTGTGACCAATCTACGTTTAACTTCCTGATTTCACAAGAGCCATACAAATCAACTTGTCGTTATACTAAATCTGAAGACGGATGGGCATGTCAACTTGGTACAACTGCAGACCCAAGTAAGATTGACCAGTTCAGACCATTCTTATTGGAACCATCTCCACACATGGAGATAGATAAAGTAGTAACGTCACAGAATAAAGAGTATGTGATTGTTCACCAGTATGATAGAGTGCCTGCATGGCGAAAGATTATTGAAGCAAAATATGGCTAAGATTTTATATGTTGTCCACCGATATGCACCATATCCCGGTGGTTCTGAAAATTATGTACGTGATATGGCAGAAGAAACAGTCCGTAGAGGACACGATGTAACTGTACTTGCAGGCGAACACAAAGGTGACTTAAACGGTGTCAAAGTAACAAGTGACTTTCAGATTATGGGTTCAGAACTTTTTGATTTGATTGTTGTACATGGCGGTGATGTTGGTGTGCAAGATGTTGCGTTAATGAATGCACAAAGAATTCCATCACCAATGTTGTTCATGTTGATTAAACCATCAGAGAGTGCAGTGTATCAACATGCAATGCAGCACGTGAAGTTTATTGGTTGTTCAACTAAAGAAGATTGGGAATCAGCATTCAAACTTGGCCATCGTGACAAGGCAGTTCGTGTGTCACATGGCATCGATGCAAAGATTTCTTCTGGTACACCTGGATTCCGTGAGAAGTATGGAATCACAACACCATACATGTTCTTGTCGTGTGGTGGATTTTGGCCTAACAAAGCATTTCACGAATTGATTGCCACATTCAATGGTGTTGGTCGTGATGATGTTACACTGGTTTTAACTGGTTATGATAATCGACACAGTATCATGCCACCAAATTCCAAACAGGTTAAAGTAATGATGATTGATGACCGCAATGATGTTATGTCTGCCATTAGAGATGCTGACCTCTACATCATGCACTCACACTCAGAAGGATTTGGATTGGTTCTATTGGAATCAATGTTAAATAGAACAGCATGGGCATCACGTAGTATTGCAGGTGCCAAAGTGCTGAGTGATTTTGGATTCACATACGAAAACGATTCTGCTCTACGTGAGTATATGATTGACTTCAAAGGTGTACCAGAGTCCAAACTTGATGATGCATATGAATACGTGATGAATGCACATTTGATTAAAAACACAGTAAATGATATTTTGAAATTAATATGAAAATAACTTTTGGTATAACAACAGACTATTCTAATCAACCACAAATAAATGAAGTAATCTCCTCTATCAGATCACTACAAATACCTGAATATGAGATTTTGATTATTGGTGGTGAGAAGAAAGAAGATATGGTCGATGTGACACATATCTATTTTGATGAAACTCAACAACCTGGTTGGGTAACACGCAAGAAGAACACCATTGTTCAGGCAGCAAAGTATGACAACATCGTATTGATGCACGACTACTATGTGTTTGATAAAGATTGGTACAAGAACTTTTTGGAGTTTGGTGAAGAATGGGATATCTGTTCTAACAAACAATTACTCATTAATGACAAGAGACACTTTACAGATTGGGTGACATGGGATGATCCAGTATTTCCACGTTACACTGCACTGAGACATGATGATTGGTCACGTACTAACTATATGTACGTATCTGGTGGTTACTTTCTAGTGAAGAAACAAGTTGCACTAGATAATCCATTCAACGAAGAACTCACACACGGCCAAGCCGAAGATGTTGAGTGGTCTCTCCGAGTGCGTAATAGATATGTGATGAAATGTAATGGTAACAGTATTGTGAAACATAATAAGTGGCATAGAGATGCAAAATAAATTAGTAATTTTTGACCTTGATGGTGTATTGATTGAATCACGTGAACTACACTATGAAGCATTGAATGATGCCCTACGTAAAGTAGGTAATGAATTTGTAATTACACGTGAAGAACACTTGAGTTTGTATGATGGTCTAAACACCACAAAGAAACTTGAGATGTTATCTGAGAAGAAAGGTCTTGACCGTAAATATTTCAATCAGATTTGGCAAGATAAACAAGTTGCCACATTCAACCTCATCAGACAATTCCCAAAGAACAATAAACTAAGGCAGATGTTCGCCAAGTTGAGTAGTAATGGAATTAAAATTGCTATCGCAAGTAATTCTATCCGTGAGACAGTTAAGTTGGCACTCTTGTCTATTGGTGTCATGGAGTATGTTGATTACTATGTGTCAAACGAAGATGTAAAACGAACCAAACCATATCCAGAGATGTACTGGCAGTGTATGACAGCACTGAATGTATTACCTAAGAATACAGTTATCATTGAAGACAGTCATATTGGAAGACAAGGCGCACTAGATTCTGGTGGCCATTTGGTTCCAGTTAAAGATTCGCATGACTTGACGATGGAAAAAATTGATGAAGCAATCGACACACTAAACGGTGTTGTCAAAAAAATGATACCATGGAGAGATAAAAAAATGAACGTACTAATTCCTATGGCTGGCGCTGGTAGTAGATTCGCAGCAGCTGGTTATACATTCCCCAAACCATTGATTGAAGTTAATGGTAAACCGATGATTCAAGTGGTTGCCGAAAACTTAAACGTTGATGCACACTTCATCTACATTGTACAAAAAGAACACTATGATAAATACAACCTTAAGCAATTATTAAACTTGATATCACCTGGTTGTGATATTGTACAGGTTAATAGTTTGACAGAAGGCGCAGCGTGTACAACTCTGTTGGCCAAAGAACTTATTAACAACGATGAGCCATTGTTGATGGCGAACTCAGACCAATACGTGGAGTGGAACTCAAATGAATGTCTCTATGCTTTTACTGCTGACGGCGTTGATGGTGGTATTGTCACCTTTAGGGCAACCCATCCAAAGTGGTCATTTGCAAAACTCGGAGATGACGGCTTCGTCACAGAGGTAGCAGAGAAGAATCCAATTTCAGATATCGCAACTGTTGGTATCTATTATTGGAAAAAAGGTTCAGACTATGTTAAGTATGCTGAACAAATGATTGAAAAGAATATTCGTACCAACGGAGAATTCTATGTGTGTCCAGTATTCAATGAAGCAATTGGTGATGGTAAAAAGATTCGTGTGAAAGATGTTCCTAAGATGTGGGGCATTGGAACTCCAGAAGATTTAAACTACTTCTTGGAGCATTACAAATGAAAGTTGCGGTCATATTGACAGGACACCTCCGTTGTTGGAAAGAGGTGTTTCCTAATTTCAAAGAAAAGATTATTGACCGATACAATCCTGATATCTACATCCACACATGGGATGATGAGGCCTATTGGATTCCTGGTGATAAACAAAATAAAACAGGTATCTACGAAGGCGCACCACAAATTGTTGATGATGAGATATTAGATACCTACAAACCAGTACACTATGTTAAAGAGTATTGGGAAGATTTCAATAAACATTTTGAGTCTTGTGGTGAATACTTTACAAACTTTGCACACAGACCAAAGAACATTCTATCGATGTTCTACAAGATGCACCAAGGTTTCTCCTCACTTGAAACACATGTTGCACGACTACAAACATCATATGATTTGGTAATTCGTATGCGTCCTGATATGTTGATACACGATGACTTACCTGATTTTGATCCTAATGTATTCTACACTGTTGCAGCCAGAAATCATTTAGGTCAAGGCACAGGTGATGTAATGCAAGTTGGTAATTTCATCTCTATGATGTTCTTCACCAAGTTGATTACTGTTATTGGTTCTGTGTACAAACAAACCGACCTGTTGTGTCCTCATGTTATGTCAACTCAACACATTAAGAATCTTGGATTCAATTGGCAGGAGATAAATCTAAATAGAACTCTGATGCACACACCAAAAGGACCTTATGTTGAAATGGACAAGTAATACGTTTAAAGATATCTTAGAATTAAAAGATGGACCAGTAACCTACTCTGATAGTGGCAGAGGTAATCTTAAGATGAGCAATCATCCTTATCCTTACTCTATCAAAGAAGAAGAATTTAACTTTCTAAGAAATCTAATCGTAGAACACAATCTGCAACGTGGTTACGAATGTGCTACTGCATTTGGTATTAGTTCTACTGCATTAGGTTTAGGTTTCAAAGAAACTGGTGGTAAGATTGTAACGATGGATGCCTACATTGAAGAATCAAAAGGTAATCCAGGTCACTACAGAGATATGCAACGTGAAGTGTATGACAAGGCCGATGGTTACAAATCAGTTAAGTATTTGATTGAACAATTTGGCTTAGAGAACACACTCTTTCCAGAGATTGGTTGGAGTCCTGATGACACAGAGACTTGTATTCGTAGACACTTCTCTGAACCATTAGACTTTGTATTCATTGACGCAGGACATTTCCCTGAGCAAATGATTAAAGATATTGATGCTTTCTTGCCATTACTTGGTGAGAAATATGTATTGGCATTCCATGATGTGTATCCTCAAAGTTTCTCAGAAGCAGTACATAACCACTTGCTTGAAAAGATTGGTAAGAAAGTTGAGATTAAACTTCCATATCCATCTGGTGAAAATTTAGGAATTGTGATAAACGTATGATATTAATTGCACACCGTGGTAATACTTCTGGTCCAAAACCACATTTAGAAAATAGTCCAGATTACATTGATTTAGCTATCGAAGATGGGTTCTCAGTAGAAGTGGACTTATGGTGTGTCGATGATGCTTTGTACTTTGGCCATGATAATCCACAATACCTAGTGGATCCTGAGTATTTACTTGTACGTAAACAAACACTATGGATTCACTGTAAAAACAAAGAAGCATTCAGTTATTGTCTAAAGAACAAACTGCATTGCTTCTGGCACAACGTAGATGACTACACGATGACCAACTGGGGTTATGTTTGGGCATATCCAGGTAAAGAACCAGTGAACCAGTTGACAGTATTGGTGATGCCAGAGAATATCTGGCCAACAAAGAAAACTATATCTCTTAATGCTTTTGGTGCATGTTCTGATTGGGTTGGTGAAATTCGTGATTACATAAATAGAATATAATATTAACTGCTGCAGAGGCGGAAATGAAGTTTAGTCAGTTTTTTCAAGAGGCCAAAGGCCAACCAAAAGTTATTGTCGTCTATGGCGGTGGTTTTCAACCATTCCATGCCGGACACATGAGTAGTTACGAACAGGCTAAACGTGCTTTTCCTTCTGCCGATTTTCATGTTGCAGCTAGCAACGATACCAAGAATCGACCAATCCCATTCAAAGACAAACAATTCTTAGCCCAACAAGCAGGCGTTAAAGATAAGTTTGTTCAGGTTGTACAACCAGTTAATCCAACAGAAATTCTATCTCAATACGACCCCAAGAAAGACATTCTTATTCTGGTACGTAGTGAAAGAGATCCAGTGAACTACACCAAGAAAGATGGTTCACCTGCATACTATCAACCATTTAAGTCAATCAAAGAGTGTGTGCCTTTTGATCCAAAAGGTGGACATGGATACGTTTACGTAACAAAGAAACACATCTTTAAAGTGAATGGCCAAGAAGTTTATTCGGGCAGTCAGATACGTTCAATGTACACTAAGGCCGATGATGCTGGTCGTAAGAATATGATTAAAGATTTGTATCCAAAAGCCACGAAGCCTGCAAAATTAAAACAATTACTAGACAAATACATCGGTGGAAATATGAATGAATCAGTAGACGAATTGTTTGAATCATTGTTTGTTGAAGAAGTTTTAAATGAAGGTGTACATGATGCATCTATCTTCAAGGCAGTATTCTTGGCAGGTGGTCCTGGTTCTGGTAAAGACTATGTGCTTGATAACACACTTGCAGGCCATGGTTTAACTGAAATCAATTCAGACAGAGCATTAGAATTTATGATGGACAAAGAAGGCCTTGATAAGAAGATGCCTAGTTCTGAAGAAGAAAAACGTAACTTTGTTCGTGGTCGTGCAAAAACAATTACAGACTTGCGTCAACGATTGGCACTTCTAGGTCGTAATGGTTTAATCATCAATGGCACTGGTGATGATATTGAAAAGACTAAAAAGATTAAAGCAAAACTAGAAGAACTTGGTTATGATACCAAAATGCTTCTGGTCAATACACGTGATGAAGTATCTGCACAGAGAAATATCGAACGTGGTCAACGTGGTGGTCGTGCCGTACCTGAAACTATACGTAAAGAGAAATGGGATTCGGTGCAGAACTCACGTACAGAGTATGCCAAATTATTCGGTACAAATTATATTGAGTTTGATAATTCAGAAGACTTACGTTCGGCAGACCCAGAGCTCGTTAAACAAAAGAAAATGGAGTTGATGGATATCTTTAAGAACGTCCGTGAATTCACACAGGCGCCACCTAAGAGTGAACCTGCAGAGAATTGGATTGCTTCTGAGATGGAACGCAAGAATAGATTTGCTGTGTCACCAAAACAGGCAGAGTTGTCTGCACATGCCGATGGCCAAGGTGCCGCTGCTGACCAAGCACATAAACTTGGTTTGTCTTATTATGGTTTTGGTCGTTACGGCAAACAAGGTAAAGTTACACACCACTCAGTCAATGGTAAGTTGATTGAAGTACCAAGAGAAAAACCAGGTGAGGTCACTGTACCAACTACTGGTTCATCAATGAAGAAAAAAGTTAATGAGAGTGTACTATCTGAGGCAGTTAGTGTCACATTCACTGCAGATACAATTGAGGAGTTAAACACAGCATTTAATATGTTTGGTTCTGACACCGAAGTTACAGAAGAAGTTGCACCAACTATGTCTAGCAATGCAGGTCTAAATGCATTGACACTTGGCACATATGAACCACCAATACAAGAAGCATCTTATGCTGGTAATATTGGTATGATGGAAGTTATGAAGTTTCATCAGAAGGCAACACCTGAACAAAAGAAAGAATTTAAATCACACATGGCCAACAATAAACATGGCGATGCGTGGAAATTAATTCAGGATGTTTCTGGTGTTAAATTGGTTGGTAAAGAATTTGAGTCAAAAGATAAATATATCACCGACAAGAATGGTAATACTAGAATGTTTATGTTGCGCCGTTCAGCTGCAAAAGAAGCTCACATGAAAGATGGTGAAGTGGTACAGCAAGGTAAAGGTTATGTTGTTAAATTAAAGGAGAATAGAAATGATGAGATTTTTCAAAGGACTCTTGGGTCGCAAACAGTCAGTGCAAGAACCAGTCTTACTGAAGCCTACAGTGGTGGAAGAACCGAAAGTGGAAGCACCAGTGGTAGAAACACCTCCAGTCGAGGTGCCAGCACCAGTGAAAGCACCAGTGGTCAAATCAACGAACATTGCGGCTGCGAAACCGAACCCACCAAGAAACTCACGCTCACCCAAATCAGGGAACGCCAAGCCGAGAAAATCAAAGAGTCCATCGACAAAGGCATAGAACCTGGATTATCCATGGCTGCGTCTGGTGAAAGCATTGGCCGTGACATGGGTGAAAAGATTAAGAAGAAAACTGGTCAAGTCACTGTTGTAGAAATGCAAGGTGATGAAACCGGTGCTTCTATTGGCGCACAAAAAGAAGATGAGTTGAAGAAAAAAGGTATATCACTGACCTCATTCAAATCAAATAAGGCAATCGGAGCATGAAAACACTTAAACAATTCACAGAGTCTGCTGCTTGGCAGAGAAAAGAAGGAAAGAATCCTGAAGGTGGTTTGAATCGTAAAGGCATTGCGTCTTATCGTAGAGAAAATCCAGGTTCTAAACTGTCGATGGCTGTAACAACACCACCATCTAAACTAAAACCTGGTTCTAAGGCAGCAAACAGACGCAAATCATTCTGTGCAAGAATGAGTGGTGTGGATGGACCAATGAAGAAGCCGAATGGTGAACCAACACGTAAAGCGTTGGCATTAAGAAAGTGGAATTGCTAATGTTAATTCGTGTTTTGGGAAATGAATCTATTCTCAGTTCAAGTTCCAACACAACAGTTAATAATGCTGTTGTGGTTAGATGTGTTCATATTGGTTCACAAGAACATAAAATTACTATTGCTGATGGTGTTGGGTCAAATGTTGGCACAATAACTATGTTAAATAATTCTGAAATAATTTTAGAAAAGAAACGAACAGAAACTTTGCAAGTAGATAGTGGCACAGATATTCTTGTTGCACCTGTTGCATATAAAAATTAAAAATAAAAGGAAACAATCATGGAATTTAAAGATAAAATTAACCAATCAGTTGCAGCTGCTGTTGCAAAAATTATGGGTGAAGCTCTGCATCCAAATCAACAAAAGTTGGATGTGCATGAACCAGAGAAAGATGAACTGACTGCTGCTGATTTCAAGAAACTTCGTGCAGGCAAAAAACCTGATATGAAAAAAGAAGAAATTGAGATTGAAGAAGAAAGTCATCAGTCAAAGACTACAATGAAACACATTCCAAATGCATCACCAGCATTAAAGAAAGCTGCTAAAGATATTAAACCAGGTATTGCAGGTATTCGGGATCGCTTTGACATGCTCGATGCTGGTGGTGTTAAAAGAGAGCATGTTGAAAATTTGGATGAAGTTAAGATGGCTGATTTACCATCTACTAAAGTTCAAGGTCGTTCATATGGTGCATCTAAGCCACAACCAAGTGCCTTTGATGTACTAAAAGGACCAAAAGATAAAGAATTGAAATCTATCGAAACTGAGAAGAAGAAACCAGTTAATGAAGAAGATGCATACGACAAGAATGTAAAACCTTCAGATAAACCACACGACAAAGATGCAGCAAAGAAACGTGCTCAAACTTCAGCTGTTGCAGCTAGAAAAGTTATGAGTATGTCGGCATATTCAGCATCCAAGAAAAGTGAATGATGGCCAAATCAGCGTCTAAAGTTTTTAAAGCAATTCGGCAAGAAGACAGTGATCCTTGTTGGGATAATTATAAACGTGTACCAGGTAAAAAACCATATTCTCCCGGTTCTTGCGTAAAAGAATCTCCAGAAATAAATGAAGATTTGCGTAAGTGGTTTAGTAAAACTGATCCAGAGGGTGGTTGGAAAAGAATTAACAGTAAAGGTGAAGCAATTGGTCCTTGTGCAAGAGAACCTGGTGAACCTAAACCTAAATGCATGTCTAACGAAAAGAGAGCTTCTTTAACTAAAAAAGAAAGAGCTTCTGCCGTTGCATCTAAAAGAAAACATGACCCTAATCCTGAGAGAAAGGGTGAACCAATTAACGTGTCCAACTTTGGAAAAGGAAAGATAAGTGAAGATATGGAAAATTTAAACGAAAAAAATGTCCCAACAAGTCCTGAGAAATGGGCTCAAGCCAAGTCACAGGCTAAATCTAAGTTTGATGTTTACCCTTCTGCTTATGCTAATGGTTGGGCTGCAAAAAAGTATAAAGAGATGGGTGGTGGTTGGAAATCTGTTTCAGAAGCGAAAGAGAAAACTGAGTATGATTATGAAGGTGATATGGCTCGTGGCCAATTACAAAGCGTAATCAACAATGCTCAAAGAGTCCACGACATGCTAAAAGATAATGATAATCTTCCTGAGTGGGTTCAATCTAAAATTACATTAGCAGAAGATTATATTTCAACAGTTGCTAACTATATGATGAGTGAGATTGACGAAGCGGTTAAAGAAGTTGGTGATGACCCAACTGGATCTTCTGCACAGGAAACTCTGGTGAAGAAAGGTGGTAAAACCACTGTTGCTAAACCAATCGCAGAAGCATCTTCTGTTGCAGTGAGAATTCAAAAAGCTTTAGACCGCATTAAAGCAAAGCGTGAAGCTTCCGAACAAAGAGGTCGAGAAGTGTTACAACCAAAGAAACCTGAACCTGTCAAAGAAGATGTTGAACAGTTGGATGAAATATCAACAAAAACTTTAGCTAGTGCTGCTAAGTCTGCATCTGATCCTGATTCAGACTACCATTATGGTAAGTCACACGATCCTCAGAAATTTGCAGATCATGCTAAAAAAACTAAAGATGCAAAATCAGCAGCTGCTGTTCAAGGTGCCGCAGATGCTAAAGGTCATTATGCAAGACCAGGTCATACACTTGGAAGTTATGACAAACTTGCACACAGAACTCCTGCTCGTGTGACTAGTGCTGGAAAAGCAAACAAACAAGATGTTAACAGATTAAAAGGTAACATTCAAAGAAACGAAGATGTTGAACAATTGGATGAATTGTCGCCTGATGCTTTGGGTGATTACATGAAAGCTGGTCACAAGAAATATGACAGCATCAGAAATAACACGGACTCAGCATCGATGGCTAAAAAGTCCAAATTGGAAACTGGAATCAAAAAGGCTGCTGCCAAAAGATATCCTGCCAAACCATCTACACCTGAACCAAAGAAAGACCCAAACAGTCGAGGTTATGAACAAGGCCGTTACATGGGTGACAGCGTTGAACATGAAGAATCTTTAATTGAAGATAAGATGGGAGATACTGGTTGGCAAAAGAGCAAGTCTAAAACAGATACAGTCACTGATAAATCTGGTGCAGTCCACACAGCACAATCTAAAGTCAGAGATTTGGCACGTAGAGCAATGAAAGCTGCCGGTGCAAAACAAGCTAACAGTGTGGGTGCTAAGTCGATGAAAGAGGCTACACTAGTCGAATCACGTAAAACAGAAATTATTAAAGATGCAGCAGATTCTGCCAAAAAGAAGAAATCTGCGTCTGATAAGTTCGAGGCTAATCCAACTTTAGATTCTCAGATTCAAAAAGTTGACAACACATAAATATAACAATAATTCTAGGAGAAAAACATGCCTTTATTCACAGCAACAGACGCAAACACAGGTGCTCCAAAGTGGGCAGTAGCCGGTGGTTTGGGTGTATCCAACAACGGCCACGACTTATATGCCAATTCAACAACCAGTGCATTCGTTACTGGTGCCGCAGTTGGTGTATTCGGTGTATCAAGTGGTGAGATTGCTCTATCCACAAACAAAGCAAACAAACCTGCTCACACAGGTTGGGTTTTAGTTAAACAAGGTACTGGTGGTCGCACTGGTCGTGTTCAAACTGAAGTTTTAGTTGCTGGTGGTATGAGTGCTGACGCAGCTACTGGTGCCAACGACAACATAATGTTCGCTAATACTTAATATTAACTGGAGTTTTGACTCCAGTATTAGATATGACATTTAAATCATTCCTCAAAGAGTTCTATAACATAGAACCCAATCAGGCAAAAGATGCACACGAACCGACTGGTGAATCTTCATCATCGGTTCAAAACCCTGTTGTAGTTTCTGAAATCAATGCTCAATTGTATAGAGAATTGAACGTTGATGGATTTAAAGTTGCACAAGATGGTATACAGAAAGTCCGTAAGGTATTAAACTCTTATGGACTGGATATACCTGCACTGTATGAATTGGATGTTGAAGGTGACGAAATCACCTTTGATATTCATCAGTTTGACAATCCAGATAATGTAATTTATTTGTATTTGTTGTACTATCAAACGGATGCAGGCAATTACGATTTTTATGCACAAGTAGGTGATGAAGAAACAATTAACGAACTAGTCACCGAAGAACCAGAAGAAGATTAATGTCCTTTGATAATTTAAATAATGAAAATATAATGTTATATGCAGCGAAGTCTTATGATAAGCCTGACTGCATAATGAGTGAGTTCAAAGAGGACATGAAGAGGTTTAATTACCTCAAAAGACTATTTCAAAGGTATCGTAGGTATGATGAGATGCGTGAGAGGTTGGTTTTAAACCACCTCATTGTTATATACAATGTGTTCGGAGTAGAGGTCGCAACTAGGATGTTATTTTTTAAAGTTGCCAAAGATGATTATGCTGTGTTGAAAACGTATTTGTTATTTTTAAATTATATGCCACAAGTTATAAGAGGCATCAAAGGACAAGATTTATTATCTTCTGATATTGCGGTTGATATGAGAATCGCAGAAGTATTAAGGAACATAAAATGATAAAGTTTAATGAGTATACAGTTTTAGAAGAAGGTCGTCCTTCTCAACGCCATCCATTGGAAGGCCACGAATATCATAAGAAGTCTGATGAGGCATTGGTACACATTGCCAAGGATGCACACGCAGCTGCAGAAGCAATGAAGTCACATAATACTACGGCAGAGAACAAG
>Ga0208975_1000678_pt1 | contig 15837 bp, 19 predicted proteins | sample GreLakmeER78MSRF_FD_187700 | JGI IMG/M metagenome (GOLD analysis project Ga0208975, IMG submission 187700) | Freshwater lentic microbial communities from great Laurentian Lakes, MI, USA - Great Lakes metaG ER78MSRF (SPAdes) | ecosystem: Environmental > Aquatic > Freshwater > Lake | place: Great... | reverse complement strand
GTAATGAAGATTCAAAGTTATTACCATTGTCTTTTTCTGAATTTTGTACTTGAATTTTTTTACCATTTTTATCTAGTTTATAATTCTTAGCTAATGGGTGATTGTCAAAATCTGGTAACTTAGATAACTGTTCTAATTGTTTTTCTTGGTGACCATATAACTGTTTAGCAATTTTTAATACATCTGTAAATGTTTTGATGTTGTCAATTTTATCTACCCACGTTTGTTCTTCTTTAGTAAATTTAAATTGTAATTTTTTAGATGACTTGTAATACATATTAATTTTATCAATTAACATTAAATCAGTGTTTATATTTTTATCTTTTAAACCAAAGAAATTATCTTTAGTTAGAATTTCAAAAGCGTTAACATAATTTCTTACAATACCTGGATATTTTTTTTGAATTAATTTGTCAATTCTAGTATCTTCAATAACGTTAACGTAAGCTCTATATTTTGGATCTTCTAATTTAGACCAAGCTTTCATAGGTGTATGTAAAGCGTGTGAACATTCGTGAGCTGTTAACATATCATAAACGTCACCTGATGGTTTTTTAAATATTGGTAATGTAACGATTCTATTCTCTAAATCAAAAGAGGCCGTTTTTACGTTGTTATGTTCTACTGATAAATTTTCTGTAGCAAATAATTTTGCTAGTTGTGACTTTGATTCTATATTTACTTTATTAACTTTAACCATACATATAATATAACACCTTTATATGAATAAAACAATAGTTCCGAGCGAAATTAAAAGGCAATATAATCAATGACTTACGGAAGATTGTGTCTAAATTAAGACAGGACCGTTATCGGCCGACTTGAAAAAGGTATTTTTTCTTCGTTTCTTCCCAATTTAAATAGATAATATCGTCATAGAAATGAGATTCTTTAGACACTCTACCTTGTGCTATTAATGATTCAATTCTCTTTTTAGCATATTTTGTTTTCCATATATGCGTTAAAGCTTCTGTTGAGTTATCAAATGCTCTTATCAACTTATCTTCTTTTATTTCTTCTTTTAAATACTCTTTTGTATTTTTAAATAATTCACTAAAGTAAATACCTCTTGCGTGTTCTGATTTAATTAGTTTCTTTTCTATACCTAATTGACTATATGTAAATGAGTGGCTTCTATTTCTGTGATCTCTTTTATGTGGTTGGCCACTTTTTTTCTTTGCTACATACCATTCAAAGTATTTTCTAGTATGGTTTTTCATTAACCATTGTTGTATAAGTTTTCTTGTTGATCTTTCTGTTTCAAACGATACTGAACCTGCTGTCCAACCCATTTTTTTCCAGTGATCTAATCTATCGTATTGTGATAATGGTATTGTTTTTGTTTTACCATATAAAGATGTTGTTGTAACACCTACAAGTTTATCGCCATATTGTTTCTCCCAAGTTTTTTCAACTGTGTCTGATAAACATAACAGTGCTAATAGTTTACCACCTACTAAATTATAACCTAATGGTTGTACAGGAACAATTGTACTGCCAATACAAGTATGATTAATCATTCTTTGTGTTTTGGCTTCTCTATCCCAACCAATATATTCATCTCGTGGTGTTAAATCTAAAAAGTCTGAGGACATACAAGTAACACCTAGATACTTTTTTGTTTTTTTATCTCTTATAAGAAAGTATAAATTTCTACCAATGTTACTATTGTTTTTCATTGTAGATAAAAATGTTCTAAGTGTATTCCAGATGGCTGGTAATTTCTTACCTGTAACAGAATCTACTTTACCTTCGTTTTGTATATCAGTGTAAATAAGTTCTGGTTCTAAATTCAAATACTCCATTGGATCTTCTGGATTCCAAAAGTTGTTTTTTACTTCTTGTATAATGGCGCCTTGTTCTGGATCGGCTAGTGCTGGCCTATCATCAAAAAAACTATTTGTTTCTATTGTAGGATATTTTTGATGTACTTCACACCATTTCTGATATAGTGTATATTCTTTTACATTCATAACAGACACAAAAGATAAGTCTTTAATCACTACATCTCTTAGTTTGTCTGTGTCTATGTTTGGTATTTTATCAAGTGGATTAGAGTCTTGCCATTCTTTCCATTGATTTTCTATAAAAGGATCTAATTCTTTTTTAACGGCCATAATATAAGTATATACTAATTTGTTTTAAAAGTCAAACTATTCTTTACTTGGTATAAAATTTTCACTATGTTCTTGTTGTATAACTTCTTTTTCTGTCCATTGTAAACCTTTACTTCTGTTCATAGAGGCAGCTCCCTTAGCTATTCCTGGTTTTAGTTCTTTAATTTTACCGCCTTTTTCTAAAAACTCTTTCATAAGTTTATCTCGTTCTTCTTGTGACATTTTAACTTTATTATCTTCTTCTGTGTAACTAGCCATTAGACATTTCCTTTCTTTTTTTTGCTTTTTTAATTTCCTTGTTTGCTTTTTCGTAGGCAAAATCAAGTTTCATTTTACTTGCTCTTTCTGTAAACAAACGGCCTAGCATATGATCGTATTCATGTTGAAATATACGACTCATTATTCCGTCTAAGTGAGCTTCTTTTAATACGCCATGTTCATCTTCAAACTTTGCCACTACTTTTTTAGGTCTTGTTATTGATAAAAATAAAAATGGAAAAGTCAAACAACCCTCTTTCATAACTATTTCTTCTTGACTCTTATGTACTATCATAGGATTAAAACAAGACACTTTAACTCCTTTTTCTAATTGTGGATGGCCTCCGAATACAAACATATTAAATGGTAAACCAACCTGATTAGCTGATAACCCTAGGCCACCATATTTGAACATTGCGTCAAACATTGTGTTAACTAATTCTTTTCTGTCTTTAAAGTTATGTTCTTTTAACATATCATCATTAAATGGAGCGATTGCTGATTGTACTCTTGGATCTGATGGTGGTAATAATTTTAATTCTTTAAGCATTTTGTAACCTCGTGAAGTTGTGCTCTTTATCAAAGCGTATTATGTTTGTAAATTTATCAAATAGAATATCTCCTTTGTGGGATATAATAAAGATATTTTCTTTTGGCATATTTTTAATAATTTTAAAGAAGTCATCTGTGCCTTGACCATCTAAACTACCATCAAAAATTTCATCTAGTACTAATAGATTTGTGTTAGTGCTGTTTTTCATTTTAGCGATTGTTCTCCAAGTAAATAACAATGCTAAGTCTATTCTCATTTTTTCTCCTTCACTAAAGTTATTATAATCAAACGTATCTCTATGGCGGCTTTTGACTGTTTCATTAAATTCTTCGTCTAAATGAAATGACACAAAAAAATCCATTGCTTGTAAATATTGATTAATTAGTGTATTCATAATAGGTAAGTACTTTTTAATAATTTTAGCTTTAGCTCCTTTATCATTTAATATTTCTCTTACTACATCTACATATTGTTTTTCTTCTATTATCTTATCTAATAATACTTTTGATTCTTCAAGTTCTGTTTTTAATTTATTCAACTGTTCTTGTATGTTCTTACCATCTGATTCTTTATTTTCTAATAACAGTATTTCTTCTTGTATCTTATCACTGTATTTTTTAAGTTCTTCTAAAGAAGTGTTAATCTTGGCTATATCTATATTTAATTCATTTATTTTTTGTGATACAGCATTAAGTTCATTTACTTTTGTTTCTGTTATAATTATTTCTGATAGTAAATCTTTTAGTCCTACATCTAGTTTACCTATTGTTAATTGCTGACTTGTTATTTTACTTGACTTTAAATTGTAATCTATGGCTTGTGTACACTCGGGACAAGTATCATTATTTTGAAAAAACTCTAATGTTCTTTTATGTTTTAATAAATTGTTTTCTATTTTGGCCTCTAGTTTAGACAATTGATTAACTTTTTGATTTACTTTTTCTTGTTCAATTAAGTTTTTTTTGTTGTTTTCTATTTCGTTATTTAATATTGTTATTTTTTTAAGATATTCTTGTAAATCTTTATTGTTTTTTTCTATTATATTCTTTTTGTAATCTTTATCATCTATATCACGACCTTGTAATTCTTTAAAATGCTTTGTTTCTAATTCATATTTTGAATTAATTAACTCACATTTATGTTTTATATCTGTTATTTGTTTTTGTAAATCTGACTGTTGACTTCTTAATATTAAATCCATCAAACCAAATACTCTTATATCTAATATTTCTTCTACAACTTCTCGTCTATATCTTGGTTTCATTTTCATAAACGGCTCATAAGAAGAAGCTCCTAATATAACTACTTGTATAAAAGACCTATAGTTTAATTTCATTATATTGGCCTCTAAGTATTTTTGGTAATCAATTGTTGAAGCGTCTTGATTTATTAAATCACCATCTGAATATATTTCAAATTTATTAGGTTTAATGCCTCTTACTACTTTATAGTTTTTTGTGCCAACATTAAATTCAACTTCTACTTCAGTATCTCCATCATTAATAGTATTAACTATTTGTTCTTTTTTAATTAATCTAAATGGCCTATTAAACAAAACAAAACATAGAGCATCAAGTAAAGTAGATTTACCACTGCCGTTTGTTCCTATAATAAGTGTTGTAGGTGCTTTATTTAAATCTATCTCTATTGGTGTGTTACCTGTAGATAGAAAGTTTTTCCATTTAATCTTTTTAAATAATATCACGTTTCACTGGCCTCAGCATAAAGCTCTTTTGCAAATTTTTTAAGTTTATTTTTATCTAGTGTTGTTTCTATTTGATCTATATAGTTACCTAGAAAGGTTAAAGTATCTTCTCCTTGTTCTAGTATATTATCTTTTACACTTGAAGTAATGTCACTACTTAAATCTTCTATAATATTTAATTCATGTACATTTATTTCATTGTGAAATTTCTCTACAAACTTATCAAACATATCTGAATCTGTTTTATTTGATATAAACAATTTAACAAAAGTGTTTTCAAAGTCTTTTAAATTTTTCTTATTGTAATCCTCCACCTTATCATTATAAATTAATTTTTTATGTATTCTTAATGGATTAGGTATTCTTGTAAGTTCTCTTGTTTTTGTATCAAATATATGAAATCCTTTTGGACATTTATAATCCGACCAAGTGATTTCATAAGGAGAACCTAGATAGTAAATATGGCCGTCATCTGATTTTTTATGAAAATGACCTGATATAACTTTTTCGAATCTTTTAAATAAGGACTTATCTAAGCCTTGTTCATTTAAATGGCCTTTGTGCATTTCAAATCCTTTAATTTCTAAATGGCCCATAACTATTTGTGCTGTTGAATTGTCTATAGCGTGTAGAGTGCTTTCTATTAACTCATCACAGATCCAAGGTAGAAATAATATATCTAGTCCTTCAAAAGATACCGTGTCGTGTGATGTATATATTTTTACAGTATTCGGTACACTTAAATTTTGCAAAGCATTTACTGTATTGGTGTTCTTATAATAGGTGTCGTGATTGCCTAATAATACGTGAGTATTTAATTTTAGTTGTTCTATTCTATCCCAAAACTTTAATTTAAAATTATGTGCTGTGTTGTGATTGATAAATTTTCTTCTATCTACTACGTCACCTAAATGCACTATTGTATTGATATTATTTTCTTGTAGATAAGGAAAAAATACCTCATCATAAAATCTATTAAAATAATTGATAAACGCTGGAGAGTCGTTTCTAGCTCCCCAATGTGTATCATTCAATACAGCAATTTTCATACTACCTTAATATAAAATAATCTAACTTACCTTTACGTGTTCTTTTCTTTTTTCTTTCTTTTTCTTTTTTCATCTCTCTATGATGAGCAAGAGTTTCTATTTTAGGCACTTCTTCTATTGGTAAATTCTTTCTTAAAAATTCTGTAAACTGATTATGAAATTCCCTATCTTCACCAGGCTGTAATGTCATATCATCAAAATTAGAATCTAGTAACATCTTATGTTTAATCGTTACTTGTTTTTTTTCTTTTTGTATTCTTCTTATAAAAGCGTAATATATAATTTGAGTAAAATAAGCAAAAGGATTATTTGATTTGTCTGGATTAAAATTATCTAAATATTGTAAACAGTTTTCTACACCATCAGAAATCATATCATCTCTAAAAGTATAATTAATAAAATTTGGTCTATATGATAAGTGATTTGCTATTTTTAAAAAACAAGTACCGATATAATCAGGCACTCTTGGCTTTGTTGTACCTTCTTTAACTGATTGTTTGACCGTTTTCTTATATTCAATCATAGCGGCCAAAAAATCTTTATTACTTACGTAATGTTCTTTTGCTTTTTTTGATGTTGTCATTATCTAAATATACTACACTTTGTGTTATTTGTCAATCACTTATACAAAGACTATGAAAAAAGTCGGTTCCAGGATGGGTTGACTTTATTCTTTTTATCCGTATAATGGGGCTTGTCGCCTCTTTGATAAAGATTCTCCAGACTAATGGAGTGTTTTCTTTGTATCTCTAAAGTCGTCCCATAAATCATTGAAGTCGTCATTCTCATTATCTGATAATTGTTCTAAGTTGTGTTCAGTTCTTTTAGGTATTAATATCTTTTCATACTTTTTAGAAACTTCTATATAACTTTTAGTCATTTCATCTGTGGCGTTTGTAATTGTAACAATTTTATCTTTTGGAATAGTTATAATCTTATCGTTAGTATAGGCGGCCCATTTGATAAGAGCGATATAGTCTTTAAGACCTTTTGCTGTTAACTGTGATACGTATTTAATTTGTAACGGTTTATCTATACGTAACAATGGAGTTTTATCTGGCAATTGTTCTTTAGCCAGAGTGCAAACAATGTCATCGCCGTTAATCAGCTTTATTATTTTTATTTGTTCCATTGCTATTACTATTTAGGAGTTCTATATTATGTATTTCGTAGTTAAAGTTTTCAGAAGTATAGATATTAATACGTTCTCTAAAATGAGCAAGTGTATAATTTTCTTTACCATTATAAGTTAGATCGTCAGCAATATCATATAAGGTAGCGGCCGAATTATCATCTTTTAATCTTAGACCTCTACCAATAGATTGTAAATTACGAATACGTGATTTACTTGGACTAGCAAAAACAATGTTATGTAAATTTCTTATATTAATACCAGTACTAAACGTTCCGTAACTGGCGATTATAATTGCATTGTCTGACTTCTCAGTTATAAATCGTATCTTCTCTCTTTCTTCTGCTTCTACACCACCATAAACGAAAAATATTTTTTTATCTTCAGCTTTATTCTCTATAAGTTGTTTTAATATAACACCGTGTTTTTCTACGTATTGAAACAACACTAAAGAATTACCTTGTAAACTTAAACACAGATTACGAATATATTTGTTTCTCTTTTCATTAGACACTAGAAAATCCATTTCTTCTTGGTAACTTTTGTCTTTTAAAAAGTGTTTAGAATTTTTATCGTGTTGAAGTATTAAACATATAATTTTAAGATCAGCTAGTTGTTTTTTTTCTTGTAGTTCGGCAGTTGATGTAACTTTATTAACGGCACCAAACAGGCCTTCTAAAACTAATTTATTCGTCTTAGTACCATCTAAAGTACCTGTAAGACCTATTCTATATTTACAATCTTCAAGTTTTGTCATAATCTTACTTAAAGAAACGGCCTTAAACAAATGACACTCATCACCAATAACAACACCAAATGATTTAAACCATTTCTTAGGCATATTATAGATTGATTGCCAAGTAGATATAATTACATTCTTGTCTGTTTCTTTATCATGGCCTTGATATATTCTATGAACATACTTATCAGGATTCCAACCATAATCTTTAAAATCTTTAAATAACTGTTCTACTAATGATGTGGTTGGTACTATAATTAATATTTTATTATTTGGTTTATCTTTTAATCTTAACAAATTAAATCTTACTAATAGATAAACTATTAATGATTTACCAGAGGCCGTAGGTGACAATAATAAACAACGTGTTTTTTCTAATGAGTGTATAAAGGCTTGTTTTTGGTAATCTCTTAATTCCATTGGTATCTTTAAACCAGATACAAATTTATCTACTAATTTTTTATCTACTTCTATGTCTTTTATTTTAGTACCATCAACAACTTGTACTTTATTATCTTCACACCATTTAACAATATATGGATAAAGGCCAGCAAATATTTGGCCAGTAGCATAAGAGAATAATCTTATTTTACCGTCCCACCATTTGTTTCTAAATTGAGGAGTAAATCTATAACCAGGCACTTCAAAGGTAAAATATTCTCCAAGTTCTCTACGTATAGAATCATCCGCTTCTATTTTAAGATAGACTTCGTTTTTCTTATCTATGATAATGTATTTGGTAAGTGTCATACGTATTAAATAAATTGAGGACCTACTGACCAACCTACTAATACTTTTCTTGTTCCATTTGTGACAGGATTTACTTTATGCCAAACAAAAGATGGAAATGATATAACTGTTCCTAATGTAAACTTATCGTTAAACTTAGTATTAATATGTTTTTCTGGTTTTGGATTTGGACTTGATATTTCAAATTCTCCTCCTTCATAATCTTCATTTAAACATAATGTAAAACTTATTTTTCTTATGTAACCATTTGGGTATGGTTTACTATGACTATCTATATGCCAATCATAATGGTCATTTGTTTCATAAACTGTATATTGTAGTGGTTCAAATTCTTTTAAAACAAAATTCCATTTGGCCTTTTTATTATGATCTAAAATAATTTCGTTTATATTCTTATTTAATTTATCGTTTGTTAACCAAGTAATTTTTGATTTTCTGTTTATATTCAAACCATCTTGTACTTTGGCCATATGAAGTTTAGATGTTTCGGCTTGAGAAATAATTTCATCACAGTATTTTCTATCAAAATATCCATTAGAAATACAATGATTATTTTCTAAGTGCATTATACAGCACCACTTGTAAATCTACGCCACTCTATGGCATTTTTTATAGTGTATGTTCGATTAACTATGACTCTTAAAGTTTTATCCAGAAAGTCAACAACAACATTTAAATAGGCCACCTTTTGAGTTAGCTTTTGTATATCTTCATCAGATTCTAAATATTTGTCAACGTCTGTTTTTAATATTTTAAAGTTAAAAGGTTTTAATTGATAAATTTGAGGAGCTGATTTGCCTGTGTAATATTCCCATTTATCACGCCTTAATACTCTTAGTTCATCTTCTGTTCGTGTTAATAATAATTTAAACTTAGTATAATGTTTCATATACTTGTTATGTAATTGTGGAGTTTTTAATGATTCTAAATCTAATTCAGTATCATTAATTTTAAGGTCTTTGTCGGCTTCTAATTGTAATTGTTCTAAATCCATAATATAATTATATCACAAAACTATAAAAAAATCAACCTATGTTGTAGTAACGGCCGTTGTTGATGAACCTACTGTTGAAGCAAATTCATATATTGAATATTTAAAAGAAACATCAACAGAAAGATAGTTAATATCTGTAGCTTGTTGATTGTAAGATAGGCCGCCTAAACTGATAGGAAATACATCTTTAAATCGTATCTCCGTTACTGGATTGTTCTTTGCTGATAGTATTGTAAGTGTAGCATCAGAAAATGTACCACCTTGACTAGGAGCACCGTATTTAACTTTTCCTGGTTCTTTACTTGTGCTTCCTTTTGAAGTAGGAAAACGATCAATAGCGGCATTTAATAAATTTTTGTATTCATTGTGGTCTCTAGGAAATCCTAGGCCAACTAACCAACCGTGAATTTCTTGGTAGTTTTGTAAATTCTCATCTACAAGGAAAGTCATTGTTAAATCTTGATATGAAATTTTTTCACCAGGATAGGGTATATCTTTTAAAGGTGTGGATTGAGTAGAAACTCCTATTGAAATTCCTGGCACATTAATGGCCGTACAAAAGTATTCAACCTTAGGTAACTTGATTATACTAAATTTAAATTGAGTAGGACTAGCATAGTCCAGCTTTTGAGGTTGTCTTAAATATGAGTTTGTAACTGTCATATTAATATTTATGCATAAAAAAGGGAGAGTTTTTAGGCTCTCCCTTTTTAACTGTGTTACTAAGAAGTAACAATTAGCTTACATTAAGTTCGCTACTTGTGTTCTTCTGTAGTATCTGTTTGAGTTGATATTTCCTGCTCCATTGATAACCGCAGCAGCTGAAGAACCTGAGCTCTCAGCAAATGGGTTAGCTTGGATACCATATCTCGTTTTAAATCCGATTTTTGGTTGGAAATTATCTTGCCCAACTGCTCTCACCATTTGTAGTGGAACGTATGGACAATAGAATATACCGGCGTCATATTGAGATGAACCTTTATATCCTACTACAAAGTATTGTTTAGCTGCGTTGTTTGCAGAATATGGATCGATATAAACTTTATATCTACCGTTTAATACTCCAGCAAACGTGTTTCCTGTGTCATCAACATTTAAATTGTTGTTTAAAGCAGGAGCGTAGTCTAATACACCAGCCATTTGTAAAGCAGATGCAACATCAGAAGAAGTTATAAGGATATTTCCTTTACCTCTACGTGTTCTTTGTGCTATCAAATTAGCTTCTCTTTCAACTTGGAACATTAAACCTTTGAAACGTTCAACGGACCATCTTCCGTTTGAATCTGTATCTAAGTCAAATATACCAGCAGTTGTTGTAGAAACTTGAGCACCAGCTTCAGCAACGATATAGATAGTTCTTACGATCTCTCTATTGATTTCAGCAAGGATTTCAGCAGACAGAATATTTGCTAATTCTGTTTCTGCATCCAAACCGTGTATTGCTTTAAGGTCTTGTGCTAGTTCCATTGTGTATTCGGCTTTTAATGCTCTTGATTTAGCAGTTACAGTCGATTTCTCGATTGAAAACGCCATTTCAGCAAAGCTATTATTAGAAGAATCACCTAGAGCTTCAGCAGTTGCAGTCGCCATACCACCTTGTGCTGTGTAAGCACCGGCAGGGCTGTCGTTTAACAACGCTGGGTTAGTTCCTGTTTGACCACCACCTAAACCGTCAACACCACCTATTGTAGAGTCTCCGAGTAAGTTTCTTGCTGAGAAGTCAGTGTCAGCTTCATTGAATAAAGCTTCTGTTCCCGCTTGTGATACAAATTTAGCTCTCATAGCGAAGATCAGTCCTGTTGGACCAGTCATAGGCTGTACGCCTGCTATGTCATATGCTATAAGATTTGGCATTGCTCTTCTTACTAAAGAAATTAGGATTGGATCCCAATTCTGTATAGAAGTGTTATCAGTGCTGTTCGTTGGAGCAGCTTCTGACATGAATGCTCTATCTTCTCTTAATGCTCTTTCTTGGTTTTCCAAGATAACAGCAGTAACCGCTCTTTTATAACTATCCGTAACTTTTGGGAGTTCTGGATGTTCAAGGACCGGTGACCACTTTTTAACTAATTGTTCAGATAAGTACATATCTTTTTATTTTCTCCCTTTATTTTTTTGAATTTAATTGAATTAAATTCTTTGTTTTTGTGATAGCGGCCGTGTAAGCAGTCATAGCGTTTGACAAATCTACGTGAGTAGTTTCGCCTTCGGCAACGTTATCTATTTCACTTTTAGATGAAATTTCTTTTGTTGAAAAGTAAGACTCTTTAATAGTCGTTACTTTTTTCTTAAACTCGTCAGCATTAGTGTATTCAATTTCTTCTGCTAATTTGTTAAACTTTTCTTTGTTAGTATCAGTAAGATCAGAAGATACAGCGTCAACTATATCTTGTCTTGTTAATTTACCAATTTCAGAATTTAATTTAACGTTAGCGTCGATTTGCTCATTTAACTTACTGTTAAGCTCTTCGATTTTAGAAGCTTGATCTTCTAACACATCATATTTTTCGTCTGGTACGTTTATGTAATGATCTTCAAATAATTTTTTAAGACCAGTAATAAAGTCCTCAGCGATTTCACCTTTGATGCCTCGCTCAATAGCAAGTTCGTTTGATTTCATCCATTCCTCAACAACGTAGTTTAGGTATGAATCTACTTTTTCAACGAGTTCTGCTTTTGTAGCATCAATATTTTCTTTAAGTTTTTTAGCATAACCTGTTTCCATTTTATGTTTTTCTGCTTTCAGTTTTGATTTGATAGCAGCTTCAAATATAGTTGCAGCTTTTGCCTTAAATTCTTCCGTTAATTTTTCATCTCCGATTAATGCTTTTACATCATCAGAAACGTCAATAACTTCTTCTTGTTCAGTTTCTTCTACTTTCATTGCTTCGCCTGCTGGATGAACAACTTTTGTAACACCAGCTTCTGTATCTGGTTGTTTACTAGCGTCAACATCTGCTGCTTTAGCATTTACTGCGTCAGAAACTTTTTTTGATTTTTTTGTAGCGTCAGGATTGCTGTCTGTTGGTTTAACAACGGCTGCACCTAAATCTTCTGCTTCATTTTTAAGCGGACTAGTTTCAGCTGCCACAGCATTCTTTTTTGGAGCGTCAGCAATAGTGTCTTGTTCTACTATTGTTTCTGCTTTGACTTCTACTTGTTTTTCTGTAGCCATTTGAGAAATCTCCTTTATATATTAATTCGAATTAAAATATCTCTCTTTTAATAATGATATTTATAATTGTTTGATTTTCTATTATAATTTACTTAAAAAATCCTTGAATATACTAGCCTTTTTCTCAGCTAAATCAAGTCTTTTTGTCTTAATTAACTCTTGTTTCCAAGCCTCTACGTCTTGTTCTACAAGTATACCATTGTTCCACACCCACTCTTTTGTTTCCATAATGCCTTCTACGAAAGCATCTGGAGCAGATGGATCTGCCACAATGTCAGCGGCCGTAGCTAAGTAAAAATCTTCTCCTACGTAGTTACCACCATTTTTTTGTACTAAGGAACCCATACCTCTTGATGACACGCCTAGTTTAGCGCCTTCATCTATAAGACTTTTTACGATCTTACCATATGGAGTGTCCATAATTTTTGCTTCACCTATGAAATTTTTTCCTTCTGGATACAACTTCTTAATCATATGTGATACTCTTTCTAAGTTCACAGTTGGTCCTTCTGGATGGCCTAGTTCGCCGAATGCTCTATTTTTATTGATAAATTCTTGGTTATATCTTTTGACTTCTTTTAGAAGTATGTTACTTGGGTAAATTCTACCGTTACGGTTTTTAATGTCTGATTGTAAAAATATACCTTTAATAGTATAGTTTTTTTTACCTTCTTTTTCTTCTACGATATATGTAGCGTCGTTGATTTCTTCTCTTATAAGTTTCATAGTTCTCTCTCTTACTATTTATATTTTATCTAAACTCTATCACTAATGAATAGTTATCTCCACTAGCAAAATTTCGTGTGCTTAATAATACATCACCTGTTGGTGTAGTAGCATTATTTGTTATCTCATCTCCCGCTTCTCTTAAATCAAAAAAACCTTGGCCACTTAAAAACAAAGCTGTAGCATTTGTAGCGCCGGCCCATTTAAGTTCTACAGCTGATTTAGGGTTTGCTGTATTCACAGAAAACCATATTTTAGCAATCTTTCGGCTACCATTTTCAGTCATAAAAGTAGTAGCTGAAGCATCTACTTTAATAACATCTGTTTCACCTGTGCCATCAGAAATGTTTGTTAATTTAACAACAAACTTTACGCCTGATGTATCTACTAATGTTTGTGTTGTAACTGTATCTGCCATTAATCCGTAAATCCTTTTTCTTTATGACACTCTATAACAAGATTGTAACTTGTTATATTATCATCACTTGTTAACAATAAATTACTAGATGAAGTTGATTTAATTTTAGGTTCACCAGGTTTTAAACCATAGTTACCTTTACCATTAATTACCAATTTTTCTTCATCATTAAAGAGTAAAGTAATATCTCCACTCCCCTCTAATTCATAATAAACATTTGCTATAGAAATTATTGGTTCACTCGAAGCATTATTTAATTCTAAAGCAGTTATCAAAATTTGTTCTGTTTCACTACCAACGCCGTTGGCCTTTACAATAACTTTAAAACTATCATCTACTAATGTCGTAGTTGATATGGTCATAAAATTAACTTCTTGGAGAACCTACAGCGCTTACTTTTCCAGCTGCCATAGTGATAACATCACCTGGAGCTTTTTCTATAATAACAGAATCACCAGCTGCATGTAAATATATTTCTCCTAAAACTGTGCTATCTTCAGAACGCACTTCAATTGTTTGTGTACCACTTGTTGCTACACAATTAACAAATTGAGCTCTACTAATATTATCCAAAAAAGGATTTGTAGTAACTGTTCCTTTTACTATAATTGTTGACATTTATTTTATTCCTAATTGTTCGTTTATTTCTTTGTCAAAATATTTTTCAATATCTTCTTTTTTTATATTATAAGAAGCCACAACCTTTTCTACAGCTCCTTCAAATCTACTTAATATATCTTGTTGTCCACTCTCAATCAATCTATATATTTCTTTAACGGCCTCTTTTGATTTAGGTGTTAAATCATTATAAGACTTTGAGTTCATAACTCTAGTTTCTTTTACGATATTACTTATCTTGTTTTTCATTTGCAACCGGTTCAGCAATTACGGGCTTAGGATCGCTATATGGTTCTGCTTCAAGTTGTCCTTGAAACAATACACCTGCTAATTCTTTTCTTCTAGCTTCTAAAGCGTCACCTACTTTATTTCTTAAAGCATCTTTAAACGCTTCGCCAGCTTCAGCTGCTTGTCCTAATGACAATTTGTCTATAAAATTTTTAACTTGTTCACTCATGTTTTTCTCCTATTCTTATATTTATACTATAATTCAGTTTTATCAGGTGTTTTTGTATCAACAGAATCATCACCTAGTTTGTCTATAGAGCTTGAAATACCTTCTTTTTTTATCTCATTATCTATTTCTTCTATATCTCTTTCACTTTGTTTTAATATGTTTTTACGTATATACTTGTTAGAAAAGTATTTACCAACATAATTAGACATACTATCAGTTAAAGCAATACGGTCTTTTAACATTTCACTTTCTTTTAGTTCTGAAAAATGACCATCACTTAAAAAGTCATAATTAATAGTTGATTGTATTGTACCCCAATCTTCTTCAGCTATGATACCTTTTAATACTAATTGTGTTCTTAATATATCACTAAACAGTTCAGTAAATTTCTTTCTTAATCTTTGAACAAACTTAGTAAACTTTAATTCATCTCTACTGATTTCAGCAGCTCTACCAATATTAAATCCTGTAGATGCTTCTAATCTGCTGATAGGCACGTTAAGAGAACGATATAATTTCTTTTGGAAATATTCTATATCAGCAATTTCTCCTAAATTTTGGCCACCTGGTAATGTAGTGATTTCAGTTCCTCGACCACCTTCTCTACGTGGTAACCAATAATCTTCCAACATATTCATATAGCTACGATCATCTCTAATTTCACCTGTGCTAGCGTCATAGACAAGTTTGTTTCTATATCTTGCCATCACATCTCTTAAATATTGTTCTGCTTTAACTTTAGGAAGATTACCTACATCAATATAAAATATTCTTCTTTCAGGTGCTCGAGCAATACGATAGATTACCATAGCATCTTCAATCATACGTAATTGATTTACTGATTTTATGGCTTTATGTAAATAAGATAAAACTAAATTTCTATTTTGATCTATTAATCCTGATGAAGCATAAGCAATAGTATCTGGAGCAATTCTTACACCAGAACCAGAAGTAGCACCAGAAATACCTTTTTCATTAAATAAAAAATATTCTTCATATTCACTTATTATATCTAAATTGGTCTGTTGTCTTTGTTTGCTTATTTCTCTAACTTTTTTAATTTTTCTAGGATCAATATACTTTAATTCTACTATACCATTTCTGGGATTTTCTCTATCAATAACTTTTTGATAATACATACGGCCG
>Ga0208975_1000677_pt1 | contig 15862 bp, 14 predicted proteins | sample GreLakmeER78MSRF_FD_187700 | JGI IMG/M metagenome (GOLD analysis project Ga0208975, IMG submission 187700) | Freshwater lentic microbial communities from great Laurentian Lakes, MI, USA - Great Lakes metaG ER78MSRF (SPAdes) | ecosystem: Environmental > Aquatic > Freshwater > Lake | place: Great... | reverse complement strand
CCTCTTGTTTAGAAACACCCTGAGAAACTAATTCAGCAATTTGTTTTTCTTGAAGAATTTTAGCCATAGCCATAGTGTCAGTATTACCGTTAGGAAGTCTTACTTGCTTTTGTTCTTCAGCAGTTAATTGTCCTGATAATGGAGTATCATTAAAATATCCTTGGGCGTTTATACCACCACGAGCAGCAATATATTCTGAACTATAGCCAATAGATTTAGCCTCTGCTTCTTTGGCAGCATTACGCTCTGCTCCAGTAATAGTTAAACCTGTAACATTAGACTGAGTGCCAACACGTGCTACATTGCTTGGCATATCCCGTCCAGTAGTATTGCTATAAGAAGATACTGGGTCATATGCTACTTTAGTTTGATTAAGTCTGGCATCAATTTCTCTGTCTCTTGCCATTATGCCATCAATCCAAAACTCTGAAGAATGCTTGTAGCATAACTTGCTGCTTCTTCTTTAGCGGCTTTAGTATTTGCCCATTTAGAACTAGTCTTTGGGTCATTTCTAACCATGTTTTCAAAATCATCAAAACTCATGATACCTTGCTTTCCACTATTAGTAAGGGCTTTCTGTATTAATGGGTCAAATACAGTAATTGAGTTACTAGGTGTTTCCAATAGTTTTCCCATTCTTGCAGCAAACTGTTCTCCTACTGAAGATACAGTTCCACCACCATCAATAATGCTAGACATATTAGGGTAAAAACTTTTAGCCATATTTCTAATAGCCTGTTGTTGGGAATCTAATTTACCAGTACTAAGTGAACCACCCTGTACCATGCCACTCATTATTTGATTAAAGGCTTCACGATTAGATAGTTGGATTCCATATTGAGTTGCATACTCTTTAAGGCTAGATACTGATTGGCTTAACGCACCAGTGCCTGTGCCTATCTGCTCATCAGTTAATTTTGATATTGATGATTTGGCTGTATCAAAAGCAATTTGCCTATAATCATCTTCTGATAAATTAGAACCACTGGTTATATCTACTCCGCCTACTTCTTTACGGGTAATGATTGCTAATTTCTCAGCGGCTTTAACCTTATTATAAAATGCTTTTTTTTCTTCGGCTGTGGCTGGGCGGTCTAGTAATTGTTGCATAAAGATATTAATTCTTTCGCCAGCATCTTTCTCTGTGCTTGCTATCCCAGTTTTAGTAGGACCACCTATACCAGCAGATGGACGACTTGTTGTCCAATCAAAGAATGGAGTTAACTTAGTCTTTTTATCTATAAGAAAAGAATCTACTTGCTCTACGGATTGAGTAGAACCAGCCCTTAGGATTGCGGTGGTAAGGGCATTACTATCTTTAGTGGTATATCCAGTCTTCTCTAAGAATCCGCCCTTGTATAAACTCTCTCTAATAGAATCTATTTTTTTGCCAGGGTTATCTTTCTTAACTTGTGCTACATATTGAGTTCCAGTTATAACATCAAAGTTACCATCTGGATATACGTATAAGAAATACTGAACAGTTTGGTCGCCTTCTTTTTTAACAATCTGACGATATTTTCCAGACTGGTCAAAGGTAATTCGATAAGGACCATTATCGCCAAAGAGTCTATTTAAATCAGCATAGTCTTTAGTTTGGAGTTGTTCTCCTGTTTGATATGTAGGTTCAACCATATTACTCCTCCTGCGCCCTCGCTGTTGTAACATCCCTAGAGTATGAATTTAATAGTGAGCGGAAAATCAAACGATTTGCTTCTCTAATCTCTGGATATGTTTTGCTGTACTCTTCGATTATCTTATTAATACTTTCTTTCTTTGCAGCCTTTACATCACTAAAGTCATAACGGCTAGCCATATTCTTATCTTGAGCAATATTTAAGAACTGAGCCATTTCGGAAACAACTAACTGCATAGCAGCCCTTGAACGCTTATCTAATGGGCTATTCTTACTAGATACTATTTCTGATAACTCTCTAAACTTAACCTCTAGTGCACCTTGGTTATCTATGTTACCCATAATTTCTGCCTTTAGATATGGGTTAGAACTTAACATAGACTTACGGGCTTGCTGCGATTTGTAGATAATCTCTCTACGTAAATCAATATCAGTTATCTTTGATAACTCAGCCTTCTGATTATCTTCAATTCCGAAGTAAGTTTCACGGTCTTCTGATAACTGTACATCTTTTAGATAGTTCCTTAGGTATTCATTGAACTCTTCTTTACCTTCTGGAAACTTTAAGATACCCTCAGATTCCATCCAAGAATAAACATCTGGGTTATATTCACCAACTCTAGGAGCAAAGACATATGCAGTTTCTCCATATGTATCTATAAATTTAGAGTTAGCAACAGCCCAGTTCTTTACTTCTTCTGTCTTATTAATAAAGACTTTCATAGCACTATTATTTCTAGGAACTATATAGGCTAACTTTCCTGGATTCTTACCAATGAATGTAGCCAATGCTAATTCAAATGCGTCTGTTGCATTCTCTGAATCATTGCGAAGAATGCTGTTATAGATATCCCAGAACTCTGCTTTAAACGAAGTGATACCAACATCCTTCATATAAGCAGGTAAGCCTTTTGTATCCCGTAATGCTGGATATGCTGGTGATATCTGGCCTAGGAAGTTACGTCCTACGACAACTGAATTTGCTGCAATCTTTAAATTGCTTAAGTACTTATCTGTTTGCTCAACTGTAGCATCTGCTGGCAGATTGTATCCATATGCCTGGAAATAAGATATAGCCTGAAGTACGGCTGTAGATTTTTGCCTATCTGATTCTGTGGGAGATAGGCTGGTCCAAATTGTAGAACCTAGTAAAGGCATTACTGCTTCACGTAAGTCTAAGTTTTTACCTATGTTACCTAGGGCTATAGTGTTAATAGCATCTGCTGCTTTACTTGCAGGTTCATCAATCTTATCCTTAATGGCACCTGGAACTAAAGGTAATTCACGTAGGAAAGACTTTAAAGTTAATAAACCAACTGCTGATACTGGACCACTAAAGGCTGGTTGACCAGCATCTGGAGCAAAGGATGGGTTAATTAATCTTAACTTAATAGCAAAGTCATTAAAGGTTGGAACCTTAAAATCATCATCACCACTTAGTACTTGGATAATGGGATTTATTGCAGAGTTTACTATAATATCTGTAGGGAAAGTTACGTACATATCTCCCTTATCGTCTTCATAAATATCACCACTAGCCTGTAAGCCTGTATGTAATAGTCTCAAACGATATAAAGTTTGTAGTGGTTTCTTTGTATATAAACGATATATACGGCGATAGAAGTCCTCGGTTGCTCTGTAGAAACGACCTACTGAACGAACAGATACAGCAAAGTTGCTTCTGATATTTGGATTATCAGCAAATGATATTAATTCATTTACTGCACCATTCCAGGCTAACTCAACTCTTTGCTTTTCTGCTTGAGCCTTAGCAAACTTATCTGCTTTTGCATCTGAAATCAAAGGATTGTCTTGTTTAATAGCATTCTTATATTGAGTAACAAGTTTCTTTTCGTATGGAGCAAGGTCATCCATGTACTTACTATATGTAATCCAAAGAGCAGGCTGACGATATAGACCATTTACCTGTGCATCCATAATATCCATAGCCCAGTTTTGGAATTTACCTAATATTTCACCGTTTCCATTAATATCTTCTAAACCTTTAAGGTCTGCTTCTCCACCCATAAAGATTAAACGTGTATTAATTTGTCCACTGGTAGGACGGAATCCCTTAGTAAGGCTAATAAATTCTTCTGGAGTTAGTGAAGCAGAGGCTTTTGCCCACGCAGCCTTAACCATTTTCTTTTTATCTGCAAATAAATCTGTATGACGGTCTTTTATAGCATCGTATAATTTCTGATTGTATGAATTTGGACCACCATGGAAGGTGTCATACATATCAATCAACATATTGTCTATGTGGATACGGGCAATATCTGCTTCACTTGAACCTTGCTGGCGATAATATACAGTTGTGCTAAATTCTTTATTAAAATCTTTTACTTTTTTAAGATTAAAAGCATCAAATGTATTTAAATCTAGGTCAGCACGTACGCCTACCTGGTCTAATATATCTCTTCTGGCTAGTTCAAAGTCTGAGCCAGTCTTTAAAGCATTATGTCTAAAGAATGGGGTAACTGGACTTACGTATTGTCCATCTCCTACAGTTTTTCCATTATAGGAAAAGCGAATACTGAAGTTATCAAAGTGAGCAACCGCTACTTCTAAGTCATTTAACTCATTAATATCAACTGCTCTATAAGCCTTAGAGGCTTTTAGATTATTTGCCTCATACATCTTAGTTAAATTAGATGGGGTAAACTGAGCATTTATAAATTCTTTGTCTACTCTTGCAGAAAGGCTGGTTTTTGCACCCATAGAGTTAGCAATAGAATCAACAGCAGAAGGGTTATTCTTTAATAACTTACGCATATTGTCTTGTGCGCCTACTGGTAGTTGAGTTCCTACAATATCTTCGTATCTATCAACTAATTCAGTACGAATCATTTCTTGTTGAACTTGCTCTGGTGTAATCTTTAATTTTGCAGCAAGTTCTTCTACAAGTTCTACACGCTTATCAAATGGAATCTTTTGAGTAATATCCATTTTAGGAAACAGTTTATAGACTGCACGCTTATAGCCAATAGCAGATTTAGAACCACTAATTGTGCTTAGTGCTTTTACTGATTTGCGGCCACCAAAAGCAAATGCAACTAATGCAGTTGTAGGTGCGGTTAAAAAATAAAAGAAAAATTCATCAATACTTGTTCTTGTTCCAAGTCTAGGGAACAATGTAAATGTAGACCAGAAATTGGTGTAAGCACGAGTAAATTTATTTCTAGTTACGCCACCAAGCGCTACCATAAATTTATGTTTCTCATTTGATATCTTACCAAATTTAGTCATAGCAGCATTCTCTGCAATAATTTCATATGGCAGAGGTGCTGTACCTTCAGCAGTTTGGGATAGTTGAACTATACCCTTACTTGATTGCACTGCTACATCGTTCTCTAAAGTATAGGCTTCTCGGCTTACTCGACCAACAAAGTGTTGTGGCACTTCAGAACGAACCGTAGAATACATACCTGCTTTTTCATTAAAGGTAGCATTCAAAATTTCTGACATTTGATTCTTGCCATCGGGAACACCAGCCATTCCCTGTTTAACCATATATCCATAAGAAAGATTACGAACTATTGTTCTTTGGAATTCTTCGCTTTGGTTTAAAAACTCAAAAGCAATGGTATCTGCAAGGTCTCTTCTTACTACTTGAGCCGCTAAATTGCGAACCTCATCTAGTGTCTTAATAGCATCTTCACCATAAAGAATACGGCCTGGGCTCCTTTGAGCCATTCTGCCAGCCTTGTGAAGAACGTTAACATCATTTTCTAGTTTGATTAAATCAGCCATTGCTGGATTAATTAAAACATCTCTCTCATTGGATACTTTAGTAAGTATATCCATTGCAGAGCCAAGTCTAATGCTATCTACATTTTTAGCAATTTCGCTGGTCTTAGCACTTGGGTTAAAAATTGCATCTGCTGTTTGATGAACTGAAGATGTAAGTTTTCTGTAGGATTTAGATACAGGAATAGCATTTCTATAGAAAGATACTCCATCTAAATTACCTTGCATTAATAAATTTTTATCATCTATATCAACAAAGAATTTTCTTGCAGAGTTAGCATCAAAGGCTTTGCCTATTGCTAGGCCTGTTAATATCTCAGTATTAGCCCACTCTGGATATTGAGTTTTAGCAACACGATAGATGTCTGCTTTTTCTTGAGATGTCTTAGCATTGGCAAAGTTTCTAACTACAGGACCTAGTTCTTCATCCCAAAGTTTAATTACATCTGGTTGTCTAAAAACGAAATCCATACCTGCTGTAACATCACCACGTTCTGCTAAGAACTGGTACTTGTCTTTAATTTTTTCGCCACGACTTTTAATACCAACAAATCTTAATGCTTCTGTAGGTGTAGCCTTAACTCCTTCAATTCCTTTAGTTACTGCTTTAATAGCAGTTCCTACGCCAGCCCAGGAAAGTGGGTCAATGCCTATCTGATATAGACCATCAACAGGACCAGAAACTATTTTTTGTGCCTTAAGCACACCTTCTTCTGTTGACATGTCAATGCCTAAAGTTTTTAGAAACTTCTCTGGAAGTGTATCAACTTTGTTGTTTACACGTTGTTGAATTTCTCTTCCAGCAACATCTCTACCTGGAGATATCTGAGCATTTATTTTTACTTCTTCTAGAATCTTATTAAATTTTTGTGGCTCATCATTATAGAATTTAATAGCATCAAGAATCTCAGCATCTACCTGGCCATACTCATCAATGGCTTCGCCTGGTGTCTTACCATCTATAGTAGAGGTAACTAAAGATACTACGCCTTTTCCATACTTTTGTTCAAACTCATCAATTCTATCCCATTTAAAAGAATTCTTACCATTGTATCCATCTTTAATAACTTGCTTGCTAAATGGAACCTTTTGCTTTACTTGGCGATAAACATTGGGTAAAGTATTAACTGCTTTTCCATATGTATCCGCTGCAGCAAAACCTAATAACAATGGACTTGCTAGACTTTTAAATGCACCAGTTACAACACCAGAAACTGCTTGAGTAGCCTTACCAAGTAATCCTTGTTCAGCCTCAAAAGTTTTTTTGTCAGGAAATAGATATCTCATATTAGACTGAACAAGTGGGTCTAACTCAAGAAATTGTTTTCTTGCTTGGCTTTCACTTAACTTCAAAAGGTCTTTTGCTTTTTTGTGCGTAAAAGACATTTGTTCAATTATCTTCTGTTGCTCAGGTGGTAAGTTAGCAGTTACGGCAGCCTTATAAAGATTTGGGCTAACCTCTGCTACTACAGGGTTTAATGGTTTATAAGCCACTAATAGCCTCTATCTTCTAGCATTCTGTAAATTAACTCAGAGTCTCCACTAGGGTCATACTGTGCAATATTGCTAAGAATTGAAAGTAATGTTGGTTCTGACTTTGGTAAGTTTAATGAAGCAAAACCTGGTCCAGCACCAAGGTCAATACCGCTTGTTACAGTTTCAGCAGAACGGCGTGTAGGTTCAGTAAGTGGAACTATGTCGTTCATGTTTCCCATATTTAAACTTGCTTGAGGATATGGATTGCCAGCCATAGGCGATGCTACTTGATTGTCGTAAGTTTGCTGTCCTTGTCCTTGTGGTAATCCTGAAATGTAGGTCGCAGGTTGTGTTGGTCCCCCATCAGTGCGTTGACTAAGAGCGCCAGGACCTGATACTGGGGCTGGGTTATTCGGTTCTCTATATCCACCTTGTTGTGCCACACTTCCTCCTACTTAGTAAATTGTGTTTTAACATTAGCGGTACCACCGCACCACACGTTATATTGAATTGCTATATTGATTGCTTTCTTTGCAGCCCCTGATGCTTTAGCATGAGTTTTAGTTTCAGACTCCATTGCTGATAACGCACCAAGCGCTAAGGTTCCACCAGAACCTATTGCATATAAACCTTTGTCATCTCGCATATATCCATAGTCATCACTAACTTGATATATTTTTCCATTAAAACAAACTAATGCATCCCAACCTGAGTCATCATCATTTTTTGTTTTAGGTGTTGGGTCATACCCGCCATCTATTATAGTTTGTTTTATAGATGGTAATACCCTAATCATCATAAATCTATCTGGGTCTTGCGTCTTAATTACTTTAGGTGGTTGCCATAAGTTACTAAGTATATCTCCTACAATTGCATCACCTGCAACTGCAATTAAATACTCACCAACTTTTACTATCTTATCGCATCCCTTAGCAATATAAGGTCTGTCTGTATAAGTAGTTAAAGTATCTGCGCCAATAACTGCCCAGCCTTTACCTTGTATTCCAACGATTGCAGTCATGGTCCCCTTCTAACTTATCTTCTTACAACTGTCCTTGCACTTGCACTCGCTGTACCACCTGCACTTAGACTAGATAAAAGACTTTGTAGTCCACCACCTTGTGCTGCTTGAGGAGGTAAGCCTCCTACTGGAGCCGCTTCGGGAGCAGGGGACGTTTGCTCAACCTGTGGGGCACCAGCAGGAGGTAATTCTGGAGCAAAGATATCTTCAATCGCATCTTCAATTGATACTCCCTTTTGACGGGCTTTAATTACTTGTGCGATTTTCTTTACAATATCAGATGCATCTCCGCCTGATGCTGCCATTTGTGGAATTGCTTGTGTGTATGCCTGTAGTGAACCTACTAGCGCATTACGCATTTCTTCAACTTCAATCTTCTCTTGTTCTTGAGTTACGTTAATACCAAATGGTAACTCACGCATAGCCATATCCTTAGAGATTAATTTACCACCAAGGGCTTGTAGCATGAAGATAAGTCCCTGCGCTGGGTTAAGACCAGCAAGCATGCCATAGCGAACATCGGCTGTGTAATCTGCTTTAATATCCTTTGATGGTGTGTACTCAAGTGAGTAAGGTGAACCAGCATCTACACCACGAATTGTTTTTGTAAAGTTAAATAATTTTTCATCCATCTCAAAGCAAATAGAGATGACATCTTTAAGTGCAGAAGCAAAGATTGCTTGTGCTGATTTAACCTGTGTATCAAAGCCACCCATAAGCGCTTGAACGCCTTGTCCCGTGACTATTGATGCATCTATGTTTCCAGTTCTTGATTCTGGATAACGTGTTCCTGTACGTAACTCATTAAGCAATACTTGTTGCTCAGTGAACGCACCTGGTGGAATATTTAAATCTACACGTCTTACACCAGCAGGGGAGTTAGTGCGAATAATCGCATCTCCACCTAACTGTAGTTCTTGAACATCGCCTGGTACAACAATTGGTGCTTGTACTGATTTCTCTGCTGCTTCCATCGCAAGTAATGCGAACCTATTACGAAGCAGTTGGATACCTAGTACGTCATCAAATTGACCACGCATCTCTCCATCTAGTGATGGACGTTTTGCAACTATAACCTGCATCTTGCCTAGCGGATTCTTAGCCTGAGATAAAATTAAATTATTCCGTGATGGAATAAATATTGTTGATTGCTCTTTATCGTAATAACGAACAATGTCAATACGTGCATCTAGGTTTTGCTCATAACGGTCAGGCCCTAGTAATTGAATCTCAAACTCAGGATACTGTGCTACCAGTTCTGCGAGTGTTAGTGCGTATTTCTTTGCAAAGGCAATACAGCGTCCATAGCGGTCAAATTCTGGGTAAGCCCCAATTGGACTTTCTATGCGGATACGCGGTAGCCCTGCTTCTTCGTCTAATTCAACAATGAATGGGACGAAACCAAATGTGATGTATTGGTCTGCACCTTGATACATCTGCACTTGTAAATCTGAATTACTAAAATAATTTGTTGCAATACGTGTTCGCTTGTCAGCAAAAACTCTTGCTCTATCTGATACTTGATTTGCTGCAGAACAATTTACTGCTGGAAGAGGCGCCATAACTTCCGAAAGGTCACGGGCAACAATGTCGATAAAGTTTGCAACAACATTTGCATCCACCCCTTCTGGAAAGAATTCAGGATATACTTGTGATATCTGTCCTTTACGAACAGCAAGAACGTCTAGTTGTCTGCGGTCTCGTTCTGTTGAACGGGAGCGTAAAGACTCTACCCTTGCTGCAATTTGACTAATTGATAACATTTAAATCCTTATCCGTATGTTTCAGCCCATTGCTCTGAAAAGGCTTCGTCTAGATTGATTGTGTATCTTTGTGCCGATTGTGCTCTTGTGGTCCATCTATTAGATGAAAACTTTTGTAAGTGATTTGTTTGTTGCATAAACTCCCGTGCTCTAAGCACAGCAAACCATAGTGCCATAACACAGTCGGTCTTACCTCTGGTGTTAGGTTTCCAAGTAATCAACTGCTGAGTAAGGGACTTAAGTCCTTCAGAGTCAGTAGTAGATGGGAATTCAATCATATTATTTTTTTGGAACTTTTCTTCTCGTATGGTTCCAAGTAGGGTAGACATAGATGCTACACCGAAAGATGCGTCCCACTTATTTTTGTTAGTAACATGAGATTCAAGTCTTACACCATACATACCAAGCCATTGCCGCAAGTCATCATCTAATGAATATGCTTTTTGATGGGCGTTGATTTCTACTCTTAATTCTTGTGGCTTGTATTTCAATACAAGTTCTTCTATCGTACTTCTAATTTTTTGTGGGTTAGGTTCTGCCATGTTAACGCAGTCTAAAACATATATCCTAGAATCAGTTCTATTATAAGTAACTGCTACAAAGGCTGCATGTGCCTTATCACCCATAGCAGGGTCAAATCCAATAATTGTGTAACCTTCGACATTAGTCGGATGTCCCACCGCGCCTTGGCGCAATGGACCTTTTCTTCTTTGACCGTTAGTGCTGCCTTGCACCAAAGCGGGTGGGAAGATGGAATCTTCTTCGACATCCTCCTGCTGATATACCAAGGCCCATGTTGATGGTGTTACCTCGCTACGTCTTCTCTTTAATGCTAGGCCATCCCATTTCGGGAAGAGTCCTTCTTCGTCAGGAACTTCAGAATCCCCATCCCACGGGAGGTCCGATTTAGGCCAGAGCGTCTTCCAGTCTTTAATGTCTTCTGAATACTCCAGAACAGCAGGCATGCCCATATAAGTAAAAGGGCTTTTACCACCAGACCAATGCTTGGTCTCTCGGAGTTCTTTATAGAAGTCTTGTGCGGCAATTCGTGTCCCTACGATTAGTAACTTACCATTTTTACCCAGACGGGTAATAACTTCTTTTTGTAACCAGTTGATTTGCTTTTCATGTTCATGTGCGTTTGCTGTAGTAATACAGTCATCAAGAATGATGAGGTCAGCACGTGCTCCATAAATCTGCCCACCCATACCAAGTGCTTGGATAGTGGGGTCCTTCTCGCTTGAATTTCGGGCATCGCCCCCAAGGTAGACTGTATCAACTCGCCAAGTATCTGAGTCTTCTTTCCATCCCCCTTCAGGTCCAAAAGTTGTTTGCAACTTTAACCATCTCGGATGGGAGAGTCTCTGCTTGATTGCGTACACGAACTCGCGTGCTTTGATTAACGTCTTCGAAACCACGATGATGCGGATATTGGGGTTGAGGGCGATACGATATGTGGAGTAGTTTACGGTGATGACTGTACTCTTGGCGTGCTCAGGTGGCACGTTTATCAAGAGACGGGCTGGGTCACCCTTCTCGTAAACCATACTAGGATGAAGCCATGAAGGCTCTCTGTCTTCTAGTAGGTCAATCCAATCCATGTGATGAGGGAATACCCTCTGTTGTAAAAATATCTCGGAGAACCTAGGAAAGTCTATTTCCTCTTTTGGAATACCTAGAGAAGCAAGGGAAGCATCCTTTGCGGTCTCCTTAGCCTCGGCTAAATCAGAAGCAAACTTCTTATCCCTCAGGCACCAGATTCTTACGGTGTCGGGCTTCTTACCACAAAGTTCCATAGCCTTATGGACAGAGTGGCCTTCGGCCACCAAGGCTAGAACTTTAGCCTTCGCCTCTGCCATCGCAAGGGTTTTGGGGTTGGTATTACCTTTAATAAAAGTCATCAGTCCTGTCCCGTTTTCATTCAGTTACTGTCTGTTAGTAACAGGTAGTAGATACAGTCTGTAACGCAAGTTCCAGAAGAACTTGCTACTGTTAAAAATAAAATAGTCTCTATATAGTATTAACCTGTTCAATAGGCCAAAACGAACGCTTTTGGCCAAAACTATTTTTAAAGCCTGCCCAAAAGTAGTACAAAATAGGACATACTGGTATAGCAAAGGAACTGTGAACACTGTACGGGAAAATCTTTTTGGTAGATACTCTTATGTATTACAACAGATATTAAACAGTCTGGGGTCAAGTTGACCCGTAGATTGTCACTGCTGCATCATACTGAACAGAACAGAGCGATGTTAGCAGGTAGACAGTCTTCGGCCCATTTTAAATAACTTCCTGGGGCCTCAGTTAAAAACCAAAACCTCAGTGGCTAACATGTGGTCAGTGCTGACCGCACCGCAGTATCAACGCTACGCGTTGTCTGCTTTAAGCGTCGCACCGCAAGGGCTCGATGCGTTACCACGCATCTCTGGACCGCTCACCTTTGGCTCGCTTGTCTCTTTCGTTCCTCGCATTACGCTCGTCACGATAGCCGACACCATCAAAGCCCCCTGCTCTCGCCACCCCGTCAAGCGTGTCTACGCCACGCTAGCCGTGCTCAGGCTCGTGCTCCTACTTCGCCTTCATCGTATCATATGTCGCAAATCGTTCGCAGTCCTGCTTATTCAGCAGGCCTTTGCGCTCACGATTTCTCTGTATGCGTCCCGCATCCTGGCCTGTCGCTTTCAGCGCCATGCCCGCCGCTTCGTCTAAACTCAGCGGATGCTCGGCTGCTCAAACCGCATGTCTCCGCTGCGCTACGACAATGCGTTCGCAGCCCCATATGATACTTCTTCTGGCGTATTTACCAGGTTGGTATCTACGAGAAAAGGAGATAATATGAACAAGCAAACAGATGAAATAATCATACAAAATCAACTTACCCTAATGAATGATTGTTTCCACTGCGTTCAACTTAATGAGTTATGCCCTGACTGCCTCGATGCCCAAGAGGCACGAGACGCAGTCATTGCACACAAACTGGTTGATGAATACGAACCTATGTATCTCAACATGGCTACACTCCAGGATGAGCCTTCGGCTCATGACTGGATTTCAAGTGAGGTCGTTACTTATGAGAATCCAAAGACTGGAGATAAAACCATTCGGACGGAGTTCTTCGAACAGTCCTCATGGTTAATTGACCGTATCTTCAATCTTGACGAGTCAATCGAACTAACTAATCATGAGTGCATATGCTCAGTATGCCACTACACTATCAACAAACACGCAGTTTGTCCTAACTGCAACTAACCAATCAGACTGGCAGTCCCTTGTCCCAAGTGCCAAGGGAACTGCCCTTAGTAGAAAAGAGATAGCAATGAATCAAGTAACTTACAACAATGTAGTTCTGAAAGATATGGAACTAAAGGCAGACGGAACGATTGTAACTGGACGCCTTAATGATTACGACTTCAATGGTGCTGGCAAAAAATTCACTACCCTCACCACTCCTGTCGTTATATTCGAGAAAGCACTAATCGATAAACTATCAGCACTCATAGCCTCAAACTCTGAGTTCGAGGTTGTATCTGCAGTTGGTGTTCACTCAACACGCTTTGACCGTTCTCCTAATAAGGATAACTCAGAGCGCCGTAAACCTTGGACTCAAGTAGTATTGACTGAAGTTCAAGTAACTAAGTAACATATAGCGGGTGGGCGGGCTTAGGCTCGCTCACCTGCTCTTTTTTTTTATGCGAGCCCAGTAACCAACACGAGAAAGCAGCAAGTCCAACCAAAGGAGACCGTATGTATCTAGACACGTCAGCAATACTAGGAATAATCATAGCATTGGCTAGCAGTATACTTGCTTTATGCTATTCAATCTATATAATTAGACTGCAAGACCAGCACTTAGAACGCTTAACTAGAAATAACTACAACAGAACAAGGAGAGATACCAATGCGTAGCCGAGAAGAACTGCTCAAGATTAAAGAAGCCTTTGCATATGCCATGATGGATATGCTTGATGTATATGATGAGTTAATTGGCAACACTCCACGCAAACTATGGCATGGAGAGCAGCCAGAGCCAACAGTTAATGACCTTGTAAAGAATGAGGTAGAATCTAATGGGTGACCCACTAAGAAATCGTGACCAACTAAAAGGTCGTGGTGCTATCAAAGCAATGGAAAAATCCCACGATGAAGCATGGGAGGCTGGCTTTAAAGCAGGTATTCGATATCAAAAGTGGGGCGCAGTAAAGATTAATGATATAGACAAAGTAGAAAGAATAACCAATGCTAAGTCTGAGTGATACTTTAGTAGATGAGCCACCTGTATGGGAACATACAGTGTGGATTATGGCCAAGGTTAGATGCCGAACCACACACGTAAATGTAGATAGAGCAGGCGATGAAGCCCTTGATGACCCATCAGAATGGTATGTGTTAGAGTTTGATAAGGGCGTTAAGCATAGCCAAGAGATTGTAAGGGTGAGATGATTGAACAAATCTTTGCGAGTTCATACCTCACAACAACACAATCCTGGACATTCTTATTACTCTTTGGATATATCACATGGAGGTTTATTAAATGAAGAGATTGTTAGCAGGGTATTTAAGTTGGCTACTAACGTTCTTATCAGCACCATTCTTTCCCAGTCACAGTTACGCAATAGCAATAGCCACACAGATAGAGGACAACTGCAAGGACACCAGTCAATGGACACCACGAGTAGCCAAGACATACGCCAAAGCATTAATGAAATTAGAATACCCACATTGGAACAGGTCTGAATGGTCAGCACTTGCCAAACTTTGGGGCAAAGAATCTGGTTGGAAACATACAGCAGATAATCCTGAGTCCACTGCATACGGTATAGCACAAGTTTTAAATACTAAACCTGGAACCCCAGCCCCGCTTCAAATTGAGCGGGGGCTGGCGTATATAAAGCACCGCTACGAAAAACCATCAGTTGCTTGGGCCCATTGGCGAAGCAAAGGGTGGTATTAAATTTCGCACCACTTGGATGAGTGATAATGGAAGATGGGTTGTCCCGCCATCTGCGAACACGGGACACTAACCAACAAACAAAGGAGATATATGGCACGAGGAAATGGCAGAACAATTAATGTAAAGATACCTACACAAAAGGTAATCATTGCATTACAGCAAGCACTAGCCAAGTTAGAACTTGACTACACAACACAAGACCAAGCCGAAACAAAGTATCAAAAGGCTATGGAAAAATGGCGTAAAGAAGTTATCAAGTTTGCAGTTGATAACATATCAAAAGCAGAAAACATACGCACCAACTATCGTCAATGGAACAACAATCTTAATGTTGATTTTGATTTAACAGTTAAAGAGAGTGAGTTTCCTGCTGAACCTGAGCGTGAATCAGAAGTAATGCATGCTCATTCATATCGTGAGATGAAAGAAGAGATATCAAATGCTATTCGTATCCTTCAACTTACTGACGAAGAAGTGGTGTCAACATCTACTTACAATTCAATAGCAAAGTATTTGTAGCAAGTCGGGCGTCCGCCAATAGGGGCGAGACGCCCTCCCAAAACAAAGGAGATAAAGTGATAGACCTAGACGCAGAGTTCATGCGAGAGGATGTTAAGTTAGAAATCAATGAGTTGGATGGTAAGTATAATCCACTTGACCGTGATACAAATGTCCGTATAGTAGAGGATGTTCGTAAAGCAATTGACAACATAGCAGATGGAGTTGTTCCATCAGCCAAACATATAGCAGAGATAGCAATTGCTACCAATGAGAACCTACAAATCCGTGACTTTCTAATGGGCTTACGCCTTGAGAAAGATACAGATTATGTTGGCACTTATCTATCAGTTATTGGTAATGTTATTACTAAAGAAAAATGCATTCCAATTGCTACCGTATTTACTACATATTTATATGAAGCAAACGAGATAGAGTATGCTAAAGAATTTCTTGATAAAGTATTAGAAAAGAATCCAGATTATTCATTAGCCAAACTACTTAAGCGTGTATATGATGCACAGTGGCCAGCCTCAGCAATGGTAGATATGGCAACTAAACTACATGATAGTATCCTAGAAAATATCTATGAGGTAGACAATGACAACAACTAATACTATATACGGAACAGCACGCAAAGCAGCATGGCACAAGGCAGGTGTAGCAGTCGAAGCAACATCAGCCAGTGAGGTAGCCAGTCAAGCAGGATTAGATTGGTCAGTATCATTGCATGATATAACTGCAACCTATACAGTTCCAGGTGAGAA
>Ga0208975_1000675_pt1 | contig 15896 bp, 14 predicted proteins | sample GreLakmeER78MSRF_FD_187700 | JGI IMG/M metagenome (GOLD analysis project Ga0208975, IMG submission 187700) | Freshwater lentic microbial communities from great Laurentian Lakes, MI, USA - Great Lakes metaG ER78MSRF (SPAdes) | ecosystem: Environmental > Aquatic > Freshwater > Lake | place: Great... | reverse complement strand
CGCACCCTGACAAGCCTTCAACTCTTGGATAACAGAAGTCTGTGGTTGGTCAGTAACGTCATGGCGTGATATAGACGCTCCATCAAACGCATCCCCGTTACATATCACCGCCTTGGGTTTAAACTTCTCTATAGCCCATAGAAGCCCTTTAAACGCTGTTGTTCGTTGACCAGGTATGAAGTGAGCATCAGAGAAGACAATCACAGTCCCATCTAGGATGCCAAGGTCTACTTGTTTTAGAGGAGAGAATGATTTTGGTCTCTTAGCGTCATATTTAGCACTACGAGAGTCATTTGCGCCTAACTTGACCTCATGGATATTTTCCATGCTACGTCTGCGGTAGTTAACTGCTCTCTCAGTGATGCCTAGAATCTTTGCTATTTTTGTAACAGATCGGTGCTTGTCCCACAGTTCCATAAACTGCTCATCTGTACAAGAATTCATGTTATTACTTGATACCATTGGAATCCTTAGACAGTAACTTTTCTAAAAGGTTAATGACTCTATGTTCTTGCATTTCCACTTCATCTTGAGATGATTTAGGGTCTTGCGCCACAGTCATTAAATCGTGCAGAAACACATGAAGCAACTCATGTAAAGCAGTCTGATCCAGAGACTCTGGTGTGATCTTCTCAGCACCAAAATCACCTAGTCTGTAAGTAGCCAATCGAGCAGAAGTATTAAACTCAACAGAAGCCATAGCAGCCTTTGCTGGTTTACTTCCTTTTTCAATTCTCCAATCACCCAGACTAAGAATTTGCTGCCACTTTCTGACACTTTGTGCGAAAAGTTTTGCATCTTCTGGTGTAGGAATGTTAGGCATTTCAACACCTTATACAGTATTTATGACATTTTTATTTAAGAAGCTAACACAAGTAAGGCGTGATCTATGTGCTTTATGCGGTCTTCTAGCCCTATAAACCCACCATTTATCTTCTTTGTTAAAGTTTTGTAATCTTTGTTATCAGCGTATTGGTTGAGTTTGTGTGTGTCCCAAAACCACCCCGCAGTCAGTGCCGCATACATGGGAGTTGCCACCAACTCAGGTTGCATCACAAAATCTACCCCTAGAGCCTGACCTGCATGGAAATAGTTTGCATGGCCTGTCAATTGGATACATCCTCGGCCTCGGAAACGATAACCATCACCAGAAGCCTCATCCCTGTTTCCCATTCGATTCGAGTAAACAGTATTGGCAATCAACTTAGGATTACGAGCGCACATCTGTGCCTTGGCAGCATCAAACCTTTTAGGCCATAACTTCTGCAAAGCCTCTGCACGATAGTTCAAGTTCTCTTCAAGGATTCTGAAGTTCCCACATTCATGCCCACATTGACCAATGAAAGCCGCTTTTCTAAGTGGATTGGAGATGTCAAAACGCTCAAATGTGGCATTTAGAGCATCTACCCATTCCGCACCAATGTGAAGTTGTTTAAGTTGTTCAGCGTTTATCATTCAACAGGTCTCTCATCTGGTTATACGAGTCTACGCAAGCATTCAAAGCGACAGTATTCTTATCCCCTTGGGCGACTATTTCTGCGATGGCATCGATGGTTGCTCTTTCGGCATCAGAAGGTTCATTAGCCTGTCTGTTAGATTCACTGGTTGCTTTTGAATCTGAGCTGGTAAAGGCGGTATTTGTGGAGGCTTGTAAGTTACTTGGGGGGCAGAGGCGCAACTTGCCAGCACGATTGGCAACAGCAAGAGCAGTAGTTTTTTTGTTGATAGCATCATTGGCTTCCTGAAGTTTGGCAGATTGTTGAGAAAGTTTTTCAGTCATGTTTTGCTCGACTAAACGAGCTTCATCATTCTTTTTGGCAATGGCTATCTTCATGTCGCCATCACGTTCTAGCCACCCATAATGGTGTCCAACTTGGTATGTACCAAAGAGAGATACCAAAACACCCACAATTAACCAAGGCAAAGGGATTGGAAACATTATTCAGCCTCTTTTCTTGCTTGAGCCAATTCTTCACGCTCATGGTCATCTTCTAGGTGGTCAGGAGGTGTAGTCGGAGGAGGGCCAGGTGTCCAAGATTCATCCAACTCAGGGTTCTTCCAAACAGGCATTGCACCGAATGGTTGACTAGGCAAACCATACGCAGATTGCGGAGAGGCATAGGAAGCGTTAAAACCGCCCATAGAGCCTCCATAGCCCATTGGTTGACACATTGGTTGCGTTGGAGGATTAAACGCTCTGGCGGCACTTGACATAGCCCGTTTACCAATAACTCCACCGATACCACCAACGATCAACAGAACAATGTCGTTCAGCATCTTTGTATATGCCTGGTCAATCGGGGCCATGCTCTTGATTGGCTGAGTGACAAAAGTCACAGAGTAGAGCAGAGAAATAACGATAAATGTGAGGATAAGTGTGACTGCAATCACAACAAATGCCCAAATCCTTACCTCAATCTCTTCAGTTGTTAGCTTTGGTTTCTGGTTGGACATCATTGATTTTTTTCTCCAAGATTGGGGCAACCAAGTACTCAGGGCAAGTCTGAGTGAATTGGCATCTAGGTTTTTGACATTGTTCAGCATGGAAATTATCTGGGTTTTGGCAAAAATAGCGATATTTCTCATCACAACCATGTAGCATAAAAGCTACAAATACAAGTAAGTACTTCATTTACCAAGACCAACCTTTCCAAGTAGAAGATTGACAATTCTGTCAGACAGATCATCAGGTAAGAACTTTAGAAAACCCAAGAAATACAAAGCCACCATCCCGTAAACGAATATTTTCAAGCACAAGTCAAAGGTTTTCTGATACTCATTCACCGACCACACCTTCTTGTTGCTTCACAGAATGTCATCAACTCATTGACACCAATAAAGACTAGGAACAGAACAAAGCAGATTCCACCAATTGCCAAGCCAATCTTTAGTTGTTCTTGCTCTTTCTCTTTGGCTGCTTTCTCTGCCTTCTTTAATGCGCTAATCTCTTTAGCGTCTGCCAAGTCCATCTCTGCTTGACGGGCTTTAATCTTGTTCCAAACGTCAATCTTTCCTGTCTGCATGAAGAGCATCTTTAACTCTTCCTCAAACGCTCTGGCTTGTTCTAAAGCCATCTCAATCTGGAGGGCAGTCCCCATATTCGAGCCTTTGCCAGACTGTTTAGCCTGAAGCATAGCCTTAGTAGCTACAGACTTAGCGTCAAATAGCTTACCAATCATGGGCGCAAGTGAGCCTAAGTCATTGGCAACATTAGCTGCCTTTTTGACCATCGAAATAGCTGACTGTATGCCAGCTAGAGCCGTTATCGGATCAATCATTTCTTTCTCTCCCACTTAATGCACACAACCCTCCGGTTGTAAACATCACCAGTCCAAGTCCACTTAATACATCGGTACTCTATGGTTGCCGCCAAGAGAAAGGCGATCACGGAAATGCCCAAACAATAATATAACTACAATAAATGACAAAACAAACAAGAAAGAATGCCGCAACAAATGCTTCGGCAAAGTCTCTCACATTAGTCACCAATGATTCCGGTGGCACTTCCAACGGCAGCAGCACCAGTTAGTAGTCCAGTTTTAGGTCTTTGCGCTCTCTTGTTTAACTCTCGCAAGATTGCAGTCTGCTCTACCGGATCAACACTAAACAAGCGTTTTTGCAGAGCCTCTGAACTCTCACTACTTATGCCTTTTGCTCTTGATGTTAAAGCTGACACTCCAGATCGCAAAAGACTTGCAAGATCGCCAGTTGCACTTGCTTGTGCAAGCGAACCCAAAAGGCTTGACTCCTCACGCACCGCTTTGTTTTCATCTGTACGAGAGCCACCAAGAACACGTTGCTTGGTTTCAGCCTGGCGGTTTAAGCCTTTGACGTATTGAGAAAACTCATTGTATGAGGCTTGATCTGGGAAAGCATTTCTTAACAAGAGTTTTTGATTCTCTGATTTAAAGATTTGCTTAGTAAAATCACCGCCTTTGAAGTTTCCAAGTCGCTCGTTGACATCAGCCATCACACCCAAACGAAATGCCTCTTTCTCATCAGAGGTCAGTTTTTTGATCTTAGATGCGGCTTCTGCTGGGTTAAGTTTCTGATAGTCTTCACCCATTTTGAAAGCATTTTTAATGCGTTCTGCATCAGCAAATTCCGCATTGGCTTTCTTGTATTCAGGATTGAGTGACTTGATTAGATCATTAAATTCATTCTTTACTTTAACGACATCACTTCCATAGCCAGATATCTTTTTTGTTATGTTGTCTGTTTCAGCATCAACAATCCGGTCAAGACCCATTTTGATTTGATGCAAAACATCAGTAGGAACTGATTGAGCATTGCGAATAGAAGCAAGGTCAGGCAGTTTTTGACCATAAACATCTGCTCTTTTAACGGCTTCTCCATAGGCTTTAGTAAAGACATCTCTGTCAATGAACTTCCTAAATGGCACAGCATTGATGGCTTTGCTATAGGCTTCTGGATATGCTTGAGAAGCAAGTCGTGACTGATTTGCAGTTAATGCCTCAAGATACTCAAAACCATTGACGTTTTTAGCCAATCCAGCCTTTTCAACCAAACCTTTTACTATGTCATTAGGTTGATCAATAAGACGATTCTCAAGGAATTCTTTGGTAGTACCCTTGGCAGCAGATTGGACTGTGTATGCGCTATAGGCTAAGTCGTTAAGGCTTTTACCCAAGTCAGCAATGACGGGATTAGGAACACCAATCCTACGCAATTCATCTAATGCTTGTTGTGCTTCGGTTGGAGAAAGATTGTCTTTCTTGAGGTAGTTTGCCAACATCTTTGATGCAGCAGCCTCCTGGTCGCCAATACCCGCAGAATTTAAGACGTTCTTAATTAGAGTTCCTGCGCCCTTAACAACAATAGGCACAGAACCACCTAACAAACCGCCAAATATGCCACCTACCGCAGCCTCAGAGCCAGCTTCTTTTTCTGCAAAACCATAACTAGAAGCTGCACCTGTAGTTGTTCCGATTGCAGCACCACGAAGTAGTTGTCCTAATGTGGTTGTGCCAGTAATCAATTCTTTAGTGGCAGGAGCAAGTTTTGCCACCTGTTTGGCAATACCTAGCGGAGCAATTAAACTGCCACCAATTTCTAAACTAGGTTTGATAATTGGAACATCCATGCCGAATTGTTTTTGTTGTTCACGCAAAAGATTGCGTTGACGCTCATACTCTGGCCCACTAATCGAGCCAGTTCTAAGTGCTGCCTCAATCTCATCAAGTGTTCCAAAGGTCAAGCCTTGACCAACAGACCTAGCAGTCTCGGCTAGACCTGAGTAAGGTACAGGTGAACCAAGGACTGATTTAAATGCCTGTGGTTCTTCAGCAATGGGTGCATCTTTGTAATCAGCCATTATGGTTTTGTCCTTCTTTGTCCTTCGGGGTCAATGAATACTGTTCCTGATGGGAACTTGGGGTTCTTTAAAAACCTTTGATAGTCAGCATTGTCAATAATTTGAACATCAAATTTAGGAACTTCAATTGCACGTTCTGGTTCAGGGAAATTGGCATTCTTTCTACGTCTCAATACATCATCAGCAGCGTTCTGAGTACGTCTAACATTGATTTCAACCAAACGTCTCATTGCCGCTGCTGCCGCTTGAGGAGACTCTGAACTTTCAAGTTCTTTTGCCGCCCTTACAGCATCACCTTCAGTTTGTGTGCCTTTGTTTAAGCGCAAACTCTCATTGGTCAATACTTTTAAGAACTTATCATAATCTTCTCTAGCAAGAACATCAGGATCATTTGATCCAACTAATTGCCTTGCTCTGATACTGGCTTTATCTTTTAGACCAAACTTGATATCGCCAGACTTGATTCTATTGATGAAGTTGTTGGCATCAGATGCTAAGTTTGTTGCGGCAGTTGCAGTTCCATAATCCGCTTCCTCATCTTTTGCAAGATAACTTGGCAATGGCTTAGTTCTAGCAGTTTCTGCTTTACGATCTGCTTCTGCTCTCTTCATATCCTGTTGGAACGCAATGTTCTGCGCTTGCAATGCTTGATTACCTTGTTGAATCAAAAGGCTTTGACGAGAGTTCTCAAGACCTTGAGACCTTAATGAAGCAAGTGTGTCTTGATTGTTTTTAATCTGCGCTTGGTTTTGTTCAAACTGACTAATTCTCTGAGTCATCTCAGCCAACTCTTTAGCTTTTACATCAACCTTTTCAGGGTCAAGAATGCCCTTTTCAAGACTGCTTGAATACTGTTTTGCAAGTGTTTGAACAGTCTTTGGAATGGTTGCATCGTCAATAAACACCTTAAATGGATTGTCTTCTGGAACACCCATTGCACCGATCCTGCGGAGATCAGGAATAACTTTAGCCAATTGAGAGATTGCAGCCTGTCCTTGTGGGAATGACAACAGTCTATTCTTCACTTCTTCATTGACACTACCATCTGGGTTTTTCAGTTGTGTTATTAAGTTTTGAGCAATACCTTCAAGTCCTTGAGCTTGCATTCTTTGACCACGTTGAGCCAAATAATCCTCATTCTTCATGGCTTGCATTCTGGCTTGCGTACCTTGCTCACGCAAAGCATAAGCAGCCTCAGCATCACCACTTTGCAATGCCATTTGAGCAGCCTGAATGTATGAGTCCGGATTGCTTGGGTCAATCATTCCAAGCAATTGCTGACGTTGTGTAATGCGCTGTAGTTGTGGGTCTTCTACTCCAAAAGCACCACCAATAGCACCACCAAGACCTCTAGCACCTGCATAGGTCATTGCTGCACCACGAGCCGCAGGGTCTAGGTTAGCCAACCTGATGCCTTCTGCTAAAGCACTTGTTCTTTGTTGTTCACCATACATTTCAGGGGTTAGTCCAAACAAACCCGCTACGATATTTTCTGCCATGATGATTCCTTAACCAAATAAGCTAGTCAATGCACTGCCAGCGGCAGTACCAAATAAGGGAGAAGCACCCAAACCACCTAATAATGTTGAATAGGGATTAGTTGTAGCCGCAGGGCCAGTAGCCAATGCCACACTTTGACCAGCACCTTGTAAACCTAGTTGTCCAACTCTTGCACCTGCGGTTGATGCTGTTTGACCAAGTTGTGCGCCTAAAGTAAAGGGTTGTTGTGCCAAAGCCTCAAGCCCTGTAACTTGTCCCAAAGCAGTCGTATAAGGAGCGTAAGCCGCTTGTTGACCACCATAATACTGACCCATAGTCTGTGCGCCAGTACCAAGCAATCCCGCACCAAATGCGACATTCTGTTGACCATACTGTTGAGCATTAGCCGCCAATTGAGCCTCTTGTTGCGCTCTAGCGTTATACAGAGCTTGCAACTCAGGAGTAGTAGCACCCATAGTGCCACCTTGAGCAACCGCTAAACCGCCACGACCTTGTTGTTGGAGTCTGTTTTGCAGATTAGCCAACTCTAGTTCACGACCAGGTTGCAACAAAGCCATCTGCTGATTGAGATAGTTTTGAGCAACATCTTGAGGATTTTGAGCAATGTATTGATTGCCAAGGTTAAACAAGTTTTGTGCGCCTGTTTGAAGAGGAGCAAACTGTTGTTGCGCTTGCTCTGCTTGAGTCAAGCCTTGTTGTGACAAAGCCATCAATCTATCTTGTTGGGCTTTAGCTTCGGGGCTTAATGTGTATCCTGCGCTAGTAATCTGACCTGTTACTGGATTGACTTGGAATTGTGAAGTTCCAAAACGAGTAGTCATGCCAACTGGTCTAAACTGAGCCGCAGCTTTAGCGGCAGCAGTTTCAGTATCAATCATTTGTTGCGCTCTTACAGCTGCTTCACGAGATGTTTGTTGTTGGAGAAGACCTGCACCAGTAGTTAAACCACCTGAAAGCAAAGCACCAAGTTGAGCTGCTGTTAAACCGCCTAGATTAGCTCCTGCCACTGTTCCTGCACCAGTTAATGCAGTTCCAAGATTCGTACCTACACCAGTTGTCAATGCACCAGTTCCTAATGTTCCCGCACCAACACCAGTTGTTAAAGCACCAGTAACACCTGTTCCTGCACCTGTACCCAACAAAGTTGTACCAAGTCCAGAACCAGTAAGAATTCCCGTTCCTGTTAAAGCACCAGTACCTGTTCCAAGCAAAGTAGTGCCAAGACCAGAACCCGCTAAAACACCAGTTCCTGTTAATCCTGTACCTGCTGTAATTCCTGCGCCTGTACCTGCCACACCAAGACCTGCACCCGTTGTGCTAAGACCTAGACCGCCAGCACCTGCGGTTATTCCAGTTCCTGTACCCATGCCAGCAACCGTTCCAAGACCTGTTCCTGTTGCTCCAAGAGTTGTGCCACCAAGAACCCCTGCTCCTGTCAATGCACCTGCACCTAATAAAGAAGTTCCAAGACCTGATCCTGCTAAGACACCCGTCCCTAAACCTGTTCCCGCAGTAATACCCGCACCTGTACCTAAAGCACCTAAACCTGCGCCAGTAGTGCTTAAACCAAGGCCACCTGCACCTGCTGTTAAACCTGTGCCAAGACTCGCTCCTGCACCTGTAGCCGCACCACCTAATGCTCCTGCACCACCAAATAATCCTGCACCATAGCCCCCTGCTAAAGCAGCTAGAACTACAGGGTCTGTAAGAGCATTTGCTAGTCCACCAAAGAATGATAAGTCCCTATTTGGTGCTACTTGAGAAGTACCAGTAAATTCACCAGTAGGTGTGTAGTTCTGTATTTGAGTACCAACGGCAGCTGGGTCATTAATGCCACCACTAGCTTTATAGACTGAAATACTCTCAAGGTTACCAACTTGTTGATCTTCACCAGAGCCAGTTACTTGGTAATTTGGTTGAACCCAAGTATCACCAAGAAGTTTTGCAGAACCTTGAGGTATAACTGCCGCTGCACGAGACGCAACTGCACCCTCATCTAACCCAACAGCTTGAGCCATCTGAGCAGGAGAAACTCCATAGGTCTCCATAGCCGTGACGATCTCGGCATCAGTCATGCCTGGATTAGCAAGCAGAAAATCTACAATTTGTGCGCTTGTTACAGCCATGATTGCTCCTTATTGTGGCTCAATGCCAAGTTCTTTGCGTATTTTTGTAGCTGAAATGGCATGAGTAGCCGCATCAAACGACTCTTGCTCTATTTTATATCCAACATCCCTACCATAGGTGATATTAACAATATTTGGCACAAGTTGTATCTCATACTGACCTTGGTACAAAGGATCAAGATCACGCTTAATAAAGTCTTTTACCTGATTAGCAGCAAACGGGTTTGAGCCATTCCAACCCTGACAATCTCTGATCTGAATGACCACTTGACCAGTTTTAGCCAATGCTCTCTCAAACAACTTACGATGGCCTTCATGCCAAGGTTGCCATCTGCCAAGCATCTGAACAGTTTCTTTCTGCCAATCAAAGACAGGGCGAGGGCGGTTGTCCAAGATGTGAGCAGCAATGAACTCTCCCCACTTCTCAGCCTTTTGCTCAGTAATCCTAAAGTCATACTGTTCTGGTGCAACAAACACCTTGTTGGTGTCCTCAAAACGACCTTGATTGATTGTGTCAACCCAGACAGTCCAATCAGCTTTGAAGTTGTTACGCATCTCAACAAGAGGGGCAACGAAGTCGCAGATCACATAATCTACATCGTAGCTGTCAGCAAGATCACGCATTCTTAGACTTTGGCGAATACGCCCTTCATGGGAAAAGTCCCAATCGTTATATTTTTTACGCACATCATCAGCGTTCAGCCACATGACTGTCTTGCGGTTGTTTTGCAAGTGGTCAAGAATGTGCTGTGCAAGGTAAGTTTTACCAGCACCGGGCAAGCCCATAATCAATATGCGTTTCATCCTTTAACCTTATAAAGTTGTTTGATTGCAAACTCTGGTGCGGGTGTGCGCCAAAACTCTTTACCAGAATACTTTTCCCAAACTGATTTAGGCAGAATTGAGGGACGTTCTTGCCATGTCACTTCTTTTCTAACTGTATGCAAACTTTTCATGTTTAAGGCGTTGTCATACACCTCATTCTCATACTCAACATTCTTGAAGTCATGGTCATAATAAGGTTTGCCAATAAACCCATAAATCTCACGCATCACGCTCTCAGGCTGTTTGCATAGAGATTCATATTCCACCAACATAATCATGTCGGGGTTTAACAGTAAACCTTCTTCTAGGAAGTAATAAGGCTTGACCACTTGGCCTTCCTTCTTTACATCCATCAAAGCATCGCATCTTGTTGTGACTGTCTGCCTAGCTTCATCGTCTGTCAGGCTTGCACCATACAAAGAGTTCTTGGATGCAATGCGTTCAAAACTGTCCAGTATCCAAGGCAAGTCACGCACACAACAAATGATCTTTGTCTGTGGGTAAAGGTCTTTTAGCAAAGATGTTTTGGCAGTCCATCCCCTGCTAGTGTCAAACACTACTTTGGGAGTAACTGCTTTGTAGTAAGCCTCAAATACATCTTTCAGTATTTGCTTGCGTCTGTCTTCATCTATAAGGTGATTGCTTTCACTTCCCGTAATGACATTGATGATTGATGCCACCAATTTCTGTACTGGCGAGGAAATATCTGCATAGAACTCAGGGTTCTGACGCAAGATAGCCGAAAGCAGGGTTGAACCTGACCTTGGCAAACCAGAGATGAAGAAAAACTCTTTCATCCTTGAGCAACCCAGTTAACTGTGGCTTCATCCCATTGATAGCGTACATTACCGCCATTCATAATTGCATCAGCGGGTCTTGCTACTGGCGCACCCCATGTCATTGTGTCTAGGTAACCAATCCAAGAAGGATAAGGCTTACGAGCCTCATGTTCAGCAACTTTGGCTGCATTAAACTCTGCTTCTGTTAAAACTTGCAAAACACCCGGAATGTTCAGGTCAGCGTCTGCATCACAAGTGCCATAGTATCTAGGCGCACGAAGATATGTGCCATCAGACGCCAATGTTACAGGCCAAGTAGATTGGTCATGCCATACATAAACCCAACCCTTTACATCAGGCATTGATGGGCCTGTACGTTGAGGCTCAACTGTGCATGGTATTTTCGTTACTGCATCTACTTCAGTTATGCAAATGTACACTTAATACTCCTTATAAAATTTAAACTGCAACTCTGCGAATGGCTCGGACTGTATAAGAATTTGTTTTTCCTATATTTGCTTGCGTACCATAATCAAAATTTTGCGCCCTTGCATTTGATGCGTAAGCCTCTGTGCTTGACCATGTATATCCTTGAGTCAAAAATTCTGCACCAGTTGTTCTAAATGCAGAAGCAGATGTTTGCGCTGGATTTCCAGATGTGTAATTACTAGCTCTAGCTGGGACAGCATTTGGATTTATTCCAGAAGACGTAAGATTAGAAGTTGTTGTAGGTTTTAAATTAAAATACAAAACTTCTAATTCATTTTGCGCTGGTAAATACCAATCTGTAAAACTAGCAATAGTTCTTGATTCACAAAATTGTGCTGCTGGATGACTTGAATTATTTAATGCCGAACTATTAGCAGGGCCATCAATTACAGAATATGCACCGCCAGAAGTCGTATTTGATGTTTTGTATTGGGCAGTAGTATTACCAGAGGATTTAGGTGCAACAACTAGGTAATGTGTAGCTGTGCCACTAACGCCAATTTGACCACCATAAAACCCCCCACCATAGGCTTGGCCTATAACTGTAGGTGGTGGCTCAGAAAAACTTCGTAAATTTTGATAAACAGCTTGTAGTGCGCCACTCATGTTAAGCCACTCCCTGAAATAAGCCAGTTTGTTGAAGTAATCTTAATTGCTGTAGCAGAACCATACTGAGCAAGACTGCGTGAACCAGTTGTGCCAGTAGAACTTAAATACATCGTGTCTGACGTAATTGCAATCGTCACCACTTGAGAAGTCATGTTGATAAATGTAATTGCAGTTCCTATTGGATAAGCCACATTTGCATTTGAATCAATCGTAAATGTCCTTGCATTAGCATCACTTGATGGGTGAAAGATGTGCTTGCCAGCGTCTGCCAAAACTGTTGTGTAAGCAGCAGATTGACTGTTTTGTGGAATATTTCTAAAACCAACAGCATCAGTTCCATCTACTGTGCAAGAACTTAATGTGCCACTTGATGGTGTTCCAAGAACAGGAGTTGTCAGTGTTGGGCTTGTCAACGTCTTGTTTGTTAACGTGTCGGTTGTTGCTCTGCCAACTAATGTGTCTGTGCTTGTTGGTAACGTCAATGTGCCAGTATTGCTAATACTTGAAATTATTGGTGCAGTTAATGTCTTGTTTGTCAGGGTTTCAGTACCCGTCAAAGTAGCAAAGCCAGAGGCAGTAAATGCCGCCTGAGTCCATGCCGATCCTGTCCACACATAAAGAGTGCTTACTGTTGTATTCCAGTACAAAGCACCCGTTAGGAGAGCATTGCCATCATTGTCTACAGAAGGAGCAGAAGACTTAGAGCCTAAGTATCTGTCATCAAAAGCATCGTAGGAGGCTGCCGCATTGGTTTCACTTGTAGCCGCATTGCTTGCACTTGTAGAAGCATTAGAGGCACTTGTAGATGCGTTTGAAGCAGATGTTGCCGCATTAGAAGCAGAAGTAGCCGCAGCAGTAGTTGAACCAAATATCGAATCTATTTCAGTTTTGGTATAAGCATTTGTAATGTTATAGCCACCGATAGTCGTAGGATTCGTTCCTGCCGTAGCACGACCATAAGCATCAAAAGTTACAGATTGGTAAGTGCCTGGTGTTACACCAGAAGTTGCCAAATCAATGTTGTCAGAATTGACAACAATACGGCTAGATGATGCAGTACCTACATTGAGAGTGTTACCTGTCTTTGTAAGACCATCACCCGCAGTAATCTGACCCGCACCTGAGAACTGCGCCCATGTAATAGATGTGCTTCCCAATGTCCCACCTGCATCTATTGTGCAGATATAGCCAGAGTCAGCGTTCGTTGTGCCTTTTTCAACAAAGGTAAAAGCCGCTACCAACTCAGCATAAGTGTCAGCATCTGTTGTGCGTGTCCATGAACCTGTTGCACACAAGTAAATACCATTCTGTGAAGCAGTAGATTGGTCTTTAACCAAGACCCGATCACCCGCAACAATCGAGATGCCATCAATGGTTTGTGCGCCAGACAAAGTGATATTTGCAGTAGTAGCCGCAACCACAGAGGCTTTAGCATCAATACCTTGAGCTAGTGCATCTACATAACCCTTGGTAGCCGCATCAGAATCGTTTGTGGGGCTTGCCAAACCAGTAATGGTTGCCGATGTACTGCTATCCATGTCCAATGCGCCAGAGATGGTCACATTGTTAAATGTAGAAGTACCAGTAGCCGCAGTCACATTGCCTGTCAGGTTGCCAGTTACGTTACCTGTGACATTGCCTGTAACTGCACCCGTTAAGTTGCCTGTTACGTTGCCTGTCACTGCACCTGTGAGTGGGCCACTAAAGCCTGTATTCGCAGTGATGTTTGTGCCAGTAATAGCAAGGGCAGAAGAACCACCAATTACCACACCATTGATTGTTCCTGCACTAATTGCGGCAGAAGCAATCGTAGCGGCTGTGCTAACAGTAAGGTTGGTAAATGTTCCTGCTGCGGCAGAAGTTCCACCGATAACCGCACCATTTATCGTACCGCCAGTAATTGTGGCAGATGAGTTGTCTGTCTTTGTTGCTATAGCAGTAGCAATATTGTTGAACTCTGTATCAATCTCAGTACCCTTAACAATCTTTAAAGGATTGCCAGGCGAGAGATTATCTTTGGTTGCAAAGTTAGTGGATTTTGAATAATTAGACATGGTTTATCCTATCTTGCCTTCTTTGGCTTGAAGTTCAATTTTCTGAATTGACAACTGAGTGCCATTGATAGTGGCTTCGTAACCAGTTTGTACGATTTTACCCGCACTTGAAGCATTACTTGTTAGTGCTTTAATTGGGATGCCACTTGAGTAGTCTGCAACCGCATATTCTCCAACCCCATACTCAAAATAGCCTTGAGGTGGAATAAAGACGTTCTCTGACTGATAAGCACCTGAATAATCAAAAGCCCACTTGATTGTAAGGAACTGGTTAGAACCACCAATCACTACGGCAGTAATAGACTTCAGAATGGAAATCTGATTAGGGTTTCCTAAGTCAGCATTGTTTGTGTAGTACAAGAAACGATAAGTAGTAGCATCATCAAGATAACCACCATACTTACCAATGTAGCCGTTTTTGCCAATGTAAAGGTCGCCATTACGCAACGATCTTAGTGCAGTTGGTGAAATATTGTCCCACTTGGTTACACGGGAAGCACCATCTTGGAGACTCTGCTTTGTATCAAAACAGTAAACTTGCAAAGTAGCTGGCAGAACAAGCAGATAAAAAGCATTCTTCTCTGAATAAACAGATTTGACGTTTGCTAGTGTTTCTCCGGACAAGGAAGATTCCAAATCAAAACGAACATTCTTAGAAAGGTCTCGCAATGGAGCAGACTTCTCTTGAATTGTCCTCATCAATGAACGAACACCTGAGTCTGACAAGAAAACAACGTCAGTACCAATACTTTGAATGGTATCTCTAGCGATACATCCAATAGAGCCTACTGTATCGCTCAAAACAAGAGATGCGGGAGTAGAAGCACCAGAGTAAACAAGAATCTGCTTCTTGCCAAAGATAAACAAGAAATCATTGTGAGCTGCCAAGCCCATAACTTCATCTGCACCATTAGGCCATACACGAGATACATCCAATGAGCCTGAAGTGCCACCACCCCATACATGACCTGCAATCAGATCAGAAAAGGTAACAGTTACTTTGTCTGTAGATGTATTAGCTACCCATAAGCGACCAAATGCTGAAATAGCAATGTTTGCTTGAGGAACTGTAGCTACATAACCTGACTTCTCAGAGACTCTGCGATAAGTAGTTGTACTTACGGCAGGGTCATAAATGAGTGGATCGTGACCAGTTTGGAAGAAGTATGCAATGCCATTCAAAGATGCACATTGCCAGTTAGATGCTGTGATAGTAGGAGCAGAACCGCCACCACCATAGGTTAACTCAGTTACGGCATTAGCCGCACCAAGTTTAAATATCTTGTTGTTGCCAGCAAACAGAACAGTCAAAGTTCCATCGTTTTGAACTAACTCATGGATCACGCCAACATCGTTAGCACCTAGATTGCCAGAGGAAGAGTTAACCCTTGTCCAACCTTTTCTAGCACCAATACGACCATACTGATCCAAAATGCAGTTAGTTGCAACCAAGGCAAAGCCAGACCCCAAATCAAGGGGCGAATCTTCAGTATTCAGGCCATAAAAGCCTGGTGCTGAAAGACTATAACTTTGGAGTGCTGATGCCATTAGACCGCCACAAAGTTGTCTTCGGGATAACGAGTGCTTTCCAATGCAATAGCATCAGAGAGCATTCCCCTAAACAAAGCATAAGCCTCATTAGAGTTAGTTCCACCATCTTCACCACGCTCAATCAAAGCACGAGAATAAGCACTTTGAGCAACCAAATAATCAAGAACCTTCACAGATGTGCCATCAGCAGACAGATTAGCCTGTGGGACAGTTACATCAAATTTAAGTGTATATACGCCATTAGGAACTGGAAATAAATCAATCTTTGTGTCGCCATTGCCATCTACACCACTAAAGCAAAACTCTGAAGGAATAGACTGTGAAGGTGTACCAAAGTTGAGCTTGCGGTTCATGTCCGCAACAGCAATGTTGTCTAAAGTAATAACACTTGTAGTGTTTATAGCGTCATTGATACGGAACTTCTGACCTGCACCTGTCAAAGAATAAGAACTTGTGGCAGCAGCAGTAGTAACTGTAATTGTTTGTCCTAAAACATTCCAGTTATAGGAATCTTCAATCTGACGCTTGGCATCATTGACAAACTTGCCAATCAAAGAAGAATAGGTTGTTTCGCCAACAGTAGATACTGTGCTTTCACGCAAGCGAACTAACACATCGTTAACAAGTT
>Ga0208975_1000672_pt1 | contig 15916 bp, 17 predicted proteins | sample GreLakmeER78MSRF_FD_187700 | JGI IMG/M metagenome (GOLD analysis project Ga0208975, IMG submission 187700) | Freshwater lentic microbial communities from great Laurentian Lakes, MI, USA - Great Lakes metaG ER78MSRF (SPAdes) | ecosystem: Environmental > Aquatic > Freshwater > Lake | place: Great... | reverse complement strand
CTTCTCCGCCGCCGCCGAGTCCTTCTCCGCCGCCGCCGAGTCCTTCTCCGCCGCCGCCGAGTCCGCCGCCGCCGCCTTTTGACTATCTTTCCCCCGAAGAAGCCGCGGTGGCCGAGGCCGCCGCGACGGCCGCCGCCGCGGCGGTTTCGGGCGCCGTCGCCGGCGCGGTCGGCGCGGCCGTCGGCGGCGCGGTCGGTTCGGCCGTCGGCGCCAGCGTCGGCGGAAGCGTCGGCGCGAGCAGCGGCGCGGGAGCGATGGTGCTCATAGGCAGCGTCCAGGGCATCAGCTTTCAGTCCGGCATGCAGACGGGCGCGAACACGCCGATGTTCTCGGGCCTCAGCGAGAAGATGGCTTGGAGTTCCCTTGACATCCAGCCGCCGGCGCTGAGCGGCTCCGGCGAGAGCGCGCGGCGCCGCGCGCTGCTGGAAGGCGACGGCGGCGACGCAGAGCTCGGCGCCGCGCGCGCATCAGTGTGGAATCGGCTCTTCTGGTTCGGCACCGTGCTGCTGCCGGCGAGCCTCTTTCACGTCGCGCTGAGCCTCAAGCGCGGCCTCTGGGACGGGCCTTTCGGCTTCCCGGCGTTTGAGCTTACGGTCCTCCAGCTCGTCTTCCAGCCCTTCGTTGACGTCGGCGCGAAGCTCATCGGCCTGCGCAGCCCGCGCGACATCGGCATCGGCGTGCTGCTGTTATTGGCTCTGCCCGTGCCCTACGTTATCTACTGCGCCTGGTTCATCCGCAAGTACGTGGAGCCCGGCACGATCGTCTACGGCCAAGAGGAGCGCGTCGGCCGTTCGGCGGACGGCGAAGAGCGGCGCTACCTGAAGCCGCCGCGCTGGTACCTGATGGACCACACGAAGGGCTGGCGCATCTTGGCGCACGCGCACCTGTTTGACAAAACCCTGGCGGTCACGGGGAGCGGCTCGCGCCCCGCGCGCATCGTAGCGGTCTTTGAGCTGGATCCCGATACGCGCCGATACATCCGCTATCGGATCGCGTCGGGATCGGACGCGGTCAGCCCGAGCACGGCCGCCGCCGAGGGCGCGGCCGGGAGCAAGAGCGCGATCGTGCGGTACTACGCGGTTTACGCCTGCCTGAAAGGGCTCGCGGTGACGATGCTGCTCGGCGCTTGGGGACCGAAGCGCCGCGGCGGTTCCGCGGCGCCGGCGCAGCTCGTCTTGCTGACGGCCGCGACGGCCGCGCACGGCGCTCTCGTGTTCGCGACGCAGCCCTTCGCGGACTCGGACACGTGGATCGGCGAGCTCGTGTCGGCCACGGCGAACTTCGGGATCTACGGCCTCGGGACCGCCGTGGCCTTCCGGCCCGAGTGGTGGCGCGAGCTGGACGTCGCGATGCTCGGGCTGCAGATCGCCGGCATCGGCACGGCGATCGTCTTTCAGCTCTCCGGCATGATCACCGGCGCGCGCGTCAAGTTCCAAGAGTGGCGCCGGCGCCGCGGCATCAAGCTGCTCGTCTCGGTCGTCCAGGAAGACTTCCGGAACCGCATCTGGGCCAAGAAGTACGCGAACCGCTGGAAGTACCGCGTGCTCGGCGAGCCGCTCGCCGGCTGGTGCATCCCCGAAGGCGTCGCTCTCCTGAGAACGCGCGTGGAGAAGAACCCGCGCCTGCCGCCGCGCAAAAACTCAAGGGAATGCGAGCTCACGATCATGATGTAGGGCGCGGGCGGCGAATCGCCGGCGCCTTTCGTAAAAGTAACAGGGGTCGCGGCTTAGGCGCGGCTTAGGCTTCGTACGCGGCCTCCACGAGGCCGCGCTTGATGCACTCCTCAATGTCCCAGATGAGGTCTTTCTTGAGGATCTTGTCCAGCGTCTTGCGCTTGATCGTCGTGCGGCGCGTGTAGTACTCGCTGATGTGGTTCATGATCTTCTGGAGGTTCTTGTACTCCTCGTCCAGGTTCGTCATCGGGCCCCACATGCCGCTGCGGAGCTCGTGGATAAGCATGTAGGCGTTGGCGGACATGAAGCGGCGCTCGCCGGCGAGCGAGATCAGCGTGCCGGCGCTCGCGACGAAGCCGGTGACGACGGTGTACACGGGGACCTTTAGAGAGTTGATCGTGTCAATGATGGAGAACGCCGAGTGGATGCAGCCGCCGTTCGTCGTCAGGTGCAGGTAAATCGGCTGCATTTCGGTGCCGAGACTGACGGAGATCATGCGCATGCGCATCTCCTGCTGGCGCAGCTCGCGGTTCAGCGCGAAGGCCGACTCCGAGCTGACGTCGTCGTTGAAGAAAACGTGGTTCATGTGGCTGTAGATGGTATCCTCCTGGCTCATCTTGGGGAACGAGAAAGGCAGCGCGACAGTATCGTCGTCGTCGGCGCGCGCGGCCTTCGCGGAGGGCCCGGCGTCCTCGTCGTCGCCGCCGCAGCGGCGCGAGCGGCGGCGCTTGACGGGGCCCATCGGCCAGGAGCGCGTTGAAACATTCATTGCCCGGACGGATACGATGGCTCGCGGGCGAAGCGCGAGGTGACGAGGCGAGCCTATGCGGTTCGCGAGCATTGCCTTTATATACCCATAGGTTCTCGCGCGGCCCGTTGGAACGCGGCAGGGCGCGGAGCGCGCCGGGCGGCGGGCGCGCGGCGCGGAGCTACTCGGTCAGCGGCGTGAAGTGCGGGTACCCGATGTTCGCGGGCATCACCGTCAGGTTGCCGAGCGCGTTGTTGCCGTAATTTTTGGTTCGGTGGCGAACCTCCCAGCCTTGCGGCGGGTCGCCGACGAAGGTCTTGTAGACGAGATCGTGCACGTAGTACTGCTCGCGGTTGCCCGAGCCTACGTAGACCGTGTAGACGCGGTACGGCGTGCCCGGGTGCGGGCTGCCGAACGTCGCCGGCTGGAAAAGCCCCGACTGCTTTATGTGGCCGTCGGTGGAGATCTCCAGCGTCGTCGCGCCGATGCGCACGGCGGCCCAGCGCACGGAGTTCGTGCCCGTCGCGTACGGCGCGAGAGAAGCGACGCTCTTGTAGTAGCGGTCGCCGCCGGCTCCTGCCGCGCCGCCGGAGCCGGCGAACAGCTCGCTCAGGCCGGAGCCGACCGCATGAGACTCGTCGTCGGAAGCTGTGGAACCGGGGATCTCATCGGGAAGATCGGGGAGCGGAGGAAGGCCGGCGTAAGAGGCGTTGACGGGCATGCGACGCTACGCAATATAAAGGGCAGATGATGATTTGAAGCGGTTACCTTTATATAGCCCGAACGCACCCGGGCGCGGGCCGACGGCTGCGCAGAGACGCACATTTTTCTAGCAGATAGATAGACGAAGCGGTGCGATGTCCACGAGCGGCGGCGGCAAGACGAAGAAGAAGGACGATGGGGATATGCTCGCGGAGATGCTGCACAAGACGAGCCTGAAGGACAAGCGCATCCGCAAGCAGCCGGAGCGCCTGACGATCGCGCACACGCCGAAGAAGGCCGCCGCGCCTCGCGCCGACACGAAGAGCGGCGCCGATGAGCTCCTGCGGGTCGCGCGCGCGGGCATCTACGACAAGGACGAGGCGAAGGCGATGGCGTCGGCCAAGGAGGCCGAGAAGATCCAGATTGAGAAGATCCACAAGATCCACGCGGTGCTTGACGCCGAGCTGACGCTTCTTGAGAAGATCCGCCGGCAGATCCAGTACCGCAAGGATCACTTCGCGAAGAAGAACGCGGAGGCCGCGGCGGCGGCGGTGGCCGGACCGGCGGCCGCGGCGGCCGCGGCGGCCGCGGCGCTCGCGCTCGTGCCGCGCACGGGCTCCGTCGGCTCTCAGGATTCCGAGATGAAGTCGCGCTCGCGCTCGCGCTCAGCGAGCGAGGGCGCGCAGATGGCCGCGCCCGGCGTCGTCCTGGCGCTGCCCGCCGCGGGTCCGGCGCCGATGGCGCAGGACGGTGGCAAAAAGAAGCGCCGCGCGGTGCGCTAAGCGATCATCGGCATGCGGATCGCCGGGTGACACTCGTAGCCGACGAACTCTATGTCGTCGTTGCTCAGCGTCTCCAGCCAGAGTATTTTTTCGTCCACCGACGCATCGCGCGCCGGAGGCTCCCGGCGGATGTTCAGGCGCGGCAGCGCGGCCATCGGGCTGCGCGCGAGCTGCGTCTCGGCGCCGGCGACGTGAGCGTCGTAGATATGCGCGTCGCCGGCGATCAGGATGACTTCCTTGACCGGAACGTGCAGCACGGCCGCGAACAGGTGCGTCAGCAGCGCCGTGGACGCGATGTTGAAAGGCGTGCCGAGCATGACGTCCTGGCTGCGCGCGACCATCTGGCACGACAGGCCGTCGCGCTCGGACAAGTAGAACTGATAGAGGATGTGGCACGGCGGCAGCGTCATCTTGCTCATCTGCTGCGGGTTCCAGCCGCTGAAGAGGATCCGGCGCGACCCGGGGTTGTGAGCGAGCTCGTTGAGGACGTAGCGGATCTGGTCCACGCCGCCGTCGCGCGACGGGTACGCGCCGCCGAACGCGCGCCACTGGAAGCCATATATGGGTCCGCACTCGCCAGCGGGGTAATCGGTCAGGCCCTGCGCGTCCAGGAACTCGCGCGTCGTGTTGCCGTCCCAGATGTGCACGCCCTTCTCGGCGAGCAGGCGCGCGTCCGTGTGGCCGCGCAGGAACCACAGCAGCTCCTCCACGACGGCGCGCGTGTAAATCCGCTTCGTCGTCAGCAGCGGGAAGCCTTTGCGTAGGTCAAAGGCGAGGCGCTCGCCGAACACCGAGAACGTCGTCGCGTTGCGCGTGGCGCGCGGCTCGCCGTCGGCGAGGATCTTCGCGACGAGCGCGAGGTACGCGGCCTCGCCGTCGGGCGCGGGCGCGGTCGCGGTCGCCGTTTGCGCCGACATCTTTTCAAGTCGCTTCACTCCCTTTGGGACACATAGCGCCAGCGCCTTTATATCGGCAGCGGCGACAAAAAAGGACAGCACGGGAGAGCCGGCGCGCTCTTCGCGCCTCAGTCGGCATCCGGGTACACGATGTAATACAGGAACGGCGCTTGCTGGGCGACAGATTCTTCGGTCTCGCCGTGCTTGGCCAGATACGCGCGGCGCGCCGCGAACGTCTCGGGGGCCGCGCCGGACCCTTTGAAGTAGTGCCGCATCGTCACTCCGGAGAGTAGAATCGTCTTGATGCCCATGCGGCGGTACAGCAGCAGGTCCATGCCCCACATCCAAGGGTTCTCGGGATCCAGAAAGGCGTGGTAGCGCCGCAGCGTAACTGCAGTGTCCATGAAGTAAGCGAAGAACTCGCAGACCGGCGTGACCGCGGCCGAACAGCTCCTTGAAGCGTAGGCGCCGATGCCACCTGCGGGGTTGGCGGCGCCCTGCAACATGTGCGGGAACACGTGCAGCGAGTCGTAAGTGAGCGTCGGCGAGACGATGGCCGGCCCGAACTCGCGCTGATAGCGCAGCATCTCGGCGAAGTCGGTGTCCGGCTGGAGCTCAACGTCGTCCAAGAGCAGCAGCGCGTAGTCGGCATCGCACACTGCCGGATCGTCGGGAGCAGCGAAGCGCCGGACGAAATCGCCCGGGGCGCCGGATTCGTAGAACACTTCCGCGATGACGTTCGGCGCGGGCGCGGCGGATGCGGCGGCCGCCGCCGCTGCGAAAGCCGCGCGGATCTCGCTCGGGTCCAAGCGCGCCTCGGGCGCCGAGTCGTACACGCACACGCGGACGCTCACGGAGCTCCAGGGGTACGATGCGATGCGCGCGATGTTCTTCGCGAGGATCGCGGTCTTCTCGGCGAGATGCGGCGCTCCCCAGCCGGGCACGAGGACGAACAGCGAAGGCCGCGCGGCGCTTTCGGGATCCATCGCCGCTCTTCAATACTTAAAGGAAGCTGTGCTTAAGTTAGAAACGGATCGCTCTCGCCTTTCCGCTCCGCTCCGCCCCGCCCCGCGCATTTCGCCAGCCGCCGCCATGTCCGACATGATCTCTTTCGCCCAGGAGCTCGCCGCGCGCCGGCGCTACGTCGCCCGCGTGCCCGGCGGCGGCCGCCGCGTCGGGCCGACGCCGCCGATGTCTCCGCCGCCTTCGGGCGCTTGCGGCGGCCGCGCCGCCGGCGCCCCGGTCTGCATGGATGGCCTGCCGCGCAACCGCGGCTGCGACGCCGCGCTGGGCTTCCAGCACGCGGCGGCGTTCTTAGGACACAAGAATATTTCAAAAGGTTCTCAGCATTGGTGAGAACAAGTTCCGCACGATCCTCGCGCTCGGCACTATCCACGCCGAAGAGGACGCGCTGGAGAAGCTGCCGTCGCGCGCGGGCGCGGGGGCGCGGCGCTGCGAGCGCGTGGATCTCGTCGTCGTGCGCACGACGCCGCACGGCTCGCTCGGCGTGTCGCGGCCGTGCGCGCACTGCCTCATGCGGCTCTCGCGCGACCTGCCGAAGCGCGGCTATCAGCTGAGGGACGTGTACTACACCGACGAGGGCGGATCCGTCGCGTGCGAGCGCTTCGCGAACATGAAGTCCGAGCACGTCTCGCGCTTTTACTCCAGGCCCTTTCGGGACCTGCCGCCGCCGGTGCGCTCCCCCGATATTTTGTGAGTGCTTGATAGAGGAACGCGCACCCGCACCCGCACCCGCACGGTCTCGCGCTCGCTCGCCATGTGGTCCATCCGTCTGCGCATGTACGCGCAGGTGCTCGTGCTGCTTTTCGCGATCTTCGCGTCGGTCAAGGCGCTCGCCGTCGGCGGCCAGGCGAGCGCGTGGGGCCGCGTCGGCGCGCTGCTCGTGCTCGCGTCGGCCGTCGGCCTGATGATGTCGCGCGACACGTTCCTGCCGTTCCTCGGCTTCGCGGCGCTGCCGCCGGCCGCGCTGCTGTCCGAGCGCGTGCCCGACAAGGCCGACCTTGAGACGACGCTCAGCGTTCCCGACGCGACCGACGGCTCGCGCGTGATCTACTGGGGCGCCGGTCCCGAGACGGCGCCGGGCGCGGTCTTCGCGGACCCGTGGTCGGCTTACGCGGACTACGCGAACACGGGCGTCGCCGTCGTGCGCGACGGGCTCGCGAAGGTGCGCTTCGTGTGCCCGTCGCAGTACAAGGTCGGCGGCCGCTTCATCGCGCGCACGCTGGACCGCCACCTGCACTACCGCGTCTGCTGCGCGAAGACCGGCATGATCGGCCCCGTGCAGACGAAGTACGTGACGTGCGGCGCCGCGGTCCTGAAGGGCGTGTAGCGCGTAGCGTGGATATAAAGGCATTCCTTTTTGAAATTGCAATGGACGATCGCTGAAAGGCGTGCGTGCGCCATCGCCGTGCCATCGCCGCGCCATGGGGAACCAATCGTCTCGCAGCGGCGTTTACCAGCAGTACTACACGGCTTTGGAGAATCCCGACGCGGCGCTGCCGAAGAACATCAATCCCTACGATGTCCTCGGCGTCGGGCCGAACTTCACTTGGGACGAGCTGAAGGTCGCTTACCGGCGCGCGGCGCGGCTCGCGCACCCCGACAAGGGCGGGACCGAGAAGCTCTTTGAGGTCGTGACGGAGAGCTTCCGGCAGCTCGGCGAGGAATACAAGTTCCGCCAGGGCGGCCGCCCGCACCACGAGCTCAAGCGCGACTCGGAGGCCTACTGGGCGGACCGCGGAGGCGCCGACGGTCCGTCGGGGTCGGGGTCGGCGTCGGGGTCGCGGGCGGGGCCGTCGGCGCCCGAGAACCCGCGCGCGCGCGAGGTCGCCGGCGGCGCGAACTTCGCGCAGCGGTTCAACCAGACCTTTGAGGAACACCGGCTGGAGGACGAGGAGACGGCGCGCGGCTACGCGGACATGATGGAGAAGTCGTCGGTGAAGCGAGAGGACATCGCCGTGTCGCGCACGATCAACGGCAAGTACAACCGGCGCAAGTTCAACGAGCACTTTGAGAAAGAGACGGCGCCGGGCGAGGACTCGGAGGTCATCGTGTACCGCGAGCCGGAGCCGATGGTCTCGGCGCGCACGATGCAGTTCACCGAGCTCGGCAACTCGGAAACGAAGGACTTCAGCGGCGGCGCCGAAGAGGCGCGGCGCGGCCTGCAGTACACGGACTACAAGGTCGCGCACAGCACGACGCGCCTCGTGGACCCGCGCGCCGTCGCCGAGCGCCGCCAGTTCAAGTCGGTGGACGAGTACGAGGCCTATCGGGCCAAGAAGACGCACCGGCAGCTCACCGAGCAGGAGCTGGAGTGGATGGCGCGGAAGAAGGCCGAGGAGGAGGCGACCGAGCGCGCGCGGCTGGCTCGGCTGCGCGAGCGCGACGAGCGCCAGTCGCTGCACCACGAAAAGATGAATCAGCTCATGCTGCGCTAACGGCGCAGCGGCGCGGCGCGGAAAAATGAGCGCGCTCGGCTCGCGCGTAGGGGGTGCGCTTATCAACAGCGGAGACGGACGGACGCGGGCACGATGGCGGCATCCAACGCAGAGGCCATCGCCCAGATCCGGGGCTGCTATTCAGAGTTAAAGGAACTGGAGGAGATCTTGGAGAAGCCGCATCTGAACCGAGAGGAGATAAAGGACGGCTTAGAGCTGTGCAAGAAGGTGGAGCGCCGCGTGAACTTCGCCGATAGGGCCCTGTGGAAGTCGGAGCAAACCCTCCGGCTTCGCATGGAGGAGGAGGCGAAGCGGGCGGCCGAGGCAGCGACGGCGGCGGCGCTGGAGGTCACGAGGGCGGCGGCGGCGAACGGCACTCTCCGCACGGTGGAGGAGCTCATGCAGTGCGTGAGCAACCAGCACCAGCTGGACACGCTCGCGCGCCTGACGCGCCGCAGCGAGGCCGAGCGCCTGTACCTCGTGGACTACGTGCCGAACGTCAGCGCCGACCGCAAGAAGGCGCACGTGCAGGGCGCGTTCACGCTGCTCGGCAGCGTCAACGCGAAGGGCGAGCGCAGCCAGTACACGGTGTCTTTCTACAAGGACGGCGCGAAGCCGAGCCCGTTCTGGTGCACCTGCCCGGAGCACAAGTTCAAGTCGGCGAAGCAGGGCACGCTGTGCAAGCACATCTCGTTCATCGTCCTGCGCTACGCGAAGTTCATGGACCCGGCGATCTTCGCGAACCGCACGCTGAGCTCCGAGCAGCACGCGAAGCTGTGCGACATGCTGTCGCGGCCGCTGAAGGAGTCGGCGGACAGCGGGCTCGTCGCGTTCGCCGCGAGCGTCGCGGACTACGCGGTCGCCGCGGACCGCGAGTTCGCCGAGGACGACGTGTGCGCGATCTGCTACGAGACGCTGAGCCACGAGGCCGAGCTGTGCGGCTGCCCGACGTGCCGCTCGGCGTTCCACTGCGTCTGCAACGCGCTGTGGTTGGCGAAGCGCGAGAGCTGCGTGATGTGCCGCAGCGAGTGCTGGAAGGCGTACAAGCAGGCGAAGCACATCGGCGCGTGAATCGCGCGGGCGGCGGGGCGACGGCCCGTTCTTTTTTGGTAGCTCCTGTACTTAAAGATATGCCACGCGCGCTTGTTAGGCTGCCGCGGAGATCATGCCGAAGTTCTACGATCTCCTCGGCGTCGCGCAGGGCGCGACTCCCGACGAGGTCAAGAAGGCTTACAAGAAGGCTGCTTTCCAGAACCACCCGGACAAGGGCGGAGATCCCGAGAAGTTCAAGGAGATCGGCTCGGCTTACGCGGTCCTGAGCGACGAGGGCAAGAGGCGCGAGTATGACCAGCTCGGCGACGCCGCGTGGGAGCAGCACGCGGCGGGCGGCGGCGGCGGCGGCGGGGGCGCGCACGGCTTCCCGGACGACATGTTCGCGCAGATGTTCGGCGGCATGGCGGGCGGGTTCCCTTTCGGCGGCGGCCACCAGGGCCCGGCGCCGGACGCGCCGGTGCGGCGAGCGAACCACGTGCACGGGCTGCGCTTGTCGCTCGCCGAGGCTTACGCAGGCATCCAGAAGACGGTCAAGGTCTCTCTGAGCAAGTGCTGCATGCGCTGCCAGGACTCGTGCTACGCGTGCCAGGGGCGCGGCATCATCACCGACATGCGGCGCATGGGCTTCATGACGCAGCTGTCGCAGCGGCCGTGCGACAACTGCAAGGCGACGGGCCGCGTCGTCAAGGGCCGCGAGGGCTGCGGCGAGTGCGGCGGGCGCGGGACGTACTCGGACGAGCGCAAGCTGGACGTGCGGCTGCCGCCGGGCATCGCGAACCGCTCGGCGATCGTGTTCAACGGCCTCGGCGAGCAGCCGCAGAAGCCGGGCGACACGGCGGGCGACCTCATCTTTGAGGTGCACGTCGGCGACGACGCGGTGTTCCAGCGCGAGGGCGCGGACCTCGTCATGTCCGTGCCGGTGACGTTCAGCGAGTCGGTTCTCGGCAAGAGCGTGCGCGTGCCGCACTTCGGCGGCGAGTTCGTCGTGGACACGAACGCCGAGTTCGGCGTCGTCGGGCCGGGCGAAGCGTGCGGCGCGTACGTCGTGCCCGGCAAGGGCATGCCGCGCGGCGAGTCTGGGAAGTTCGGCGACCTGAAGCTGATGTTCCGCGTCGGCGAGTATCCCCAAAAAGAATGGACGGCCGCGCAGAAGGCGGCGCTCGGCGGCGTTTTCGGCGCGGGCGCGCCTACTTCCCCGTGTTCGTGAAGAACGTCGTGTCGTTCTCGCGCATGAAGCGCACGAGGCCCGGGTTGCCCGTGTAGTACGCCTTCTGGTTCGTCGCGAGGTCGCTCTCGCACCAGCAGTACTTTTTGATCTTGCGCTCCGGAGTATAATTGTCCTTGAGATCGTAGACCTTGATGTCCTGGAACGAGTTGACGACGTCGCCCTTGCGGCAGTTGCACTCCAGCAGGTACTGCTTCGCGGCGAGGTTGTACGTGATCTTGTACATCGGCTCGCTGGACGCGGTCGTCGCGAGCACGACGTACTCGCCGCCGCTCGTCTGGCGCTTCTCGCGCGCGCAGCGCGACTCTTTGGAGATGCGGCGCCGGATGCTCGTGTAGTGCATGAGCCGCGCGATGAGGATGATCAGCGTCATGATGACGGCGAACAGGACGAACTCCTGCACGGTCGGCTGGAAGGCTTCGCTGACGGTCGGCATCGCGCCGTGGCTCTCGTATTACTCTATAAGCAGATCGCATTTTTGCTCGGCGCCGCGGTTACTCCAGCGTCAGGTCGCGGTAGCTCATGAGAGTAGTGTATGTCTTTATCTTCTTAGCACCGCACATCGCGCGCACGGTGCTGTTGCGGATGGCGATGCGCAAGCGATCGCCTTTGCTCGCATCGGCGTCGGTCGCTATGCGGTTCTCGTCAACGCACTGCAGGTACGTGTCCTCCACGTCTCTATATATGGACTGCTCGTCTGCGCTGCCTGAGATTGCGTCCGGATCGCTGTCAGGATTCTCGTAAGGAGTTTTTTCCGAAAACTTGACCGACTGACTGTCATTTGAACCACCTTTGCCTGCATCGTTAATAACATAGTCAATCTTGTATTCCCGCCGCAGTTTGCTGAAGACGAAACTCAGAGACCTGCGGTAAAATGTCTGACAGGCACCCCACAGGCCTTTTATAGTATCCTTAAACGGCATAAACTTTAGAATAACATCCAAAACATCGTCTAAAAACGGAAAGATCCCGGCATCCACAAGCTGCACAAATGGCGTGCTGCCTGTAATCAAGCTGCCCAAGGGAATGCCGAGGATATTGTCCGGAACGAACATCTTTACCAGGCGCCACACGATCCACAGGGCGACGATGGCCGTAAGCACGATCCAAAAGCCCGCTGTCGCCCCAGCGGCGATCCCGTTGTACAAGCCCGCCCAGAGCGCCACTGGCGGTATGTACGGGAATATCTTGAGGTGCGGTAGCACGAGCCACCGCAGAGTCATCCATAGTAAGTAGATCGCGATCAGCAGCACGACGAGGTCAATGATACGCCGAACGTTCATCGTTGGTCCGATCTAGCGATTCCGAAGCCGCCCGCGTCGGCCCTCAGCGTCGCCGCACCGTACCGTGCCGTTGCCCTCTGTTATCTGTCGCGACATTTGCATGCGCCGACGCGCCGGCGCGGCTACATCTCTTTGTCTGTGAAGGCGTCCGCGAACGCGTCGTAGTCCATGCGCGTCGCCGTCAGCAGGACGAGGAAGCGCCACCGGAACTCTTGGATGAGCTCGGCCTCTCGCTCGGGAGCGAGGCACGCTTCGTTGCGCGCGACGCCGAGGAGGTTGACGATCAGGCCGTCTATGGACGAGTGGAGATCCATCGCGGCGAGCGCGCGGGGGCGCGCTGCGGGAGGAATAATAATGATATAAGGGCTGCGCGCTCTGTGTGGTTGATGAGTAGCCGACACGCGCGCGGAGTCAATTTTGGCGCCCGCGGCGGGATTTCGCCTACGGAAAAATGAAAGCGCGCGCAGCGGCCGATATGGCCGTTCACAGCAACTCGCAACAGGGCATGTTCGTGGCGGCAAACGCGAGCGATGCGGCGGCCGCTTTCGCGCTTGAGGAACTCTGGGGGAAAGCCATCGTAGACATATTGGCCGACGAGATCGCCGAAGGGCGCGAGATCAAAGACATCGGCACGCTCTCGTGGTCGCTGTCGGCGTTCCGCTACTACGTGCAGATCTTCCGCGAGATGCAGGCGACCGCCAACCTGCAGATGTCGTCGGCCGCCCTGCGCAAATACGCCGTCGCGATGGTGAGCGGCCGATGCGGCGGCCGCGGCGGTCGGGCTCCGTCGGAGTGCATGTTCACGGCCGCGTGCGGCGGCACGTGCACGCTGACGACGCCGTTCCTGAGCCTCGTGCACACGGAAGACTACCACACGGTCGTCGTGTGGGAGCGCGCGCCGCTCGCGCCGGAGGACAGCGCGCTCATGCGCGTCTACCTGGAGATGGCGCTGGACCTTTCGCGGCCGCTGTGCATCATGGGCAACGTGTGCGGCGTGCGAGAGCTGCCGGCGACGCGCGGCTACGGCGACTGCGATAGCAGCAGCGACTCGGAAAACTCGGCGCTGTCGCCGCCGTCGCCGCTCTCGGCGACGGAGCCCGTCGTCACGACCGACCTGTTCCTTCTCGTCCACACGGCCGACGTCGCGCGCTTCATGACGCCGCGCGCGACGGGCATGGGCATGCGCTTCTACGAGGAGCTGCTCTCGGAGGGCAAGCGCTTCTCGGTCATGCCGAACATAACCTTCTCGCGAACGCCGTGGGGAGTTCCCAAAAATTGACGGCCTAGTGTAGCGGCCGTTGGGGCGACAATAGCGAAGCGCAGCGATCGCGGCATGAGCTCGTACCCGTACAATTGGATAGGAGAGATGACGAAGAAGCCGTGCCAGAACAACCCGCAGTTCATGTACACCGGCAAGGAGTCCAGCCCTCGCGGGCTCGGGTGGTGCGCCGAGAACATGACGGTCGGCGAGCGCATGAAGGGGCGCGACGGCACGATGTGGATGGTGGCGATCAAGAACTCGCTGAACGTGTGGACGCGCGTGCCGACGGACCTGGAGGAGCTGGCGGCGGCCGAGGCGGCGGCGACTGCGGCGGCGGCGACTGCGGCTGCGGCGGCTGCGGCGCCGGCGGCAGCCGCGGCGTCCACGAGCGAGGCCGGCACGCCGGCGAAGAAGAAGCCCGCGCCGAAGAAGAAGGCCCCGGCGGCGCCCGAGGCCGAGCTCGCGCCCGAGAAGGTCGGCGAGCCCGCCGAAGAGGCCGAGGCGACGCCGAAGAAGCCCGCGCAGACCGAGATCGTGCCGGCCGACGAGGAGGAGCCCGCGAAGCCGGCGAAGAAGCCAGTGAAGAAGAAGGCGCCGGCGCCCGAGATCGCGCCGGCCGAGGAGAGCGAGGAGGAGGCCGAGCCGGCGCCCGAGCCGGCGCCGGCGAAGAAGAAGGCGGCGCCGAAGAAGAAGGCCGAGGAGCCGGCCGCGAAGTCGCCGGCGGCCGCGAAGTCGCCGGCGCCGAAGAAGCCGCCGACGGACTTCGCGCTGTACATCAAGCTCAAGGTGCGCGAGCTGAAGGCCGAGAACCCCGCCGGCAAGCCGAACGACAACCTCGGCGCGGCCGCGAAGGCCTGGAAGGCGCTGTCGGAGGACGAGAAGGCCGCCGAGATCGCGCGGGCGCGCGCGGCGTACGCCGAGACCGAGGCGGCGGCGTAAGCGAGCGCCGAAAGGCGGCGCAAGCGAGCGCCGAAATATGTCGCTTGTTAGTAGCGAGCGTCCGCTCATCGCGAGAGCGCCATGATCGGACGCGAGTGGTACTATTACTTTCTGCCGGGGGCCGTCGCCGCCCTTTTGGCAATTTGGTTGTTGTACGAGCGCCTGAGGCCGGCGTCGGCGGCGTCGCCGGCTTCCGCCGCAGCGGCGGAGGAGCCTCGCGCAGAAGGAGCGGCGGATGTCGTCGCGGCCGAGCCGACCGCCGTCGCGCCCGCGCCGATGTCGGGCGCCGCGGAAGCGAAGAGCAGCGCGACGGCTCCCGCGCGCTCCGTCGGGGGAACCACCGTCGCGCGGCTGGCGAAGGGCCACGTCGTCCTGACGCCGACGGAGAAAAGCGCCGATGAAGGCGCCGCCGGCGAGGGCGCAGAGACGGTGGAGGGCTTCGTCACTTCGGTGAAGGACATGAGCGACGGGCCCGGCGAGCCGAAGACCGACTTCCGGCCTTGCGAGGTCTACTTCACGGACAGCGTGAAGGCATGCGACGAAAACGAGTTCAAGTATCACGTGGCCTACTACGAGGAAAAGCTCAATAAGATCAACACGGCCGTCAGCGCCCGCGGCGGCGTGCCGAACGACGCCGAGAACGACCTCATCCTCAAGTACACGAGAATGATCAAGGACTACCAGAAGTTCCCGAACGCGCAGTTCTGCAAGCTGAAGATGCCGAACTGGGAGCAGCGCACGGCCGACAAGCAGGCGCCGATCATCTCCAAGACGGATCGCAACGATAATCGCGGCCCGGTGGAGCACTGGGCGTACTGCTGGCGCAACCATGCCACGACGACACCGGCGGGCTTGGCGAAAACCGGCATGCTCATAGACCAGGTCGGCGGGAAGCCGACCGGCGTCACGTTCAGTGGAGCTTTTTACGTGCGCGGCAAGTTTGACGAGTCCATCAGTCCCGCCGGCGCCGTCAAGACGTACTGCCACGAGTCCAGTGGGGCGGTTCCCGAGTACAAGATCAAGACGGCGCTCGTCATCCGGAACGCGCTCAAGGGCCCTCGGCAGACGAAGTACGTCAAGAACAACGCGGACGCGCCCGTGCGCGACTGGGATTCGGACACGTACTTCCGCGACCAGCTGTTCCGCGAGAACGCGGCGACGACGGGCAACCGAGATGTCGTGACGGCGCAGGCGCTCGTGCGCGCCGTGCGGCTCGTGAAGATAGCGAAGGACCCGTGCGGACGCGTAGTTGAGCACTACAGCACGAGTGCCCGCGTGCAGTTCACGGCCAACATCCAGCTCGCCAGCACGACGCTCGGCAGCGGAGACGACTACTTGGCAGGGCGCACGACCGACCTCACCGCGCGCATCTCTAGCCACAAGGCGACCGCTCTAGGCAAGCGCAAAGAGATCGCGGGTTTTGATATTGATTTGCGACAGTTAGAAACTAGCCTTGCTAATAATAAAACATTACAAAGCCAATCGCAGAGTAGACTCGCACAGAGGAAGACTGACCTTGAAAATTGTCGCAAAAATCCGCCGTGGGTGGACTCGTTGGTTGTTAGATTATACCCGGAGGCCAACTACGGAGGCGGCGTAGGTAGATATCCTCCAGGCAGACACGAAAGAATTAACGCTACCGCGTCGTCGCTCATTGTCGGTAAGGGCGTGGATGTTTTTCTATATGCACCGCAATATAGGAATTGGACTCATCACTACGCTGTGAGAGTTGGGCATTGCAGTAGGCCATGGTGGCTGTTCGGGCATTGTCAGTGGTCATATACTTACGAAGCGAGAAGCGAACCTAGGAGTGAACGAATTGCTGACCATCAGATTAGAATCAATGGCCCTGCTGATATTCCCGATCTAGCCAAGTATAACGCCGTTTATAAGAAT